>Ga0247765_1000972_pt1 | contig 17106 bp, 16 predicted proteins | sample UWRJL106311C6_FD_179949 | JGI IMG/M metagenome (GOLD analysis project Ga0247765, IMG submission 179949) | Plant litter microbial communities from Arlington Agricultural Research Station in Wisconsin, United States - UWRJ-L106-311C-6 | ecosystem: Environmental > Terrestrial > Plant litter >... | reverse complement strand
GGGCGAGGGTGGCTGGCTTGGTCGCGTACGCATTATGAGAGATCAAAAACTGGCAAATGCTCGTCCGGATGACTCTCAAGTCTTTCCTCCATCTGACAATCTTGTGCAATCGGCGAAGCCATAAAAACTTCCTTCGCTTCCCAAGCTCTTCGGGTGCTTGCCTGTCGGTCTGCTTCTCAGCCCCATCATCTTGAGCTAAAAACTCATCGGCGATGGCCTCGATACGCCTCAACACATTGATGCCATTTTTGATCAGACCATCGAGCTCTCGTCGGGGGCTCTGAGAGGGTCCACTGAGCTGGGCAGGGTCGAGGTTTTGTTGTATTTCTCGAAAGAAGACCTCGGTCTGGGTTAACTCATCCCGCAGATAGTGGAGGTCGGTTGGGGCATCACGCCAGGTGTCGGTCAGTCTCCAGAGCTTGGAGCTGGCCCGGGCTGCCACGCTGGTTATGCTGATTGCTGCAGCAGCAAATTCCATTTTGGCTGGCTCAATTCTCCAAGTCGGTCTAAAGTTCTATCTCCGAGGGGATCAAGTGTCTCCAAGAGATATGTATCCTGAAGCCGTGGAGGGTGGGGTTAGTACCTTTGTATGTGTCTTTGAAACAGAGGGACTCAGCTTGTGTAACACTCCTCGCCTTCTCTGATCATCTGCAGTTATTAGCCAAATATAATTGTTATAACATGGGTAATATGTTGACGTCCGGAACGCTGCTCCCGGCATGAAGGACGCTGAGGCACGTGAGAGATCACAAACAAGGTGGGGGTGGCTGCCTAGGGGGCGTAACATCTCACAATGTAGGGAGGAGCCTTGAGGTAAAGCATCGAACCCCCAAGTGTCCCGTCTGCAGGCTCCACCCGGCACAATCTCGCCCATTGTGGCGTTGCCCTGATGCTCTTCGAAAAGATGCCCTCCAGTCTCGCACCTTTCCCTTCCCATGTCTCCGATTTCGAGACCTATTGATCCCTACTCGCGGAGAGTGGCTGAGTGCCGCTCTCTTCGTCTTCCCGTTTCCATCTCGCCAGCCGATCGTTCCACCACTTTTTAGGACCTTCAGTCCACTTTTTGGAAGCAGGCCGTGGTTGTTGTTGTTGTGCTACCCACCATTCCTTCGTTATCATCACCTTGGTTCTCAATGGGTGGTTAGCACAGGTCGCAGCCTCCATCGCAAGGCTCGCGAATGAAAAGGGAAAGAATAAACTCTGCAAACCCGCAATGTATGCAGTGCTACACAACATGCGGGCGGCAGCTGCGGGTTCGCATCTTTGTGCAACCATTGTTCTCCCCCTTGACGTGCAAATAATGTTGGGGCACAACAGGTAATAGATTGTTTAGGATTTGATCGAGGTGCTTGCCATCCAGGCCTAAACACTACCTCCTCTGGGTTGTGGCTGCGTCATGCCTCTGCCATCGTTCCTGCCGTCAGGCTACCACACTGTCAAACCCCCAGGCGTCCTGCCTTGCAGTCCTGCCTTGCAGCCCCGAACCTCAGCTACCAAACATAGGTATCTAGGTAGGTACCTAACTTGAAACCTGGTCATTAATGGGCCGCTGCGAGTTGCTCACGTCGAGTTACCACTCGTGTTGCGACGATGGCTGGGGGAAGTGAGATCTGCCGCCGGCGAAGGACTTGTAACAAGGACGATGCCTACCTATGTAGGGCTCTTGGCGACCTGTCTCCCTTAGATATATTGTCAGAAAGCAGCCTTGGACGCCGTTAAGATGGTAGCGAGTAGATCCCCCGCCGTCTTGTCACTCCGTTTCCAAAGTTTGCTCTTATTCTCTCTGCCCAAGGGACCGGCAGACGATGCCATCCCTCTCTTCTAGAACGTCTCTGCGCCCAGTGCATGGTAGTTCCGACATGTGTGGTCGTCGCACCAGTAAGTCCCGAAGCTTTCTTCGTCTTCGCTGAGGTCGTATGATTCCGGGTCCAGCATGGTTACCCAGCCGGGCCATGTCGGGCCGAGTCCATGCCTTTTCCCCTCGTCTTTGGGGCTACAGCACTGCTGGCAGCGGCGCAGCGCAATCCTCTTCTCATACCGCATGACGACGCACTCGGGCGAGGTTGCGCACGTGGTTGCACACCATTCTGACATGCTATGTCCCTGCATACACGAAGCTATGGACGCCTTGTTTGGCGGCTTGTTCTGCCACTCGCTCATCCTGGCCGTGTAACAGATAGCGGCCCGCGAACCGGGAGGTGTCTTGTGACGTGGGCACATGCCATTCGTGCTGACTTCTTGTTGCTTGACCTCCCAACCGGTTGGAGGCGTGTCAAAGTGGAGGCAAGCACATAGCCTCGGATCGAAAAATTGGAGTTCGGCGGGATACTTTTCTTGAGGAGAGAAATAAAGGGCATTCCCTCCCCAGCTTCGAAGCCAGTCGATCTGGCGCAACACGCCTTCTCCATCGACGGCTCCAGTCAATCCTAGCCCGGGTACCTTTATATGCGTTTCCCAACGTATTGAAATGATAGGTTCGAGCGATGAATTTTCTTCTCGGTGGATCATGATGCAGCGGCTTTTCCCACAGTGCGCACCGTAGTATAGCCGGACACCTGGACCCTCCAAATGGCCAGGGCAACGAGACTCGTCCGAATCGTACTAGTGGGAGGGGTGATTGCAGTTCCACGCATCATAACCAGTGCCTCGCCCGGTTAGCCATCCTTCCAAACGATCCCAATAAATCCCTCGGTGGTCGCAGATCCTGACATATCCCTCCCTTCCGATGCAGATGCGTTTCTGCAATGGGCCGCGGCGCTGCCGATATGAAAAAAGTCCGGCCGGGTGTTCGGCGCGGCACCCCGAACAATAGAGAAACTCGGTCTGTAGCCGTATCTTGGCCTCGGGACCCGTCTCGCGGCAATTCTCGCAGAAAAGGTCCTTCGGTAGAAGCGAGCGCAAAGCAGGCATGGCGCCGTGCGGGACCCTCTCGCGGGCTAACAACATCGATGGATTGTACGGCAGTCTATCCAGGGATTTGTCGTGCAGATGTCCAAAGCGGTCGTCCTCGAACAGCCACAAGAAAGCGGGGTTCGCGCATCGCAGGCACAAGATAGTGACATCATCGGCCTGGCCCATGATGGCCAGCAGAACACTGTTGGGAAGGTCACACGGGCGAATTTTTCTGCCCATATTTTCGATCACGGGAAATCTGACGGGGTGAATCTGAGTTGGTTAGTGAACAAGAGGTGGGATGGGCATAGACAGACCTTTTATACTAGGAGACAAATTCGCTGATGAGCGAACTTTAACAACCCTTCCGGACGCAACACGACAATTCAGCCGTAGCCAAAAGTTAAGACTTCTGATAAGAAAACTTTAAATCCGCTGCCGCATCTCGTGCGTCATCCCAAGAATGGCGTTTTGCGACGCGGGAAGGTTAATGCCTCTTCATGGCGAGTGCTGCTCATGGTGGATGCACGGCAGACAGCCGAAATCCAAGCCCTGAAAGATTGTTAGTGTGGGACTAGGTGAGTATCCAGCAGGGCTTTTTGCAATATATAAAAAGCTGGGATGCTATTTGTAAGGGGTCAAACCAGAGTATTTAGGCCTAAATTCTAATATTCAGGCCCTGGAACGTACTCATTAGGGCCTCATATTTCCATCATAAGCCCTTAAAATAGGAAATAATGCCGGGTGGAGGTTGGCCCAGAGGCACGCTGCAGCCAAGCCGTAAAGGACCGCGTGAACAATTTCTCAGGGGTTGGACTGAATGCGGCTGGCCAACCGTCTTGACCTCCGCCGCCATCTTCTCACCAAGTTTCTCCATATTACTACCCAAGCTTCTCTAGGGCGGTACCGATCTTCTCGAAGGTGAGGTGAAGGTCCAGTCCGCAGCCACGGTGGCTGCCAGAGGTATGCCGAGCTCGGCCGGGGGGCCGATGGTTACCGTAACGAAGGGGGGTGAGATGATGCCAAATGATGATGGTAAAAGGTGATCGATTGGGTCAAGTTTGACTGCACTGCTGGAGAGGCAAAATACTGGTGCTCCGGGCGGTGACTACATCACCATTATTCCACTGTGCCTTCCCCAAGTCCAACAGGGGGGACGGGAACCGTGATGGTGGTGGTGATGGTGATGGCCACCGCCACCGTCACAGGGGTGATAGCAGCGGCAGCAGTAACAACGATAAAAGTGACTAGTCAGGCCATCGACAAAGCGAGTCCCGACTTCATCTTGTCGGTTTTAGATAAGCTTCACAGATGAAGAGGTGACAGACACAGACAAACAAGACGAACGAAAAAGACAGCTCGCGTACACAGAGAGACAAAAAACGGTCAAGCACCGAAGGGGAGCCCAGAATTAATCACAGGTCTGCAGCATGGGACAAACCGCTCCCTCCTTACTCAGTATAGGTTTTAAGGAGGCAGGTACCCTGGCAGGGGACTACCGTAACAGAAAACCGCACCATCGAGCATGCCATCTTAGGGAGTGGGTTTAATGTGTCTTATCGTACAGTCCAACCCCTGAAAAATTGTTCGCGCGGTACTTGACGGCTTGGCTACAGCCTGCGGGCCAAAAACTGCCCTGGCATTCTTTTTCTATTCTTGAGGTGTTGATGATGGAAACCCGAGGCCTCGGTAAAGACGTTCAAGACCTTGGCGAGCAAATCTCAAGGCCTTGAATATTGAAATTGAGGCCTAAATATTCCAACCTAACTCCCTGCAGAACAGCTTCCCAACTGTTCATGTGTTTCATAAACTCCTCCTCGATACTCACTAAGTCGCACGCTAATAATTTTTCAGGGGTTGGATTGTAAGCTTACAGTAGGTATCTACACGGCCTCTTCCCTCACAAACCGTAGGTATAGTAACCATCAGTACGGGGGCATGGTTCATTTGTTGAGTGGAATGTGGACGGCTCAAAACTTACTGAGCGGCAGTACTACGGTAGGTTTACGGTTCCTGAGCCCTGCATACCTACTTAGCTATGTATGCGCGTAATGCTGCGATGCTAGGTGGCCATGATCGACTAACCCTGTTTTCAACGCGCTCATTAGCCCTCCTCTTGACCTTCAATGGCCGCCTTGGATTTAAGGATATGCTGCTTATTGAATGAAAATGTTGTTACTTCCATGAAAGTCACATTTCAAGTTTGAGCCAAAGATGTGGTTAGGGAGCATTGGAGTTCCACCTGAGGCACGTACAAAGGTGCAACCGTACAAGTACCCATATTCAGTTCAACAACTAGGTTTCTACCTACTGTAGGTACCTAGGTATGTAGGCAATTCTGCCAGTTTACATCAAATGCGCCATGTGATGTGCACACCAGCTATATTCCAAGCTCGGTCGGATTGATGGTCGCATACATGTATCACATACCATGTTACCACGTTGTCGAATAGTACAGCCTCAGAAGTTCAGCATCTCTAGGTACCTAGACTCTTGTGTTTTGTTGCGATCGAAACGCATACCTAAAATGTAACAGGGATGGGATAACCGGAGATGCACATCCCATCCCAATAGACCGGTAACATGCGGCACTGGGAGGCATCATATATAGGTACCTGCACACCCACCTATACGTACAAGGCAGGTATTGAAGGCAGGGCAGGGTACCAAGGCAAGTATGTAAGACATCGGAGAGTTACTTTGATTAAATTGCGGCTGAATAATCGCACACCGGTACATGGAAAATGGCCAGTCAGAAACAGTTACTCATATTACTACTATGCTTTAGAGCTCTAATCCCCACACTTTCTCCAACATTTTCCACTCACTGTCTTCTATGTCACAGCAGTCGTTTCCATCTTTTTCTCGTTTAGTTCAACGCCAACAACACCTTTTTCTCCAGTCGTTTGATCCAAACGGCAAAGAAGAGTAAATAGGTCACTGGCACATAGTCAACGATGCTCTGCTCCAACCTGTTCTGGTTCGGGCTGTTCATCGCTCAGGGACAGGGAGGGCCCTCGTTTTATAACAATCTCCCCGAGTTCACGGACAAGGATATTGCCTCAGGAAAAGCCCTGGCCGAACTCAACAAACTGGCTCTCAAGGGTGCAGAGAAACAATACAACGCCAAGTGCAATGAGACGAATGTAAAGGTCCGGAAGGAATGGTTCGTTGGAAAAAGTTTCCCCTCTCCTCTTCTTGTCCTGTATTGACACTTGCCCGCATCCGTGCAGGAGAGCACTCTCTAAGCCGCAACGGAGACAATATATTGCCGCCGTGCAATGCTTGCTGTCAAAGCCCAGCACTCTTGAACCTGGGCGTATAGCAGCTGCGCAGAACCTCTTTGATGATTTTGTCTACACCCACCTAAACCAAACCAACTTCATCCACGGCACGGTATATTTCCCCACATCCATTCATTTCCGCTTTTCATCTCTAGGTACCAGGTAACTTATGCATGATGACAGGGCAACTTCCTCACCTGGCACCGCTTCTTCATCCACACCTACGAGAAAGCCCTCAGCACCTGCGGCTACACGGGCACCCTCCCATACTGGGAATGGGGCCTTGACGTCGACTCCCCCAAAGACTCGCCCCTCTTTGACGGCTCGGACACATCTGTAGGCAGTGACGGCACACCGGTACCTCATGGAGATCTCATGGTGCAGATTCCCGGCGAGCCGACGGTCTGGCGCTATCCACCAGGGACAGGCGGCGGCTGCATCCACTCGGGCCCGTTTGTCAACATGACAATCAACTTCCGGCCCAAGGAACTGTCTATCCCCGGCACTCTGGACAAGATTCTAAACGACGACGCAACTGTATACGAGCCGCGGTGCATCAAGCGGGATTTGAATCCGCACGTGGCGAGGGTGGCTTCCACCTTTCGCAACACCACCGAGCTGATTCTCCGAGCGCACGCGGCGGGCGAGGTGGACATGTTTCAGGGAATTCTCGAGGGCCGCTTCTCCCATACGGCCGACAACCCCACCATTGGCGTACACGTTGCGGGACATTACATCTTTGGTGGCGATCCTGGTGGAGATGTGTTTTTGTCGCCAGGGGATCCTGCCTTTTATTTCCACCATGCCCAAATTGATCGCGTTTACTGGATCTGGCAGATGCTAGACTTTGCGAATCGAAATGTAAGTTCTTGGCCATGACGAAATGTGTTTGTGAAGACTATCAATAGGTACCTTATATGCTGACTCGTCAAATAGAAAGTGGCAATGACCATTACCCCAGGCAACTTCCCCCCTAGCCGCAACACGACGCTCGACGATCCTCTGTGGTTAGACCCTTTGGCGTCTGAAGTCAAGATCAGAGATATGATGAATACGGTTGATGGAGACCACCTGTGCTATGTCTATGAGTAGCAGCGTACCTATCCATAGATCTGTTATGTGGTTGGTCCCAGGGTGGCAAAATGGTGCTGGCGTTATGAAATACAAACTGCTCTCTTGAGGGCTGCTGACAGGCATTGAACAGACGCATTCGGCCTGCGGGACCTCAATATGGAAGGTGCGGGAACAGTTGCAGGCAATGGAATAACAATAACGCCTAGGAACCGGTACAAACCCGTTCAAGGCTAATCGTGTCGAGTGCGTTGGAATAGCGTGAGGTATGGCAAAGTTTCAACAAGCGCGCACAGAACCTTGTCAATGCCGCTGTAATGCCGTGATTCAGTCGATCAGCTGTGAGATTTCTCGTCGCACCAGTAGGGAAGGCACCACCGAGGGCTAGCACGCGACGCCGAACCACCCCACTCAGTGAAATTTGGCACCGGGGAGCATTCCGGGATTCTTGAGGCAATCAACCTCCTCTCACAGTTCTACTACAAATCCGACTTGGCCTGAGAGCGATCCCGCAAGCCCGGAACATGCCGCATCCACGTGGGCGGCCCGAAATGCGGCCACATTCCAAGATTCTGCACAGCCTCATCGAACTCGATGCTCTTTTTTCGCCTCGCCGTTCAAGGCACCAGCACTGGCCTACCACAAGCTCCCTCGAGCCCGTCAAGTCTCTATTTGACGCATACGCGCGATGACGCAAATGCGCCCCTACAAATATACACCCCTCGCCGCAAGAAGTATCCGAGTCCTCCAGCTGTGGCCAGGAACCCCAGATTCACCCCTCATTTGTTCTCTTGCCGAAACCTCGCTCGACGATCCAATCCTCGAATACAAGGCCCTCTCGTACTGCTGGGGAGAAGAACACCCGCAATCGCCCCTCCTGATAGCGTCGGGCCCCCACGACGAAAGCCCAAAGCAGCAAATCCCAATTCGACCTAACCTTGTCGCCGCACTCTCTCAGCTCCGCACCGACACCCTATCCTGCTGCGATCTCACCTCCTCCTGCCATACTAACGATACTCACGACAAGCATGCGGCAGAGAACAGCCATTTCACCTGCCCCAACAACCTCTGGATCGACGCCATCTGTATAGACCAAGCCAACCTCGACGAACGCAGTCAGCAAGTCGGTCTGATGCACGAAATCTACACCAAAGCCTCATCCGTGATTGCTTGGCTTGGCCCCGAGAACGAATACACCGTCCCGGCATTCCGAATGGTTTACACTTTTGCGGATCTCTACCGAGACCTGGAATCCGATACGGCCCGACGTCACCTCGCCACATCCCCTTCCTTTTTGTCCTCATGGATCGCCCTCGGCCACTTCTTTGCCAATCCCTGGTGGGAGCGCATATGGATCGTACAAGAGGTGGTGCTCGCGCAAATTACCACCGTCATCATGGGACCGTGGTCCATTCCTTGGGGATGCTTCGCCCAAGCCGCTGCTGTGGCGCTGCATAACGCGCTGTTCTCCAAGTTCGCCGAAGCCACACTGCCTACGGGAGAGTTTGCCCACCTGTGGCCCGTAATTTCTGGCCTCCACAGGGTTCATACTCTAGGTATGATTCGACTGATCGTCCGAGGGCTGGGAGTCTGGAATGGAGAAGGGAGGGGCGAGGTCATCAGTCTTTTGGCCATCGCGTTCAACTACAAGGCGACGAATCCGCGCGACAAGGTTTATGGAATCTTGGGCTTGCTCAAAACTATGGGCTTGACGTTGGGGGTTCAGCCGAGGGATGATGTATCGGTGTGCGATGTGTATATGCACACTGCCGAGATGATCTGCCAACAAACGGGCGACCTCATGTTTCTCGAGGCGGTGGAGAATAATCGCATGATTAATTACGCGCGGAGATTTGATTTGCCGTCTTGGACGCCGGACTTTGCGGCGCCGACCAAACTGCTTCCGGTGTCATGGGCGAGGATGGCTGAGGAGGCGACCCGCTACCGGCAGCATTGGGGTTCTTACACTGTGAATGGTGAAAGGGTAGGCTGCAAGTTCAACTTTAAGGAAAAGACAATCACGGTAAGGGGCTTTCAGATCGACACTATCCAAGCACTTTTCGATGACGTTGCCGACTTGGTTGCCGATATCACAGGCTACAGGTCGAGCTCCATGCTGGAAAATCTTTCGAATTTCTACCCCAAGCGGATCGACGACTGCGCCATGCCAGATGAGGAGACAGAAAAGAGCCTGGAAGAGACCTTGCGCCGCGTCTTGGGCCCAGAGTCGAAAGAAAGGGGGATGTGGACCGCAACAAGGGATGGCGTTGCCGCCAACCACGATCGAGGACCCAAAAACAAGTTGTTCCGAACAAGCGAGCGAGGCATCATAAGTCATACTCCAATCGCAGCATGTCCCGGGGATGCTGTGTGTTGGCTGATCGGGCTTGGATTCCCCTGTATTTTGCGCCGACAAGGAAGCAATTGGATATATGTCGGGCTTTGGTGAGTCGTCAAGTCACTCATTGAGCAGCGATGTGTTCAATCATGGCTAAAACTTAACAGCTATAGTTCAGCGAGTGGCTTGCCTGGCGGCTTGCCCGATTTACGCACTTTGATGACCGCCGTCATGATGCCTCCCCCGATTTTCGAGTGCGAAGAGTTTGTGATACAGTGACAAGGGATTTAAGCGCCTGCGTACCCCACCGCCATCAAATATCTCCAGAAAAAACTTAAGATTGGTCATCATTCGGGCCGCATAGATGTGAGTGGTGTGCTCGTGGGCTTGGAGAGGCTATTCTATCTTTTCGCGAGCCTTGCGTCGGGGATCCTTCAGCTGCAACTGCCCACCCTCGCGGCACGTCAGTACAGGTATCAGAGCAGACCTTCATCTAAACTCGGAGTTTGTTTTAGAGCTAGACCTGCTCGCTAGTGCTCACTGTTCCGTTCCCCAACGACGGCGCCAGCTGACCAGACCAGACCCGGAGATCACGCTACGTGGAGGTCCCGGATATAGAACTGGAGACGGCAGCTGGCTGGCAAACTCTTTACCCGCCCACATAGCCTAAATTGTTTGACTCTCTACCTGTTAAGTCCAAGTATGCAATCTCCCTATCAAGTTCTAACATTCTCGGCTAGCTATGGGATGAAAGCTTAATTGACTTAAGCAAATGTCGGCTGGGTGGCCAAGCATTTATGCTTGTTGGCTCGCAGTTCTTCTTCTATGTATTTTACTACGCTGTTGTCTGGTGTGATACGTACTGAGAAAGCAAAGAAATGGCAGACCGACATGTTTTTGGTGAAGATGTTGAGTCTGCTGAGGCTTTGCTTCGGGATGAAGTGAAGGAGAGAGTATCAGATGGCTTCTTCCAGTCTCATTCCCCCAGCAAACATGAACGGCGCAGGTCGTGGGGTCTCTTTTCACACCTCTTGGTCTGCATGTTGATAGCTGTGGTATCGTTTGGTCTTGGCAGGTATTCGTCTGCATCTCAAGTCGAGGATGAGAAGCGTTCACCGATTGGGCGAGGTATGACCCCCATCAGTTTTTTTTTTAATTTTTTTTTATTCCCTTTCCCCTTCTTTCCTTACAAAGTAGCTGACAGCAACACATCTGGTATAGTCCCCCTCAAAACCACCATCTTCCAACCCGATCCCCGTTACAACGACGACCCCTTCGGACCCGACTCCTTACAGAGCCCCTGGGGTAACCTAACCCCCCTGGGAAGAGGCCACATTCGCATCGACAATCCCTCAACGTGGAATCTTTCCGGAGGATATCCCCTGACCGACGATATCTCTAAGCCTCATGCCGAAGAATATACCCTTTCCGTAATCCACCAACTCCACTGCCTCGCGACGATTAAGTCCAAAATGTCCCTCCTCCAAGATTGGTATGCAGGTGAGAATGACAGGGAATATCTCCGCTTTTCGCTCGGACAAGAATTTATAAGGGATGAGCATGTTTATCATTGTTTTGATTATCTCCGACAGGCGATCATGTGTAGTGGGGATATAACTCTGGAAAAAGCTAGAGTGGAGGAAGGGAAAGTGGTTAGGGGAGTGGATGGTTGGGGGGTTGAGCATGTTTGTCGGGATTGGGATGTGATTTTCAAATGGGCGGAGGTGCATAGGAGCGAGGACTAATTAGGTACCTATTTGATATAAAAGATGCAGTGGGAGATTCTTGGGGTTGACAGATATAAAGGATGGGGTGGGATATTGCTGGACCGAGTGCATGTACTGGAGTTTGGTACTCGTTGTATTCTGCTCTTTTTCGATACGCCCAAGTCTCATGTCCATTTACTAGGATGGAAAAGTCACTGGCATTCTTTTTTTTTCTTCTGTTTTTTTTTGTTTTGAGTGACAGAATATCTCTCGTGATAGTACACAAAAATAATAAACAGCTACATGTACCTAGCCCAGTGCTGTGTGTGACTCCATTTTGTCTGGTGTCCGCCCCGAGGACCAGGTTTTGTCACCCAGAGCCAAGACCTACCATTTATCTCTTGGGTAGTCTGTCGCGTATTTCTCTGCAAGGACGGCAATCGTCCCGGAACATAAACCCGTGATTCCTTTTTCGCCGATAAAGACGCGCACACGCATTTACCCAGACGTAGCACGCGAGATGGGATAGTTCCACCCACGCTTGCCCAATGGAGCGCTTCAAGATGTGTCTGTACCTTAATATCCATGTAATTGTCCTCGCCTTTTTTCACGTGCATGTGCGACTTGCCGATTGATCCAGGAACTGGGGTCTAGACTAGTGTTTTTTTGTAATATAAGATCTTGAATCCCCAAGGTTTTAACACTCCATGTCTTGTGGGTAAGGTACCTTGCTGTGTGCATACCTCTCTTCGATACCACTACCTAGGTGCCGTAGCTTCCAGTTCATTTGTTTTTTTTTCCCACCGCTAAAATGCATCTCCCAAGTCTCCTCATAGCCCTCCTCCCCGCCGTGAACCTCGCCACCGCCCAAACTCCCGTGCCTAAAGCCCCCGGTCTTACTTTTCTGTACTCTCTAAACTGCACGCTCGGCGAGTCTTTGGCTGTGGGAAAAGGACCCGAGGGGGATCGCGTGGTGATTCCCATTACGGGCGGAACATTTTCGGGTCCGCGCATCAATGGTATTTCTCCTCAACCCTCCCCCTCCCCCCCCTTCCCCTTCTCCCTCCAGTTTTTTTTCTTTTCTTTTTCTTTTTTTCTTCTTCTTTTTTTTTGGCATGCAAATGGCAACTGATTCCCGTGTAAAGGCAAAGTTTTGAACCTCGGCGCCGATTGGGGTCTCATCGACCCCAAAACCGGAACATTCTCAGCAGATACGCGGTACCATTTACTTACCGATGACGGAGCACACATTTTCATCCGCACGGGGGGACCCGCACAAAAAGATGGACGGCTGCATTTACGGATCTTATTTGAGACGGGCAGCGAGAAATATTATTGGTTGAATGGGATTGTGGCGGTCGGAATTTTGAAAGTCGGAGAGGGGAGTGTGTGGATCGATGCGTGGCAGTTGGACAGTCCTCTTTGAGTCTGTGGGACAAGAGGTGAAAAGAAGGGGTGTCTACGGTTTAAACTGCGATGAAGAGAAGTTAAAAGCTTTTTATATTTCCCAAGAGACGACCTTACTAGGGAACTAGGGGACATGTGGGCAGGTACGGTATAATCTAGAGTTGACTAAATCGCCGTAACCGCCACCTTGTCCAAGCTCTGCGAGGAAATGCCCGTCCACCCCGCCGCCGTAGCCTCCGCGTTATTAGTGAAAAAGCTAGCCGCTGTGGTGTTCCCCCGAAGCAGCCACTGCGCCCAACGAACCGCGGCAATCTTGATGGCCGGTGCGGTAAATGTGCCCGTGGGCCCGGAGTGGCCGTGCCCTTTGTTGTCGGTGCCAATCCAGGCGGGAGTGGTCTTTGGGAGGTTTCCATAGTCTCGCGTGCCCTAGGGATAAAGTGAGTAACTATGTGTAAAAGTAAAAGGGGAATCTGTGACTCGGAAAAAAAGAAAAGCAAAAAAAAAAAGCAAAAGGGAAGGAAAGGAAGGGGAAAAAAAAAAAGAGAGAGAGAAATACCGGAGTCTGCGCAGGGTCGCCATTCCCACCCAAAAAGTAAAAAATCGGCTTAGTAATCTTGCTCACCACCGGCACGCTCTGGCTGGCATCGAGCTGACCAGAGCTGAAAATACCAATGGTGGCCCAACGCGGGTCATTGGTCACGGTATAAGCCTGGAGACCACCGCAGCTCCACCCCCCCACGGCGATGCGCGTCTTGTCGACGTTGGCGTATTTTCCCGTGCCGGCGGCTTTCTCGGCCCAGTTGGCGGCCGTGGTTAGAGAAGTTGCCTGGGTCTGCGTGCGAGCGGTAGGTCCGTTGTTGACAATGACGAGAAACCCGTAACTGGCGAGATCTTGGTGGAACTCGGCAGTGTTGGTCCCGCTATCGCTGCATCCACCTACGCCCCAGACGATGACGGGAAGTTTTAGCCCGGAGGGGGTGGTGCTCGGCGTGTAGATTGTCTGTCCGGCAAGTCCAGAGTCGGTCGAATATGTCTGTTCTGTTAGTCCAGTCTTCAACATGGGGCCTTCACATTAAGCTGGGCTGCTTACTGCAGGGTAAGGGCCACTCCCGCCAGTCTAGGTCTGTTAGTCATGTATATGTATGGTTGGACGCAGCCATCGCAGTGCTCACCGTCTGTCGCGGAACAAGGCGGGCCTGAGACAGTGTCCCGAGGCCGAGAGTGACAATGAGGCCGCGAAGCATTTTGTGTTTGGTATGTGGTCCTTGTTCTTTAGACTCACGAAGAGAGATCGCCATTTAACAATTCAAACTTTTTTTTTATTTTTTTTTTATCTAGCAGTTCAGACAACAGTCTTATACACCCACGAGGGGACTAGCTTGGCCCTGCCTCAGCTTGGTTCTATCCCTCCTCCTCTGGTCCCTGGGACGACGGCATTCAAACACGGTATTGCCTCCTGTCCTTGTAAGTGCTCGCTTGGCTGAACGGGAGACCAAAGTCCTGCATGGATGTGTTGAAAGCGGTTGACATGACGTAAGTTCATTGGGGGAAAAAGGAAACCCTCTCCTCACACTAAAGGGTGAAGAAGAAAAAGAAAGAAAACAAATTTAGTAATCCGGAGAACCATCATCCTGGGAATTAATTTGTAGCACTAATATGGACTGGAGTCTTGATATGTTCCGTTCGTCGTGTTCGTCGTCGTCAGCGCCCACATTCCGGCATTCCGTCAAAGTCTCCCCCCACCCGGATGCCGTTGCTTAATCCCCCCACCTTGCCGCAAATACACATTCCGGGGACTAGAATTTTTGTCCGAACACCCCTCTTCTTCCTGTTATTGTTTTGGTAAGTCTCTTGGTTACGATGGCGGTAGGAATTAGAACTAGATGGTGTGGAGAGATGCTGCTGGTGAACTGGCTACTGTTCCTAATTTAGATGCAACTTTCTCCTCGCTTCAAAGTTGGACACACATGGGTAGAACAACGAAAAAACAGTTGTTGATACAACATGGCGCGCTAATCACAAACTCCTACGACATCAGCTTGTTCCCCATCCGATTATCTCTTGTCTCGTCACAGACTGAGCCTAGACTGGTCTCAAGACTCTGGGTCAACATAGAATGGCTTCTCGTTGTCATGCTTGATATTCCCAAACGCGCCCAGCCGGTAATTGTGAACTAGGGCGGGCTCACCAACTACTTCTTTGAGAAGTACTCGCATGGTAGGGATCGAGGCGGCGATGATGGTGACGGCGGGCTCGGCGACGCCCATGATGCCGTGGATGACTGTTTTTGTCTCGAGTCAGAAATGTGTTTTCTTCTTCTTCTTTTTTTTTTTGGTTTCCTGGTGGGTACAGAGAAAGAAGAAAACGTAGCAGACGCATCCGCCCAAGTCGCCAGATTCGGAAAATACTCGCACTTGACAAAGGCAAAAACCGCGGCTGCCAACCCCATACTCATGGCCACGGCCACGCCGACTTTTTCCCTCGCAAACCGCACCGCAAACAGAATCTTCCAGGGAAGCAACGCAAAACACACATCCAGCACCCCCGAGAAGGCGCTCACGGAAATGGCCACGTACACATGCACCCAGGGATCCCAGCAGTTTCCCTCGACAATCGTCGGCGTCCACGCCTTTTGGATGGGCGAACAGCTCACCCACCAGAACAGCGCGGCCAAACCAAAGAATAAGTTACAAAGAATAATCGCCGTCCAGAGGAACGTCTTGATCCACCGCCCGTCGGAAACGCGAAGCAATGTCACTGCAAAGGAGACTTTACTCCACGATGACGCCATGATGGAAAACGTTACGGAAACAAGATTGATTCGCGCGATTAGAGTGATTGTGTTGGTGATGGGGATTCCCGGGAGTGGAAGAGGCTGAACGCTAATGTTGAGATTGACGGTGCTGACGGCACATACGACGAGCAGGCAAAGCCAGGACGCAAAAAGGATCCAGTCATCCCGGAAGAGCTTGCGAGCGCGCAGGTGTTTGCAGTAGAATCGGAGCGTGATAAAAATGCTAGAAAGGGTCATGCAGACCCAGATGCCGGCGAGGCCGCTGAGGTGCTGTGCTTCGGTGATGTTTGCCATGACTGACCAGCCATACAGCGAGGGGGGAACACGAACGAGACGACGGAGAGAAAGAAAATGCGGTTCAATGAAAAAGATCAAGAGGGCCGCACAAAACGATCACTGTGGTCCTAGGTACTCATCCACGGATATAAAATCTCTCAATTCGACACGAGTGAACAGAAGAAGCTATTGCCTGCCGTGGTTGTCTTGGGTGTGGTAGATATGGTATGGTTCATGTTTAGCGCACTGACATTCATTCCCATTCCCACTCATACCGTTTCCAGGTTTTTCGACATTAGCTCCCATCCATACCGACGCAGCAATTGGTGCGTTTGACCCCGTCCAAGACTCCAAGAACTCTGGGATCGTTCCCCGTCGATCACTTGCTACGCTATCCGTAACTTGCAGAGCAGTTTACGAAAAAAAATGCCCAAGCGGGTCCCTCACCGATCTTGACAAGTCCAGACGGGATCGCTGCCCAGAAATACCAGCACAAGTTAGGAAACGGCCTTCATCTCCCCGGCCGTGAAGAGGATCACTAGCGACTAGTGACTGGCGTGCCAAGTAGAGGCCAAGCAGAGGCCAAGTAGAGTCAAGGACCATAAGTCTGGGGAAACGGGGTTGAGTCCTCACCGGTCCATCATGTCTGGTAGACTTCAAATGACTGTAGGGGCCAAGTTATACCTCATTTCAATAGTTTTCTTTTTCTCTCTTTTTATATTTCTGTATCAATGTCCCCCCAGCACACCGCATTCCCCTCCAATCAATTCGTAAAGACCGTCCTCCGTATATTGGAAGGAAGAAATTCGTAAATCAAACACCCCACCTGCACGGTACCGCCCCTTCTCCCCCGCTCATCGGTATCGCAGAATTTCCAATTCCACGCAATCGTGTCGATGCATTTCTGTTCCTTGCCCGCGCCGGGGCCTTGCATGAGGGGATCCCAGATTTTCATTTTCGAAAGTCCCTTGTTCTCGGATAATTCGCAGCCGTCTTTCCACCAAATGTTAAATTGGTATGGGATCGCCGCATTTGGATCCGTCATGAGAGAGAGAAAGGTCGATCGGTCGCCCTTGGTGATCTCTCTGTCGTCTTTGCATATTTGCGCAGCCAGAGACCGCACTCCCAGCTCGTGAGGTGTTCCGCTTTTCAAGGGAGGCATGTCCGTGGGCTTGTAGCACGTTCGCGGGAATTCCTGCAGTTTTGCAAAAGGGTTGGAGATGCGGTAGGAGAATAGGCCGCAGCGGATGTCGTAGGTTCCTTGTTCGTACATGTATATGCCGGCTAACACGTTAGTTTGTCAGTTTTGAGATGAGATGAGATGAGGGGAAAACAAAA
>Ga0247765_1000970_pt1 | contig 17131 bp, 21 predicted proteins | sample UWRJL106311C6_FD_179949 | JGI IMG/M metagenome (GOLD analysis project Ga0247765, IMG submission 179949) | Plant litter microbial communities from Arlington Agricultural Research Station in Wisconsin, United States - UWRJ-L106-311C-6 | ecosystem: Environmental > Terrestrial > Plant litter >... | reverse complement strand
TAAATTCCCCGAAAAAAAAAAAAAACTCACCAATAAACCCCCCATTCCTCTGCACCACCCCCCACAGCTCCGTGTGCAAAACTTCGGCCGCGGCGTCGCCGTCTTCCCACTTCCACGGACCTCTCAATCGGAACTTGGTATTGACCTGGCTCACAAACATCCATGTGGGAATAACATTCCACCCTCTCCGCCAACCCCTTTTCCACGAAACCTTTAGTAAATCCCAGAGTCCCGCATCGCAGTCCATATCCTTGGCTAGCTGCGCGACGTAGCTATCGTGGTCGATTCCATAGTTGATTCGCTCACCCTCTTTGGGCTGGAGGATATAATGCCATTGCTCGCTAGCTTTTAACTCGGGGAGCCTTTTCCCGTATAAATCCGGGATGCGGATTTCCGGAGAGAGATGTTCAATGAGCGTCAATGTCCAAAGCATGGCTTGCATTTCCGCCACGGTAGGAATCGCCCCGATCTGTGGACGTAGAAACCCAATGAACCCGATGGAAGGATCGCCAGGTGCCCAGATGTGGCGGACTTTGGCTTCGCTGGGGAGGGGGTACGGTCGGTCGTTGTACTGGGTGGCGTTCCAGTTTGAGTTTGCAGCGATGGCAGCGGCATGGGTGTTTTGATCAGAAAAGAACGGCATTTCATGTCGATACCCTGTCGCGAAAATGACCACGTCGGGATGGATTTTCTCGTCTCTGATACGTTGATATTCAGGGGAGTTGTTGGCTTCGAAATGCATACGTCCGGCCGAGTCGATGTGCGTAGGCCAAGTTGCGAGGTCAATCAATCGTCCACCCAAATCTGGGTTCGGGGTATGCACAATCTTGGCCCGGATCCATTCGAGAAGGGAACCTTTGCCGAGCGTCTTGAAGGGGGGGTTGATGTACCAGACGGCCTTGTTGGATTTTACAAAGATTGCTGTTGATGTCAGCTTGTCCCGCGTCAAAAAAAAAAATCAAAAAAAAAAAGAGTTGAGACAGAAACTGAAAACTGACTCTGGTTGAGATGATAGTTGCGATCCTTGGGCTTACCCACCCATTGATCCCACACTCCAAACGTCCCCGTCAAAACCCAAGGAGCGAGCCCTGTCATGACGTAGTGGTGAAAGTTCCAGGGGATCATGGAATCGCGGATGATGGGGTGGACGTAGCTCGAGTCAAATACGCTGCTGTGGGCTACGTCGAGCGGAACACCAGGCGAGTTTTCGTACTGGTCGCGTTTTGGTGGCTTGCTGCTAAAGCAGGGGAAGAAGTCTGTCTCGGGGATGAGCTAAAGGCAGTTAGAAAATCCCAGTAGCATTTGATGCATCGTTGCGGGGGAATACCTTTGGTGCATTAACCCAGCCGTTCTTGTGACACAAGACAACGCGCCTCGTTGCCGGTGTTGTCACAGCCATATGTGCAATATCCATCGCTGTTTCCCCCACCCCGAGAACCACAACCGTCTTGTCATTTCCAAAATCTTTTCGCCCTTTGAACTGCGCCGAATGCAGCACCGACGGAACACGTTCCATGCCCGGAATTTTTGGAATCTCAGGTGTGACGTGAAGCCCCGAGCACACGGCGACCGCGTCACATTCCCACTCTTCCTCTCCATGTTGAGGAGAATTGTAACGAATCACATGGCCCTTGTCCCGACGCCGGACTGAAACCACCCGCGTGGATAGGTAAATAAATTGTCGGAGATCAAATCGCTCGACATAGTCTTCTAGATACTGCAGGTACCGAGTCGCTTTCATAAACTGGGGTTCGTCGGGGGTTGGTCGGAAATCCGAAAAGCAGGTGAGATACTTTGACGATACAAGCTGTGGCATAAGTATCGTCAGTAAAAAAAAAGACAATCCACAGGGGACAGCAGCCCGAGAACGGGAGTAACAAACTTCAGCATCCTCATAGGTTCGATACCGAAACGTCCCGCCAATATCACCCTCGGCCTCAAATACTTTGACTTGAATAGGTTCCAAGCCTGGGATGAATTCGTGGGCGGTCGTGAGGTACTTCAGCGTCACGAGACCGGATGGCCCAGCGCCAATGATGGCTACGCGCATTTTTGAGCCCAAGTCTCTTCGGGAGATGAGAGTGTTGATTGTAAAGAGACGTCAAAATGTGTGCGCGGTCTAGACTCTTACATGTAATAGTATATGAATCATTGAGATAATAAAAGTACGCCACGACTAAGACTGCACTTGGGTCCAGCCATCATGCCACGGCAGCCAAGTATGACAACGGGATGCTTCTTTGAGGAAGCCCGGCAGGGCAAGGAACGGTACTGTGCATGTTGGTTGAAGCTAAGTGGAGGACAAGCTGTCCAGACTGCAGGTGTGATTGGATATTGTTGAAACTAAGCTGCCTGTCGGTCTACGAAGGAGAGGGTCGCATGCATAGGCGAAAGAACTTTTGGGGCTGGATTAAGCAGTTAGACTGTTTCTCGGTCACCGAGAGGTTTGGCAATGTTGCCACCACCATCATCACCCAGCATGTGCATATCCCAAAAGCCCTCTCTACCTTAAAGTTGAGAGCAACAGTAAAAAAAATGGAACGGCTGAGGGTGGCAGTGATGGTTGCATAATAGCTTGCATTGCCGCGAGCTCGGGGTGGCCGTAGTGCTGCTGTGCCTTTTGGTGTATTGAACAAGGGGGGACTAATAGCTTGTGGGTGTTGTTTGTTGACATGACTTGGATCTGGTGAGAATAGTCGGGTGGCCCAGGATTTATATCTTTAGCGACCTTCAAATGACACTGATCATTTAGGTACCTAGGTACGCAATACCAGTCAACACCGCCCAGGCTGGTTGAGCCTTTACCGGTGTTGAGCCTCATGACTGCGCAGATGCGTCCGCACGGGGATGGGCAGAATGTTAACACTATGCTCAGAAAAGTCTTTGTAAGTGGCGACAATGTGGTGTTTGATTCGCAGCTATCTAGATCATATGCATCCCTGAGAAAAAGAAATCTTTCTGTCCCCGTCTCTACTCCGTATGTGCACCCATCCTCCTCCTCCTCCTCCTCCGCCTCCCAACCTCATCCCCAAATCCTTAACCGCAACGCGAGGTAGTTCCCGTGGTGAAGCACCGACCCACCGCGCAGCAAGAAACACCGCCGGGGCCGTCAGCAATAGGCTCGCCGCCCGCGCTGATGGGGTAGATGCAATCACGGGGGTCGTTGCCAGCGGGGGTGATGAAGATGAGCGTGCTGGACGAGGCGCCTGTTTTTATCAAGTGTCAGTTTCGAAACTCCAAGTTTTGTATTTAGAAAGAGAGAGAGAGAGAGAGGAAAAACCACTGACATTGGAACGTGTCAATGAGCGCGTTTCCGCAGATACGGCGGTTGGCAGGGCAAGCAGCCTGAGCACCAGCCACGAGGGCAGTAGCGGCGGTAAGAAGGGCAAAGAGCTTGGCCATTTTGAAGATTTGGTTGGTTTTGGTTTTGGTTGGAAGAGATGGTTGTTATTGATGTTGTGTTGAATGTGAAGTTGAGGCTGATGATTGATGATTTATTCTGACTTGACCATCGAGGGCAACTGCCCATTTATACCTATCACGACGGGTTCATTTTTTTCTCCCAAATGCTCCGACTCCGGTCTCAGATCTAAACTGCGAGAGGCACACCTCCGTCTGGTCCTTGCATGGGATGAAGTCGTAATGCCCTTGCCTCGGAGTACCCGGCAACGCAACGGCGGGCGCTGGCGCAGCAAGGCTTTGTCTTGGACTCTTGGAGCATGGACCATGCAACCATTATCCGAGAGTACGGGGTTTCCAACAACAATACTCGGATGTGAATCTAGCTGTTTTGATGGGTTTGCCTTCCATGAGTAAAGTCTCTACGTTCATGTTCATGTTGACTCTCTAGTTGTAACTTGGGCTTTCCCGCCTGCTGACTTGCCTGGAATCATGTCTCGCAGGCGAATACTTTGACGTGACCATCAATCATGATTTCAGCTCCCCTGGGTTTGGCCTCGCGATGAAATCCATCGCTTACCTACGTAGAAAGCTAGGTAAGGTAGGCATCTAGGTGGGTTGTCCGAGGAGTCTCCACCTCCAACGGATTCACCTGGGGCCCTAGCCGGCGCTGCCGGTTGGCGGTCACAGCGGTGATGCTCATCTGACAGTTTTGTTGGTAGTCTAGGAAGGTATTTTGAAGATCATTGCTGTTCTCGGCACCTGTAGATCCCCATCAAGGCAGACTTTGTTTTTCTTCTTGTTCTTGAACCGAATTCCTTGAAAAAGCACAGACATTTTTATTTGATGGACATCTGACATGCAGAACCGTAGCTTGTAAGGTCTTACATGTGCACGTATTCGTAGGAATGGATCAAATCCGACCTAGCATGTCGACACAACGTGATAGCGGTGGGTTTTTTCTCGGATACTTCGGTTCTCTAGCGGAGTTGAGCACATGGGCACATGGGTACTGGAGGACTGGGTTTTACCAACATTAAAGGGGCTTTTCCAGGGACCGTTATGCGGCGACGCGGGTTGGCTCACTCTGCGGCGCAGGAGGCACAACCACTTAGGTACCTTACCTATAACCCCTGCAGGAGAGAGGTTGGGTCTTGGCTTCCACTGGGACTTCTAGAATGCGCTTTTTGCGGTGCAGCTTGTAACACGCTGCGGCGGATGGGGGCACAGGTCGGATGAACGGCCGCGCATTGTGTGATTGACATATTCCTGTACTATTTCTCACCAATCACATTCAGCTATTGAGTGCAGTGACCCCTGTCTGGGTTACACTTACCTTAGGTAGGTAGGTAGGAGGTATTCACCGCCTGATTGAACTACCAGGTCCGTAATCCTTCATGACAACATCTATGCTAAGGGGCACGCAACTCGCCGCCGAATAGAGCTTCTGTTGGTTATGGGACTCCAGCCTCCAGGCACGAGCAACTCAACCCAGTTGCTATTACGTGAAGAAACCAGACAACATCCATGTGATCTGCAACCTACGTATCCACCATGCAAGTTGGGCAGTGCAGTTTTGTGCTCTTCGCGGCGGCAGTCTCGCGACAAGGTTGCGGGAGAAAGAAGAGATAGTGAGAGGACGGAGGGAAATCTTGAGCCAACCCCAAATCATCCATATGTGCAATTATTATTGTTTTTTGATGCACCATGGAGACTAACGGCGACATGGTATGAATTGAACCTATCCCAGTTGTGCTACACTCAAGCCTGCACGCTTGTCTCAAATGTTGTCAGCAAACCAGAACTCAGCCTGGGTCACCTCGGGAAAATGGGCTTACGTTCGAAGCCAGTAGCAAGCAGTAGCAGTTCAATGAGCACTTGGGCTTGCCATTCAGGTCTGGCATATGGCAAGAATAGCGCAGCCAAACCGGCTTAGAAAACTCGGTGCTTCTCCACTTAGGTTTTCACATTGACGTCCCCAAGCCCGAAAATACTGAGATTACCCGATCTACCAGCAACCGCAACCGTACCAACCGCACCACTTGGGTTCCACGCCGAGTATAACCATAACCGCCGCCTGTAACAGAACGAGATTGAGCTAGCTAGGCCTCTTAGTTAGCAGCAATTTAAAATGGATGTTAAAAAGTAGTATTGCACGTATGTCTGCAATTGACTGCCATGACTGGAATGAAAATCACGCATGTTGTTCTCTTCAGCAAGGTCACAGGTCCTGACTTGCACTAAATCAACGGCAATTGTTACATGAGGTAGTCTATCAGTCGCCATGCATTCATTGAAGATTGCGTTGACAGCAGTGTGGGGAATTGTCGCTTCCTGCGCTCAGGGGCATGTCATTGCCCGAGACAGCAACGTACAGTCTGCTGCGCCAGTTGTTGACTTGGGCTACTCCCAGTATCAGGGATACTACGATGCCAAATTTGACAGGAACGTGTACAAGGGGTGAGTGGTCACTTTGTTCTTGAGTGTCTTTTATAAACTGGGCTTTCTGACTCTTAAACATAGAATTCGGTTCGCTGCCCCTCCTAAACGGTGGCAACTCCCGCAAGCTCCGGCGCAAAACCGCACCGCCATCCTTCAAGCCACGAGCGATCCGCCGAGATGTCCGCAGTCTCTGCCAGGGCCGACGTAAGTTTTGTTTTGCCAAGCTTACCAAGCACACTCCGCAAAGTCCCATATGGAAAGCCTGCTTCTAACGGCTTGATAGCCCTGCCGTGGTCAACCTTACTGGATCTATCCTCGGTGATGAAGACTGTTTGTTCGTGAACGTCTTTTCTCCCGTCAACGCTGCCAAATTGCCTGTGGTCGTTTGGATTCGTGAGTCCACCCTTCTGTGATAGTTCAGCCCCGAAAGAACTTGCATTCTAGATAGCACACTATTATTGACCACATGCAGATGGCGGCGGTTATGGCGCTGGTTCAGCACCCCAACTTGACTTTTCCTACATTGCTCAATCCGTCAACAACAGCATCATCTGGGTCGCGCTACAATACCGTCTTGGCGCCTTTGGATTCTTGTCCTCGACTGAAGTGTCCAAAAAGGGTACCTTGAACGCTGGATTACACGATATACGATTTGCTCTGGAGTGGGTGCAAAAGTACATTGACCGTTTCGGTGGTGACCCGACACAGGTTACCATCTCTGGCGAGTCTGCTGGTGGGGGTGCGGTCATGCTGATGACTATTGCGAATGGTGGTACTGAAGGAAATAAGCTGTTCCGCAGGGGCATTGCGAGTAGTCCTTATTATCCTACCCAGCCGTGAGTCCCGTCGGATACCGCCTTGGCCGAACAAAATCAAGAATCCCTGCTAACCCAGTACCTATTTGATCTAATCAAGAAAATTCGACGACGCTGAGCCCATGGGATACTACCAACAATTCGCCACTCGAGCCAACTGTCTGGGCAACAACGGGAGTGCGGTTCCGCCATACGGATCGGTTTTTGAGTGTCTCCAGAACGCAGACACCATCACGCTACAAAATGCCAGCGCGTATACGTCATATAGCGCAAAGTACGGACAGTGGTCATTCATCCCGGTGACGGACGGTACTCTCATTAGGGAGCAACCATATGTCCCTCTCCTCAGCGGGAGGGTAAACGGCGAGCGGATCCTCACTGGTGTAAGTTGTCTACTCTGCCTTCAATTCACGAGATGCCGATTAACGCAAACAGAACAATGGCAACGAAGGCACGTATTTTGTCCGACAAAACGTCTCAACCCGATCCCAGTTTGAGGAGTTTCTACAGTACACGTTCCCGATCGCCGCGGCTGCGAATAAGACAGCGCTGCTCAGCGCCTATTCTATCCCCAACAATTTCTCGTCACCGAAATTCGACTCGAACGGACTGTATCCGCCTTATGCAACGGAGGTTTCTGCGTATGCGGTTGGTTGGTATGTCCACCTACCTCTTTTCTCCTCTTTTCTTTCTTTCCTTTCCTTCCCCACCCTCTCCGCCCTCCAACTCTCTTTTTCCATTCTGGATTAAGAGCCTCCCCATCCACTGACGCGACTGAACTGGAATCACAGGCAACAAGCCGCCAACAACCTCTACGCCGAAGCCACGTTCGTCTGTCCCGCCTACTGGCTCGCCGACGCCTACGTCTTTTCGGAAAATAAAAAAGCCTGGCGTTATCAATATTCCATCCCCAATGCCTTTCACGGATCCGATCTCGCTCCTTTACAGACCGATCCACGAAACATGAGCTCTACAAGCGTCATTGCCGATGGGACGTTCCTTCGCGGGTTTCAGGAGATTTGGGGAAGGTTTACATTGAGTGGGGATCCCACTTTATCTCCACCTGGAGGTAATACCACGAGCGTAGCGGCGGCAAGGAGTGAAAATTGGACGAGCTGGGGCGAGGTTGTGGGTAAAAGAGGTTCAGGAACGCTGAATTCTAGGTCCTATACCATGTTGAATTTGAACGTTACGAGTGCAGGGAGGACCGACTGGAAGACGGTGGATGGACTGAGTTGGGAAGGGGGACGGTGGGAGAGGTGTGCGCTGTGGGCGAGGATCGGTGTTTGGTGATACAAAGGGGAACAAAAAGGGCTGAAAGTGAAAAAGCTGGTGGACGGGCGTTGTACTGGGGGTGCCTGGTAGGTGGGTTGGATCTTCCCAGCTGTGGATTCAATGGTTTAAAAAGACAGACAGTCAAAAATAAAAGCCTGACAAACTCTGCTTAATTGGGGGTCCACTCCAAGCAGGTAGCAACTTGAACGAATGCGGTCAACTGGTACCGAGAAATCTCCAACTTTTCCACTATTTAATTCTGGAGTGAAGTTGCACAACTGAGACTGTGTGATACGGCCATACACGTCCAAGCATAAAACGACGTGACATGTGCAGGCAGAACCTGAACATCCAAGTGCCGAAGTCATCTGTCCGCATCAATACCCAAAACCTTCACATATACCGCCCTCAAAGCAAAGAGCTGCTCTGCGATTGGCAGACTTGGCAATGGGGCTGTCAAGCAATTTGTTCCCAGCACAACCGGCAACGGAAAGGGTGACTTTCTTGGCAAATCAGCCTGAATGTAATATATCGTCGGATCCCGGCAAGTAAGGTAACCTAACCTAACCTTGACGGAAGCGGGTGGGAGTAGTAGATAACATTGATGGTCTGGGCATTTTGGTTGACGGCAAGTGCTTTGTTGGACGCTGTTTTCATTCTAGCGTTAGTTTGAGAGTCAACGACTGGAGTAAGTATACGAGCACGTCAACGACCAAGATGAAAACAAATCTCGTCAAGGGCCTTGCCCTGCTTTTGCACGGCGGAGTGTTAGTCCAAGGAGCTTTACGGTTTGCCTGTTCTAGCATTTCCATCCAACGTCTCGACCCGATCGTCGAACCCGGACAGATCCCGTCGTCACACGTGCACCAAATCGTCGGCGGGAACGCCTTCAACGCGACCATGCAAGGCGATATCGGCAACCAGGGAACCTGCACGACGTGTGCGTACACGGAAGATTTATCAAACTACTGGACGGCCGTCATGTATTTCCGCCATGAAAACGGGTCGTACAAACGCGTCCCGCAGTATCCCAACGCCCAGCTCGGAACCGACGGCAAAGAAGCTCCCGACATCAAGGGCGGCATGACCGTGTACTACACCTCCAAGGACTTCAACTCCAACGGGAACCAATTCATCCGCGCTTTCCCTCCCGGGTTCCGAATGACGGTGGGAAGCCCTGCTGCCAAAACCGCCGATTACGCTCGCGGACATCCGGGTTTGCGTTATACCTGTTTACAAACGGTGCTTACTCGCGGATCGGAAACTACGGATTTCCCAACAAAGCCGTGTCCCGCGGGTATCATGGCGATTCATCATTTCCCTGCGTGTTGGAATGGAAAAGACGTGGATAGTCCGAATCACCAGGATCACATGTATGCGACCACCAAGGGCGGATTCGCTGAAGCCGGCGCCTGTCCGGCTTCCCATCCCGTGCGTGTCGCGCAGGTCGCGTATGAAACCATGTGGGACACATCCGTGTTCAAAGACATGTGGCCGAAGAACGGAAAACAGCCATTTGTCTGGTCCTTTGAGGGGAATGGCTTCGGAACGCATGCCGACTACCTGTTTGGTTGGAAGGGGGATAGTTTACAGAGAGCGCTGAATTCCACATGCATGTTCCATCGCTGTGGAAGTCCGGGAAGTCCGGGGATTCTGAAAACCCAATCGGTGGAGGAGATGAATAAGTGTGCGGTGAAAAATCTCGTCAAGGAAGAGACAGACGGGTGGTTGAAGGAGTTGCCAGGCCAGAAAATGACGCCGATGCGGTTTCGGGGGTGATTTTAAACCATGAGATTGTGTATATGAAGTGAGCATGGAACTTTTCGTTGCCTGCAGGAGTATCTGTCTCTCTGTCTGTCTGTCTGTCTGTAGCGATAATCTTTCACTTTACCTAGGTCGATGGCCACACCTCACCCCTGTCCCACTGATATCAAAGTCAGTATGCTTCGGCAAAGAGATCTGAGGGAGAGAAAACGCACATGCTGAACAATACACCCCCCCTCCCAACGGTACCGATCAATGATATTGTTCCCCGCCATGCCCGCATAGTTTAGCCAGCTCGTATTGTTTCGGTATAGCGTTCTGTGAATCGTAATGTTCTGGTTGTTCCAGACGCGCGACAAAAAGTCCAGAGCGCGTTGGGCTCCGTCGGGGGAGGAAATGTTGTTGTTCTGCCCAATTTCGTTAGCAGGTCCAGTCATTGACATCCCATGCGAAATAATACGAGAGTGAGCAAACTCACAATGTATTCTGGCGCAATATAAGTAAATGCCTCCACAACATCCTTCTTGACCAGAAAAGCATCGACAAATTTATCATGCCGAGCTCGCACGTCACTGTCGAGGAGGGGAGCGGTAGACTTTTCGCAGAATTTGCCCTTGGTCTGTCGAATGTCAATGATGCCGTGAGCGGCGGGTGCGCCAACACCGAGCCCAGCCAGGGAGACGACCAGGCTCAAGATCAACGTTGGGGAATGCATTGGAATACGCAAGTTTTATTTCCAATGAATTTTGACCTGTACAATATCCTCAACCTAGATGCTATCGGTGGGAAGCATAGCCTTTTTATAAAAGATATACGTATGCCAGCCCCCTCAGCGGGGATCTTGGTGCCAAGTTTTGCACCCAACATCCGGAAGGCAGGGTAAATGAAATCGAGATCAATAACGGCAGTTTTTATGGCCATCCTAGGTGAAAAGTTTTGACGTGGGTAGATGCGTTGATAAGAGGTGGGACTTTTGGAGTTGCAGCCGTAGCGTACATTTGCAGTTGAACTCTATTCAACATTCCGAGTGTGCTACGAACCTCCAGTCCTGGCAGAACATATCGACCTCCGATAATGTACCCCTCAGCCAGTAATATTGTGCATGAGTTTGGTATTTACAGGTAGGGATGGGACCTTGCACTCTGTTTCATTAATGCATCAAGTCGTCGGAGCTATTGGTTGAGATGACGACCACCGTGAATGCGCAGTCGTCCACCTCCTGCAGCTGGACATCTGTATTATGGACGCTACTGGCAAGCAGGGTTGTGCATCCAACGACACTTTCAATACTTGTATGAGAATGCGCTGGTTGCCCCCCTGGCCAGCTGCAGTGGCTTCCTAAGAATGGTAAAGGACGTCGATAATTCGCCGGAGCAGAGAGAGGACCGAAGTGAAAGAAGGAGAGAGAAGGAAAAGAGGAGACTGGACAAAAAGAAAAAGGAAAGAGTTCCTCGCATCATCAAAATAACCTACTGCTCCTTCTTAGGAACATTGAATTGAGACACGCGTGTCTGTGGTCAAACATGAGATGAGCGCTTTCTTCCAGTCAGTCGCTCGGTCACTTAAGTTGCGAATCTCCAACATGAACTGGGGTTCGCCAGACAGGGTCACAGGGCCTCTACACCGCTGCTTTAACCTCAGGCGCCGTAGAGTTATTCATCATCATTGAAGGCGGTCAAGATACATTGCCCTATAGGTAGGCACCTATGTAAGTTTGCGGCTTTTTCCGTCATTACACTTACTAAGTGGCAGCAGCTTTTTGTCCAGTGAGGTATTTCTTGTGTCAAAGTTATGTACCCTCGAGAGGTATCTCTTATCGTGCGAACAGAAAAAAAAAACTGGAGCAACATCGTCCGGGTTGGACTCGGAGGCTCCAGTCATCAAGAACGAAGAACGCGGTTGCGTCTGTCCCGAAAACAAGTATGCGACGGACTGACCCCCCATTGGTCGATTACTGAGACATATGCAGCAAAGGCACAGAGTACATAAGTACTGAGTAATTGTATTGTGTAGATCAGTCCCGCAATTGGTAAACCCCACGAAACCAGCTTCTGGAGGGTTACACAACCTGATAGAAAAGTCAACGCAAGCGGTGATGGGCCCCGTCTCCGCGGGTTCGTGAATCTCTACCGCTCTTGTAGCGGGAATAAATAATTTTCATGTCTCAGCATTGATGTCCCTGGTTTCTTGCCTCGAGTGTTGCTAAAGTAATCTTTTCCTCAAACCTGGCTGAGAGCGACTAGTTCTACCAAGACAAAAAATGGCGGTATCCGTCCACGAAAAAGCCAGCGTGCAGAGCACTGTCGCATCCACGACCGATGACTCGTCCATCCATTCCCAGGTAGTTGTGGACGATGCCTGGGCGTATCTCGATAACCACCGAGACGCCAGTCACGAAGACATTGACCTCGTTGCTTTGCGACGAAAAATTGATAAGAGAATCCTGCCGTTGCTGTTGATCGCTTATACGCTGCAGTTCCTGGACAAGGTGGTTTACAATGTCAGTTAAACTCTGTGTCCTCACCGTTCCATGAGCCCTAGCCGCTGACAGGTTTGTTCGGGCAGTACGCTGGTGTCATGACGCTTCGACAAGATCTCAACCTGCAGGGCAATGACTTTTCCAATGTTGCGACCTTTCTCTTTGTCGGGCAGGCAGTCTATGAGATCCCCAACGGTAGGCACACTTCTTCCTCTCCTCCTTCTCACCAAAATCCCGGATGAATTAAGCCGTGTGGTCTGGTAGCAGAGAACCTCTACTAATTACATGTGAACAGTCTATCTAATCCACAAATTCCCTACCGCAAAATATCTCGCCTTCAACCTCCTTCTCTGCGGGCTCGTCACCGCATGTGGCGCCGCCACGTACAATTACCCCACCCTCGTGGTGGCGAGGACTTTCCTCGGCTGTCTCGAGGGGGCCATCCCGCCGTCCATTGCCCTGATAATCTGCCAGTGGTATACGCGCGCCGAACAGCCTTCCCGGTTTGCGTTTTACTATCTAGGGTTGGGGCTCGGACAGATTCTCGGCGGGTGTATATCCTTTGGTTTTCAGCATGTTAGTGTTAACGGCAGTGATGTACTCGCCCCCTGGCGAATCATGTTTCTCACTACGGGGCTCGGGACCGTTGTGATTGGGATTTGTGTTTATTATCTGTTGGCGGATAATCCCATGACGGCGCGTTGGTTGACCCATGCGGAACGCGTGGCCGTGCTGAGACATGTTAGTGTCAACCAGACGGGCATTGAAAGTCGTGAGTTTCGAGGCAAGGAGATCTGGGAGGCGCTCTGTGATCCCAAGATTTGGTTGTTTACCTCGTCGGTTTTGCTGGTATGTTCACCTTTGCATCTTTACAGCCTGATTTTGTCTCGGGAATGATATATCTAACAATCGGGATTATAGACAGCATTGAGCGGTGGCGTTATCTCGGCCTACTCGGCGACGTTGATCAAAAACCTGGGATTCACCGATCCTAAGCTGGCAGCGCTCATCAACATGCCTTCTGGGGCGGTTTCGATGCTGGCGACCTTGGTAGTCGCATATGGGATCAGAAGGCAGTCGCATCGGTGGGCGTGGATTATTGCCTGTATCGTGCCGTCGTATGTCACCACCTCATGTCCTCTGGACATCTGTCACTGAAGATACAAACTGACCATTTTCGTTTAACTATCCCCAGAATGGTTGGGGCTGCTTTAATGTCATTTTTACCCACAGCGAATCGAGCTGGGATTCTCGCCGGGATATACCTCGTCAATACCTCTTTCGCCAACCTTCCTCTCTTTGTCAACGTAAGTCATCTCGAAACCCCATCTCCACCTTTGTTTTGAAGTTCAATCTGACAAGTTCTTTTTTGGCAGTGGAACATGGTCAACACCGGCGGCACAACCAAGCGCGCCTTCGTCGTGTCCGGCCTCTGTTCCGTCTTCGCCATTGGCAACCTCATCAGCCCGCAAATGTTCCAAGCTCGCGATGCGCCTGAATACCGTCCCGCCAAGATTGCCGTCATGGCCACGCAAGCGGGCGCTATTGTCACCGTGTTTTGTACTTTTCTGTACTTGGTCTGGCAGAACAAGAAGCGGCGGACGAGTCAGCTTGGGGAGGGGGATGTTTCCATGGATCGACAGACGTGGGTTCGCATGACGGATTTGGAGAATAAGGCTTTTCGGTATTCATACTAGGTGCCTAGGTACTTGGATAGGTATCTAGCTACCTGGATAGGGAGATATCTTGTTTAGAGAAGGTATGGCAATGAGAAATATGGAGGCAAATGAGAATACAGTTAATGATTCACGCGAAACCCACATCTCCCATCAATCCTACATGGAGACAGGCACATGGCAACATCCCTCGTGGCGCAATTGGCTAGCGCGTCAGACTGTTAATCTGGAGGCTGTAAGTTCGATCCTTACCGAGGGAGGGGCTATTAGTCGAGATAGTCGAGACTAGCTCTAGGACTGGCTACTATTTTTGGCGGTGCTGGGCGTAGCGTGGCAGGTGTTTTTTTTTCTGTGTTCGTGGATGATCGTTATGTCATGGTTGTGAAATTGTAACTGATTACAAGTGCACGGCGTCATGATGTTGGATTAACTGGCTACCCTCCCAACCACACTGGTGGCCCCGGGGCTTGGTACTCTAATAACCCCTGATTTGGCCACTCGTACATGTACTCGGGAACCGCAATACCTGATCGTGTTAGCCAACACCAAACATGGGCACCGATACGACATCAAAGACTGGGACACATACCAGGATCTGACAGGTTATATGCACCCGGAAACTTCACCATGTAAGCATCGCCAGGCATTTTCGCCTCTACTCTTCGCGTCGGGGGAAGTATCTGGATCTGGGCACAGGCAATATAAAACTGCGTGGTGCCAATCGGATACCGGACATAGAGATGCTCCACCCGAAGCAGGTACTGCCCTGGGGGTGTCGCTGCGGGAATGGTAAAGTTGAGACCGGTCTGGTCACGCGTCAACCACCATGTGTCGTTCTCTGCGCCAATGCTGGCAATCTTAAACCAGTCGCCATCTCCTTCGTAGGTAGACACGTCGTCGACTGGTGAGCGGGAGAGGTAGGCCTGGCCAGGGCCGTTGTGGTAGATGACGTAGGGCTCGAGGGGCTAGAAAGCTGAGTATTAGGAGCTTGGGATTGCCCTGTGTCAATGGTGAGGCGTACCTCATTCGCACTCCTCCCCACTACAAAGCCCACATCATCACCAGCCACCACTACCGCCGTCTTGGTCTGAGGGCTTGGCGTTGAGGCACCCCTACCACATCTTACGTCTGGAGAGCTAATGTCGTAAAAGGGCATGTACTGATCCCACAGGCCGGAATCAATGGCTTGGCCTAGGGAAATGTTTCTGCGAAGCTACTCAGTTCAAGGTGACAGGCTAGCAACCGAAAAAGGAGAAAAGAGTACCGGACGTATTCCCACTGTTCCGTCACCGTCGAGTTAAAAAGCAGTCGACTAAAGACATCTACAAGACACAGTTGTCAGAAAAGAGGTTTCCCATTTCTGGAAAGATGACGTACAGTGCCCGGATGCAACACGCCCCCAACCCGAAATGAACAGGAGCAACAACACCCCAATCGGTAACATCTTGGCTAGCCCGCCCTACGCAAAAGTCGTTGCCTCACACGGTGCAGACCAGACTAGACTTGACCAGACCGCCGGCTCTCAAAATGGAAAGAAAAAAAAAAAAACCTCTTTCCGCTCCAGTCGGGCGTGCATGTCAGTAGGAAGGATGGAGGGAGGGGCGGGATTGAGAAGAGCGGGTGGAATTTTTCCAGTCCGTTTATCCGAAAACACGGGTGACAAGCACACACACCTTCCGCAAAAGAATCTCTCCACCTTCCTATCTATCTCCTCGATTACACGGGGTAATTTATCAGGTTCCCGGCTGTATTGCATGCCCGCTGGGGAGAAGCGCCACATGATCACATCCTGATCCGGGGGAAAGTTTCTTCCGTCATCAGACCAACGGGCAAACAACCAACCCACGGCAGGGTCTGATGCTTTCGTGTATTCTGGGTCGGATCTGTGAAGCATTCATAGGTACCTAGGTGTTGTACAAAGAAAAAAAAATTGACATTGTCAAATGTATATACAACTAGATGCCTGAGGTACCCCGTCACAATAAATACATACACAAAAACCATGAATATGTCCAAAACATGAAAAAGACACAACCCAAAAATATATAAAAATAAAAAAGGGCTCCCCTAACAACTCACCACCGCCGGACCGGGATTGACATAACTCGTCGGAATCGGCCAGTACAGCTGAAACAGAATCCCCGGATCCGTAGCCTTGTACGCCCCCGGGAACGAGACCAGCGCACCCGCCGTGTTGATGGTTCCTGTCCCGCCGGTAACACTGAGCTGCGCACATGAAATGTATAGCTGCGCGCCGCCGATGCTGCCGCTGGAATGGAGACCGATATGTTCAATTCGGAGGAGATACTCGCCGTCGGAAACACATTTGGGGATTTGTACGCTCACTTCGGACTTGCCTGATTCCCGAAAAATAAAGGAGAGGAGTTAGCTACCTGCCTAGGTATCTACAAGGAATTTTGCTAAAGGGGGATGGGATGAGAGTTGGGGAATAACATACCAACGCTGGGCCAGGTAATGGAATTAGTCCCCAAGCCGCGCGGTCCGTCCTGGTAAATCTTGAACCACACTGCTCCCTTGCCGTTGAAGCTCGCTGCTGTTTGTCCCGCGGGGACTTTGGCGAGGTAGAAATGCAGTGGTCCAGGATGGCCGACGTTGGTGTCGACGATAAAACTGACATTGTTACCTGCCGTGACGGAAAGGGTCTTGGGTGCTGGCGTTCCCGGGTTGAGTTCGTAGCACGTCATGGCCTCGGAGGTGACATCGGTGACGGGGCCGTGCGAGTAGCGGTTTTCGGTCAGCCGGACGGTTTCCCATTCGCTGGACTTGACGCCATTGTAAACCGTTCCAGTGAAGGTGTCTGTAATGATCAGAAGTGAGCCTAAGCTTTATAAAGAACGGGCAGATTCAAGAGTGTGTGGCTGAGAGTCATGTTCTTACAGTGTGCCTGGACACTGGCCGCTGCCAGAAGCAGCGCTGCGATTGCTTTCTTCATCTTGATAGATAGAGGAAGGGCGACAACGACAAGGTCAAACCGTGGACTGGCAACAACAAGGTAAAATTGTGGACACGGGACAGGATGGCTTTTACTGGCGCTTTATATCGGGTTCCGCCATCCTTCCCCGGACAGATTCTGTACCCAGGAGCCGGGTTTTCCACCCGCTCTATGCCACACTAAACTCCAGCAAACGAAATTTCTCCGTAATTCACGCACCAGTGAGATGAACTCGGTCTTTAATCGGCCTGCTCGCCCCACGGGGGGGGGGGGGGGGGGGGGGGGGGGGGGGGGGGGGGGGGGAAAACAAACACGAACGGGAGGAAAA
>Ga0247765_1000969_pt1 | contig 17148 bp, 12 predicted proteins | sample UWRJL106311C6_FD_179949 | JGI IMG/M metagenome (GOLD analysis project Ga0247765, IMG submission 179949) | Plant litter microbial communities from Arlington Agricultural Research Station in Wisconsin, United States - UWRJ-L106-311C-6 | ecosystem: Environmental > Terrestrial > Plant litter >... | reverse complement strand
AGGGGCGCACCCCCCCCCCCCCCCGCGCCGTGTGTATGTCTGTATGTATGTACTCCGATGAGCAGGTTACTGGAATTAGCTGCCGCACTTTGGGTTGCATTGAGCCGCTCGATCGGGGCTTGCAAGCTTGATGAACATGGGATCGTCTCATGATGAGGGCAGGGCGGAGACAGAGCGGACAGGGTAGGCGGATGGATAGATGGATTGATCGCTCGGTCGGATGTGGTATTGGGGCGTCGAATTCGGTACTTGTCAAGTGTTGGCGGTAAGTGCCGTGGTGGTTTCGAGTGGTGATGATGTTGATTTGATGGTGTCAGTGCCACCCCCCCCTGAGGTTGTAAGTGCATGTAAACAAACAGCTGGTTGGATTAAGGAGGCAATGGAGCCAGCCGAAACAAAGAAATGAGGAATGTTTATTTTTCTTGTCGGCGTCACTTTTGGAATTAGAACAGGTAATATTAGGTAGGTACCTAGTCGGTAGATAGTGTGTTGTTTTCGAGGTCGGGGATTCACCCCTTTCTTGAACAAAGACTGCCCGCCACCTTTGAAGCACTACTCCTGGTGGTGGCATCTTTGTATGTTGTAGTAGATGTTGCAGTGCATGTGAAGCTGCAAGATAGATAGGTATGTTATGTCATGTTCAGGAAATACTGAAGCAGCATTATAATACCTAGACCGATATTACTTGTCGTCCTTCTTTGCGATCTCCTTGTGATGTCATGTCATCGTCATGCCTCATCCCCAAGTGCAGATGAAAGACAGAATGAGTGCCACTTTTATATTTGCTTCCTTATCAGATCACCGGCATCAACAACCAATAAACAGTATGAGTGATTCCATGGATTGAAACATACATTCCGAACCTGGACTAGCCGATTGAGAAGAGGGCGCTCAACGTAATTGCCGACTATATAGACAATCAATGACTCTTTCTGCACTCCAGGTTGTGTATTAGGTAGGTAGTAGAATGGGAAACAATAGCACCGGTTGATTCTTGGTTTTTTTTTGGGGGCCTTTCCTAGCTTTGGAACATGTAAACAGAGCCATTTCCGCTACACGTTGGGTCCACTCTGTCGGTGTTTTGGTGGAAGTTGGGTTATCACAGTCCTAATCCCAGATACCGAACTGGGATGAGACATGGCCAAATGTTCTTTTTCAGTGATACCTTCAGACATTATGTGTTGAGGTACAGATCGCCCTGAGACATGAACTTAACTGGAACCTCAGACATTTCCAGCAACTGTTGATACTAGTAACACATCTATCTTCTGATTTCCGCCTCCTTGACTGACGAATGAAGTTACGGATGAGTTACAACCCAGCCTCTCTAAAGGTTGTTACCTGGGACTTGGTGTGTTAAGTAGGAGTTTATGCAATATGTGAACAGCTGGAAGCTGTCTTCGGGGGGCTGTGCCAAAACATTTAGGTCCTAGTTGTTCTAAAAACACCAAACCCTTAAAATTGCCATACAAAGCTTTGGGCTTCCTCGTCGGGTTTGTAAGTTTTCCTCATCGAGCCTTTCATAACAGAGGAAATACTTTAGCAAGTTGACCCTTGGGTTGATTGCCTAGGGCTTCCGATGGCTGCTAGCAGCCTCTGATGGGTCGGATCATGCCCCTGAATCAAACAAATCCCATGTTTATCACATCCCTGGATCTCATCCGCCGTCCAGTAATCTACTGTACCGCAAGATGGCCATATCTCTATAAACCACGACGTTAAGCCCTACGGCTCTCATCCACTCACTGCCGCCGTGTCAAAGAATAGCCTCACACAAGTGCTGCCGCCCAGCTCGACGGCAATCCTCGTGATGATCGGGACAAATCTCAGACCAAATACTAGCCCTCTACCTCACGCACAAGTATTGACAGACCTCAAGAGACTTCATGTCGTTTCACAACGTTGGGTCCTCGCTTCTCATTCACATTGCTCTCCTCGCCCGTGCTCACTCCCCCAAGCCCGGTGACGACGATGTCATCAATCTCTCGGCGTGCACTAGCAGCAACTGTGGTCTCGGGCGTCACCCTTTCCACCCGGCGGAGCACATTCTTCTCCGGCGCAGGCGGGCTGCTTTTCTCCCCTCCTTCTCTTCTCTCACTGATTCTCACAAACTGGTGACCACCTCCATCTCTGCGCATCACCAGTGCATCTAAGAGTCCCATAAACCCACCACAAACATCGCTAAGATGGCTGATGATCACATACCCAATCCCCTTCCCCCCACAACCCCGGAGCGCCCTCTCCCCAGTGAGGAGAGTGTGACACCGCAGACTGGTCCCCGCCGCACTGTACGACTGCAAAAAAGGAACAAGGTTCCCAACACCAATACTGGAGAGAAGACCATTGATCATAAGTCGCAGTCACCGGGGGCTGATGAGTCTCCCAGCTTCAAGGTTGGGGCCCCCAAGAACTTCCCGCGCAACCTGTCGGTCAAGCTTGTTCGGAAGCGCGCGTCGCCTCAGGTGGCGCCTAGCTCAGCAAAGTCAGTCAAGGCACTGGTTCACTGGCTGGAGACAGGATCTGCCGAGTTGGGCAATAATCCCTCGGGCGGGAGCCAAGATGTCCAATCTGAGGCCGCGACTCCACCAGAGTCGCGTGGTATAGAGACAATTTCTGAGCATGACGAAGAGCTTGAACAGTGCGAGAAGAAGGTTGACGAGGCGAAATCTGTTGACGAAGAGAACCGGTGTGAAACTCAACCCAAGCAGGAGGACCGGAACAATGGAACCGAGGAGTCCGAAAATGAGAAGAGCAGAATTGAGGGTAACAAGGGCGAAGGAAGCAAAGATGACGACAGCCACACCGAGGATAGTCTGAGCAAAAGCGAAAATGATAAAAGCGACGACAAAACGTGCGACAAGAACGGCGACAAGAATGACGACAAGGCCGACAAGCAAGAGACCCCATCGCGTCATAAAACCCCAACCAAATATCTCACCCCAGACACAATACGCCGCCGCTTCTCGCCTGGAGCTCAAACTGCCCCGGGCCAAGTCTCGCCCGAGTACCTAACCACGCCGCGTCACCTGTACTCGGTGAACTCGACCCTCTGCCGTCCCGGCACTGACCCCACCAAGAGAGGACTCCCGAGTACTCGCTTCACCCCAGAGGAAATCGCTCCCCGGCGCCCGTCACACTCAAGCTACATCACACGCCCGATTCCCATTGCACTCTTAAACCCCCGTTCAAGAGTTTCAGCATCCCCTTTCAGGGACAAGGACTTTGTCATCCCAACCGACGAATTCATTGGCGAGAGGGATTCCCTTACCTTCCTCAACCAGAAAGCGTACTTCAACAATCGCCCACTGGGAAGATGTCTAGATGGCCTGGAGGAAGACGAGGAGGAGCTGGAGAAGAAGGCAGAGGGAAGAATGACAGACAGCAAGAGCAAGCGTCATGCTATGACGATCCAGTTCCGGTTGCCCAGCGAGACACGCCGCGGGACGGTGTCCGGCGACACCGTGCAGCAGGTCGAAGGTGTAAAGAGTGACCCTGTGCAGGTCATGGGCAAACAGTCTGCAGCTAAGGAAACAGCGGTCGCTGAGCCGCCCGACGAAGAGAAGCGGAGCCTCGACGAGGCCCTCGCCTTTTGGAACTCTGTGCGTATCCAACTGCACATTGACGATGATGAGCTCGATGCCAATTCGATCAAGGGAGCGGGCGAGGGCGATGGAAAGGAGATATCTACGATAGTGCACAATTCGCCTGTGCTCAATCCGCCCGCGCCAGTCCGCGTCCCGCCGCCTACCCCCGAGACCGTGTTTTCCTCTTCGCCGCCGCTCGCAATGGAACCATTGCCGACCTTGCCGTCGCGGATGACGTCCATCGACCACACACCCGCGAATCTAGCGACCGGTTTGGCATCCATTGTGTCGTCAGACAGCATGTATTCAGAGCCTGAGCTCCCTTCGTCATCTCCACTGGGATCCTTCCGCAACATTGTTGGGCGGTCCACCCCGCCCGCGCAGTCCTCATCACCATCGCTGCCCGTTCCGCCTCTTCCACCGATGCCGGCCAATCTGCCATCCCCGGGCCGTTCTGGAACACCTAACCCCCGAAATTCATCAGCGGCATCTCGGTCTACAGTGGGGACTGCCTCGAGCCGTAAGACGAGTCATGAAATAGGAACAAGCCGGAAGACGATCCAAGAGACGGACCAGAGACTGCGCCAGAGGCGCATGACCACGGATGAGAAGATGGAGGAGATTGACCTCATCTTGTCGGATTATAGCCCCGAATCAAACCATTAACCAATAGGTAGGAACCAACGTGCGCAGGCAGGGAGCTCTCACTGCTCGTTGGAACTGCTTGTGCTGGGAGTGTGGGCCATTGGCTGAGGGGCTTAGGTAAGGGGTAACTGGTTGAACCATTCTGGGTTCGTGACGGCTGCCAAGAGCATAAAGATCGCGTCTGGACGGTTTTTGCAACCCACGCGCGAATGCACAGCTTTAGGCAACTGCTAGTTTAGGGTTTCGGGACGACCGTCGTGCAAGAGCCATTCCCCTTCGAGGGGTCAAGCAGCTGCAGCATGGCTCATTTTCCTGTACAAAACTGTAGAGTAGTGTCTCGTACAAGAGAATTAGTACAACTGAAGACTTTTGGACTGGAACAGGCGAGCAGACTCCAACTCGGTGAGATCTGTGAAACTTTGCTGGACGCTGGTTGGATTCGAGGTTGGCACAGTGCAGTTCGAGAATTTGATGAGATTCAACCCGAAAACAAATATGGCAGGTCGCAGAGACGGCATACCCGAGAGGAGGTAGTTATACGATTGCTGCTTCATTTCGAGTGCGATGTTTGTACTCATCATGACTGTTGCCGTTGAGCTGATGTGAGGTGAGACCGAAGGCGAGCACAAGGCCAAAAGTCCCACAGTGTGTTTTGGTGGGGGCGGAGAACGGATGGAGAAGTTGCGACTTGCTTGACAACACAAGTCCCGAGACAACCCAAATATAACCTGCATTTTCGCGCTGTCGAAAGCATAAAGCCATATGAACCCAAGGGAAAATATGCAGTTGGCAATGAAAGCTATTTACCTAGAATCACGATGCTCAGCTCTGGGCTTCGCCACGATTGAAGTGCGGGATACCAGGCAGGTTCCATAACTCGTTCTTGCCTGAGGGCCCAGGCAACAAGCAAAGGCGACCAGATCGGACCCGACAAGTCCATCGACAAGCCGACGCCAGGAAAGCCAAGACAACGTGCTGACAAGGTCCTTCTATGGCGGCAATGCGCTTGAGCACCTGCCAAACTTGATCAACCGCCATCAAGCAGAGTCTCGTCCTCGGCCGTTTCGGCCCCCGCCCGCGAGCTCCCAAAGACACCCTCCCCGCGAAGAAAAGTAATGATTGCGCGGCCTGTTGGTCCGGTCAGCATGGGCAAATCAATTGCGCGGGTGCCACACAACGTTACCCCTCAGCTGCCAATTGCGGGACATCAATGCCCTCGCTCGTGGTGGAGGGTGGACGAGCATCGCCATCGGGCCAATCACGGTCGATTGCGGCTCTTTCTGACGTCCGGAGGAGCGAACACGATTGCTCGGTGCCGGGCTAGGCCCTCGTCTGCAACCTCTGCAACCTGGCAGCACCCCATTGACCGCTTTGGCGAGCCCTGCGATGGGAACCCCTCCCCGGGTCGTATGGGCAAAAATGAAAGGGCTCGTTGGGGTCTCACGGGTCTCAATCTATCTCTCCCATCCCATCACCGAGATCGAACCAGATTCACCCAGATTGGTGGTGGTTTGATCTTCGTCCTCAGCCCTATTGGACATTTCGCTGCGCCCAGTGCTGCAACCACTCACAGCTTGTCGCCAACGCGCACCCGCGCCGCCCGCAGCCCGCAAATCCAGCATACCCCAGAGCTCAGCCACTTTACCGGGAGCGTAAAAAAAAGGGATGCCTGCCCAGCTCTTGGTCGTATTTACAGACTTGTATACCTCTCTGCGCGCCCACGAAGCCAGTAGTCCTCCCAGCAGAGTGCAACTAGTTTCCGATTGACGTCGCGATCAATTACGCCCACGGACTCGAATGCCACGGATTTTTCACCGCCAGCGAGATACGAGGTGATAGGAGCCGAGTCGAGCGGAGTGGCTCTTGGGGAAACGGAGGGATCGAAATGCGCAGCGTTTGGTCATGTTCGTGGTGCGCCGCATTACTTCTCGTCGCCGTCGCGGGTCGGAGAGTCGATGCGGCGCATGCTGGGGCAAAGAGGGATCTCGTCCATCGAGTACCGAAGGCGCAAATTACACCAGGGCCATTATTACAGAGGGATGCGGGCACCTGCCAGTCCGATCATACACTCTGTCCGTCAACCCTCGGCGGCGGCTGCTGTCCGTCCCGGTATGAATGTGCAACGGACTCGTGCTATGCGACGACGGCGGGTGTAACTTCGGCGTGCGGCAAGCAGGGGTTTTATGCCTGCCCTGCTTCTGATTCCGGTCGGTCCTGTTGATGCCATGCGGCGAACCTTGACTGACATCGCAATAGGGGGCTGCTGCCCGGTAGGATTTGTTTGCGGAGCGCAAAGCTGTACACCTCCAGCCGGAGTAACAAACACCGTCACGTCATGTCCGTTTAACTATTTCTTGTGCCCAGAGTCGCTGGGCGGGGGTTGTTGTACGAATGGGATGGGATGCGCCCAAAACCAGTGCTACTCGACCGAGCCTTTCACATCGACGATTGCTCGGCCCACCACAATCACGACAGATGGCTCAACCGTTACTACTACACGAACAGCTGTCACGGTCATCACGCCAACGCCACCCACCAGCTTCCCCACTGGGGATGCCTCTTTTGCACCCAAATTTATTCCAACAGCCGTCCCAAAGATACCTGCCGTCCCCACATCATCAGGCGGCGGCGGCGGGCTCACGTCGGCCCAAGTCGGTGGCATCGTTGGCGGTGTTATTGTTCTGCTCGTCGCCGTTATAGCTGCAGCATTCTTTATCATCCGTCGACTGAATAGCGTTGTCGAAGTTGTTGAATCCAGGAAGAGTTCGTCGAACAGCCATACCCGATCCCAATCGACACCTGGTGTTTCCCAGATTCAGTACGGGTATATCGACGACAGCAGTGTGGACCCACTCATGATGACGCCAAACGGTCACCTGGGCGGTAGCGGCGCAAATACCCCGCCCCGCGGCGGCCACCGCGGCAGGTCAGGGTCGAGCAACCTTTCACCGTCACGCAATGGTTTCTCGCCCGATGGCCGCCACCCCAGTCTCGATTCCACGCCGAGTGGAGGATACGTTGACATCCCGCAGCGTGTCCATAATCTGCCTGGAGGTCGACCTGGCATGCCGACGATGCGCAGCAGCGTTGACAGCCACAGCACGCAGGGCGGTATTGCACATCAACACGCACGTAATCAAAGTAATGCAAGCGAACTGTCGGATGGAAGCGAGGGGGTAAATATTGCCAGCCCGCTGGTGCAGGAGCTCGACTCGAGCTCGGTTTGGGTTGAACTGCCGACAGACGGGCGCGAGAGCAGTCTCAGTCAGAACCGGAGTCGCGCGAATAGCGGGGTGAGCCCGAGGGTCAGCTTTAGTATCGGAAGGAGGGGAGATGCCGCGGCGTTCGGTCCGTTGGATGTGGTAAACGAGTCGGCAGAGATTATGCATGGGTACTACGGGCCAAGAGATCGTCAGGTGGGACAGACGGCAGCAGGTCTCGGAGTTGTTCATTGGGATGTCAGTTCACCAGTCGCGGCCACAGGAGCTTTCTCCCGGGAGGGTGGCCAATCTGTTCAACCCGCGCAGATAGAGCAGCCACCCGAAACGCAACAACCACCTCAGGAGCAGGGCCAGGGCCAGGGGCAGACACAACAGCCAAAACAACCACCAGGGCAAGGATAATGAATTAAGGCAATAATTGAAAGTAACAACGATGACATGACTATGGTGGAGCACGAAAGTTATTTGGACAACCTGGCAACATTGCGACGGAGCTGGTTTTTCTTTTCCAAGGTCCGAGACCAGTATATTCTTTTCATCTGTGTTACCACGTTGTATTTCATAGCAAGGGAGTCTGGATCCAAGAGAAACACGGAATGGAACGGAAGAAGCAAACGGACGAAACACGGAGATACAGGGCGTTCCAGGGAGCCAGTGAGCTATAGTTGACGGCTGTACGTTAGCACTGTGCGAAATATGGAGCACATGCACGCGAATGAGGATGTGTTAGCTGCATGCCTTGTCTCAGATGACGTTGGTGATCTAGATCTGGATCTCGGAGAATCTCCAGCATCCGAGGCGGATTTAGACAAGATCCACCTTGGCGGAGGCAATGAGAGAAAGACCAGAACTATAGAGAAGTGACTCCGACATCGTTGCGAAGGCGGCCGCTCTTCTACACGTGTTCAACTTTGCGACGGTAGGTGCGGCCGCTCAATGAAATGAAGTCGCAGCTAACGTGAGATCCAACGGCTGCACAAAGACACAGCGTCAAGTCGAGGTCGGAGGACCGGAAACAAGTGCCAATTCGAGGCTCTTGAAAGATTGCTAGCGAGGGACTGATGGATATGGTGCAGGGTTCGTATAATATGACAAGAGTACCTATCGGGGTTCCACATAAACCCCAAAAGCGGACTAGCGTGATTTACCTGTTGGACGCACCGCCGGACTGGGCGCACACATGCTTGCCCCGCCGGTTCTTTAACTGGCTGCATGACGACACCCGATCAGCCATGGGAATTCCGAACGAACATGTCAAGTTTTGATACGTCCGATTCGCGATAGTATTAATTTAAGGGGAAAAAGAATGGGATATTCGTTTTGTTTTATCATATTTTGGGGGTGGTGTCTTGGGCAAAACTCGGAGCATCTCTAACACCCCCAACATGGCCTGCTTCGTGCCCCCACCCCCGCGCTCTCAGCCGTCGCTTGCCGGTCATGCCGCATTAACGTTTCTGGTCGGGTTCGCTTCTCTTTCACATGTCAGCCCCCTTCCATTCCGGCACCTTGATTGAAACCATGGGGATAGTTTTGGTCTCGTGAGACTTTTTTCCACCTTCGAGACCGGTGGCGCGTTTTTTTTGGGGGGGGAGGGCAATCGCCGTTCTGGGAGCCGTTAGTTATTTGACGGTTTATGATCGAAACAAACCCAGTGGAAATCTTTTACACGACCGGAACTTGGATTTGGGGACCATGTGTTTGGTGTCAAGGGTGATCTGAATGTGAGTCTTGAGACTCGACTCGACTCCATCTTTCTTGTCGACTTTTTTTTCTACGCTTTTCTTTGTTCGTTTTGTTTTTTGTGTGCTGCGTACCGCACGCACGTAACACCACCATCGATTCGAGCCATGATAGATCACGTCCTTGGGAGACCGTCGGTCAAGTCTCGTCGGCTTCAGGTTCTGGCTGTGCTGGGGTTTTGGTCGGCATATCTGGTCAAGTAGGTTCTTGGCTCTCGAAAGGAATGCGAAGGGTTGCTGACGTGACGCAAGAGGAGACAGACATGGACCCCCATTCGCACGATTCTTCTCACGCCTGCTCTCAAAGCGGTTGACGGCATGGCAAACCGTGGTCATTACCATGATCTACCTGTATGCTGCGCGCAATTTTAGCACCCTTGTGGGACTTGCGAGCCCCGAGCCCATGGCAAATATGTACGATGCGACCTACTTCCGCGCAACGTGGGTGCTCACCGCCCTCGATGCTGGGTTCTGGACGGCTATGAAGATCCAGAACAAGTGGCTCAAGGACCTTGCGAGCATCGTTTTCTCTCTCTTTTACATGGTGGCAGCCGAAAAGGCCGACGAGAAGGTGCGCAAGGCCCGTGGGAATATCACGGTCGAACACTTGAGGGTCAGCTGGAATAAGGGCAACAACTCGCCATATCTTCGCTTCCTTCAAGGGCTCGTTCGTCCTCGCTTCATGAAGTGGCCTCCCCGCGCGATACGCATCCCCCGCCCGTCGACAAGTGACTACAAGGAGCCAGTCACGGCTTGGTTGTACTTTGATGGACCCCTCTCGGATCTGGCTTACCACAACAAGATTGTGTTGGATATACCCGGCGGCGGATTCGTGGCTATGGATCCAAGGTGCAACGAGGACAAGCTTCTTGCCTGGGCTTCCAAGACGGGGCTGCCTGTGCTGAGCGTAGACTACAAGAAGGCGCCCGAGTATCCATATCCATACGCGCTGAATGAGTGTTATGATGTCTACACGACCATCGTCAACAGCCGTGGCCGGTGCATTGGATTGTCGGGTAAAGAGGTCCCCAAGGTTGTTGTGACGGGCGACAGCGCAGGCGGAACACTCGCCACGTCCATGACGCTCATGATCGTCGAAAGCGGCTCATCCCCTATCCGACGCTTCCAGGGACAGACAGACCTCCCGATTCCGGACGGCTTGATTCTTTTTTACCCATCCCTGGATATGAATATCGGAAGCTGGATGTCGGATGAGCAGATGGCCCTAATCAAGGACCGGAGGACCCGAAAAACAAACAAGAGCATTCTACGGCGGAAGAATGCGCAATACGATGACCTTGTCGGCACGCCTCACCAGTCTGACGACGAAGACGACTCGCCAGCGTCCAAGTCCTCTGGCGACCCGCAGCCGCAGATTGTCGAGGTCACACCAGCCTCTCCCAACCATACACAGGACCCTGCACCAGAATACTCCCACTTGGGTCCTTCAACCTGGCGCCAAACTCAGGACGTAAGTCCTCTCCCGACGCCCGACGTTGGTCCCCGGAAGCCGAGCACCTCGCATCACGCCGAGCCGATGCGTACCCGGCTAGCCACGTCTTCAATGATTTCCTACTTCAACGATCGCGTACTCACACCGGAGATGATGCGCGCCATGATCATCCTCTACGTCGGCCCCCATAACCGTCCCGACTTCAGCCGCGACTACTTGCTATCTCCCATCCTCGCCCCCGACGTTCTTCTCGCGCGCTTCCCCAAGACTTACTTCCTCACGGGCGAGCGTGACCCTCTTGTCGACGACACCGTCATCATGGCGGGGCGTCTCCGCCGCGTGAAGGCCGCCCAGTTTGCCAGTAGAGGCACCAGGTTGGAGTACCGAGATACGGATGTCCTGACCGAAGGCTTCAACGAAAAGGATGTTGCTGAGGTTGTGCTGATTCCGGGTATCAGCCACGGGTTCTTGCAGTTCCCGACCGTGTACCCGCCGGCGTGGGGGCTTATCGACAGGATTGCGCACTGGATCGAAGATGTGTTTGCGGAGATGGCGGAGAAGAGAGAGAAGGAACGACGCGAGAAGGAACGGTTGGCTAATGGCAGGCATCATATGCGGACTGAATCGAGCGGAGATGAGGATAGACCGTTGGAGATGAGCATGACGAGGGTGAGGGGGCGGTCGATCCGAGAGGAGGAGGCCCAGCACGGAGCAGAGGGAAGTGAAGAGGGCAATGGGAATGGAAATGGCAAGGCGAACCCGGGTAAGAAGAAGGGTAAGAAGGGACGGAGGGTGAGGACGAAGGATGATTCGAGTTTGGTTAAGCTGGCTAGCTCGGATGATTTGCTGGGGAGGAGGATGCACGGATTAGCGGGGGGTTTGACGGGGTTGCCCGAGGCGGAGTGATGCATGTGCCTTGCCTTCCCTTGGCAGGTAGTTATGAGCGATCTACTATAGATGGGGACGATATACCATGACACGGAGGATCTGTTTGGTTATCAACCGATGAGATTACTGGGACAAATCATTACCAAGAGAGATGGACGGCTGGTGTGCGAGTTGGGCTGAGTCGCACAAGGAAGACGGCGTGATGGGCGGCAAATAAGCAAGTAAGCAAATAAGCAGGTGTATGGTCATGTTTCTTAATGACCTTTGCTAAATAGTATCCCGTACCTCAGAAGCATTGTATTAGGCGCCTGCCTGTCTATCCGTATCTGCATCACCTGCTGACCTCTGTACGAGTGATCTTCAGCAGCAACGAGAGGAGAAATGGGTCAAATCCCACTCTCAACAATAACAAGACGGGCTTTCCTTTCTTCTTTTTAATCAGTTAGATGTTTACCTGGGTACCTAGTCGTGAAGATTCCTCTTTGCGCATTCTAGACGCCTTGTTATCTTGGCCCAGACATGCAGCATCAACTCTTGTGGCGTCCCTATCATGCACGATCACAAGAAGCCTACTTAGATAGGTAGGTGACTTACCCTACCCCGCGCATGAAAGAGGTATCTTAAATAACCAAACAAGCCGTGATAGTCATTACTCGCGACTAGTATCTAGTATAAAGCTACAAATATAGTTGCACTCCTCACTAGGAGTCCTCGCTGGATAGGGAGGCAATAGGGAAACAGCGTAGGTACGTGATACGTGTTAACAATGTCTTTGTCGTTTGTATGAAACCCAACCTAACCTCGCACAGCCATTTGATCCAGATCCATATCCAACCCAGGTATTCATCCAGATCCTACCAGTCTAGGTAGAAAGGTAATTGAGCCACCCGGCTACCTAACTAACAATCCAAAAAATATCGAGCATAGACAAGAGAAAACAAAACTCCAAAGCCCCCCAGCCGGGTGTGATATAAAAAGATAACACCATAGATGAAATAGAACGGGCCGCCATGGCCATTCCATCCCCGTGCCTTCCAGTCCCAATGGTATCTTCCCAATGTTTTCCTCAAATGTTAATTGTCCCGTGTAGCGCTGTGGTCTCTTTCCCCCTCCCGGGTGAGTCCAATAGTTTCAACGACCCAAGCCACAGATAACCATCTTGTGAATATTGTCCTTCCTCGCAGGTTCATTCCCTGATGCTTGTCTGGTTCCCACAAAACCCGAATAAAAGCAGGCCAGGTCATATAATATTCGCAATGCTTATCCTCTCCTGGCTCTTACTCTTCACCACCCCCGACCCTGACCCCGACGGGACTGCTGCCCCCGATCCCGATGCTGAAGCTGCACTCCCCCCCGCTGCGGTAGGACTCCTCGTCGTGGGGCTGATTTGGCTAATCTCGGATTTGATCGGAGTCTGGATCGGGGAAATCTGACTTTGGTTTGGGTGCTGGCTCGAGTGATTCGGCGGTGGGGGAACCTGAATCGGTGATAGCTGATTTGGGAGCTGGTGCTGGTTTGGAGCATGGGTCAGGGGCGGTATTTGTCCTGGATGGTGTTGGTGATGGGGTTGGTGATGTGGATGTGGATGCTGGTGTGGCTGCTGATGTGAGTGCGCATGCTGATGCTGGTGCTGAGACTGAGGTTGAGGCTGATGTGCCTGTCTCGGCGCTGCCGCTGTAGTTGGCGTGGTCGAACCCGAAGCCAGTCCCCTAAGCAAATCATCGAATCTTTCCCATGCCCCTTGGTTCGCCCATTCCCACCGCTCCTCCTTGGTCAAGCATGTCCTCGCATCCGGGTTGAACAGGGCATCCTTGAACGTGGGGGACTGTCCCTGGTGTTCTCGCTCTCCACCCATCCAAACCCACGACGTCTCGGTCCCGGCTTGTAAATCGGCACTGACATAGGTAAGCAGCTCCTCGTCGCTGAACATGGCTTCCTGGATGGCTTGAGGAGAAGGTCGTGGCGGCGGGGCAAACGGCGTTGGCGGGGCGTGAGTCGGGGATGTTTGAGACAGGAAACCAGTGTATTCGCTGCGTTTAGCTGTGAGGGTCGAGGTAAAAAAGGCGAGATATCGAAGGCAGGGGGCGGCTACATCGCGATGTGGGGCAATAGCCGTCAGGGTTCGGATACAGATGGACGCTTGATCGAGGTAGTTGGCCAAAAGAAGGAAGAGGGCGCAGCGGAAGATGTGAGTCGTCAAGAGGGCCGTCGCCCCGGACGGCAGGGCCGATGTGGTGCGCGAGAGAAGCGAGGCCGTCTCGAGGGCGGTGTGGGTGCATTGTTCGATGGCCGAGAGTCGCACATCGGGCGGGCAAGTGGGCGTCAGGTTGTGGCGGTGGAGGACAAGGCGGGCGTGAAGAAGATAGATGAGCGGATTCAGGAGAACGGGCGAGAGTGGCGCGTTGCTCGAGGGGTCGCAGGCCTGGGGAAAGGTGCGGAGACAGGCTGAAAAGTGCTGGTCGAAAGTGGCTAGGCGGGTCGGGGCGATGACAGGCGTCGAAATGGCCCGAGAGAGAGCCGTGTATGAGCGCACAACGTGGATCATGGCGAGCAGCGAGTGCGTCAGTGGTTCGGCTCCGTTGGGCACGAGCATGCCGCCATCGTGGATGAAGTGGTCGTCGACTCCGGCGGGCAGAGAAACATCGCAGTCGGCGTCGTCGATCATGGTTGGTCTCCCGAGCTCGAGTGCCAAGGTCCGGTCGAGAATGTAAACGGTCCACCACGTCCTCCTCCGCATTTCGCCCTCGATAACGGCCCACGGCCCCAGTTCCGAGTGCAGTCCAAGGTCCTGGGCAACGCGCACGGCGTGCCCCAGCCAGCTCCACGCAGCCGATTTCAGGTTCATCTCGTTGAGTGCAATGGTCACCAGAACCAAGGTCCGCGCGTCGTCGAGCGTGTAGTTGTTGTTCCACGGGTCCATGAGAGAGCGGGCGGTTTCGAGCAAGCTGCCGGCTGTGAAGCCGCGCAATTGCTCGTCGTCGGGTGTGAAGAGACGGCCTACTGCCAAAACGGCCAAGAACATGGCTGCCCACGACTGTGACACACGCACCGGCGCCTGTTTGTACAATCCCTCAACCGTCTGCTGGAAAGAAGCCCAGTGTAGCGTAGGCGTCATGGTGTGTGCTGACGAGTAGTAGGCCCTCATCAGAATCTCTGTCGCCTGCCGCGGAGGAAGCAGATGCTGCAAATCGCGCACCTCTGGCGTGGGCACCGGCCGGTACTGGACGGGTGCTTTCCATACCCCCCTCGAGAAGTTGCGCAAGTTGGAGCGGGCGCGGGCGAGATCGTGAAGCGGTGCTGGTCTCTTCTTCCTCCTGGGCTCGGCGCCAATCTCGGGCAGTTGCAAGGGCAGCTGTTCAAGCCCGTCCATGTCCACTTCGAGGTGGCCGTCTCTCTCCTGCAGCATGCGGCGCAGACTGTTGTTTTCGCGGCGGACGCGCTCCATCTGGCGCTCGAGGTCCTGGACCTGCTTGATGGATGACATGCGCCGGTTGGTCTCCTTGGTGAACTGACACTTGACATTTCGGCTCGAGCACTCGGAACAACTTGTCGTCTCGGTCGCGTCGCACTTGACCTTTCTTTCACGGCACGCATCGCAGCTGGGGTCCTTTCTGCGCTGCCGGTACGCTCTCTTTGCCGCCTGAGAGTGGGATTGGGACGAGCCCGAGCCCATCTGGGGCGCCTGAGATGGTCCCGGGGTGCCCGCTGCCGACTCGCTCGAGGGCAGCGAGTCTCGCCCCATGGTCGATGAAGCCGTGACGGGCGTGTAGGGCTGGAACGAGTTGGTGTTGGGAAGATGCTGTTGATGATGATGATGTTGTTGTTGCTGCTGCTGTTGCTGTTGCTGCTGGTGGTGATGATGATGGTGAATCGGGGGCAGCGAAGGGATGCCGATGGGGTGCGGAACCGGTGCTGGGTGCTGCCTCGTGCTATTATTGTTGGGGTTGTTGTTGCTACTAGCACTCACACTCGCGCTGCCAGTGGCGCCCGGAGTCGAGCTCGAGCTCATCAGGCCGCCGAGATACTGAGCGGGCGCCTTGGGCGAGAATGCCGGCGACTCGTATGGCCGTGGGGCGTGGTTGGGGGATCGAGGATAGGGATTGTGCGACGCGGCGGCCATGGTCAATAAGTTTCCCCCAGCCTGATTCGCATCTGTCTCCACAGGATCCCCGGTACCTTGGTATCTGGGGAGCCCGTCCAGGAACATGCAGACGGCTTGTTTTGGTCCCGCTGTTTCTGATTCTCGTCTCTCTTCTGGACCCAGTCCGGAGTGTACTTGCCCACACCCCTTGAAGTCGGACGCTGTCAAGGACAGATGGATCAGTTTGCTGGCCAAACCCGTACCTCGTCACTCGTCACTCGTCCTGTGCGACCCCAGCGTCAAGAGATCCGGACCAGAGCTCGGGATGTGTGCCGTATGGTTCCGGTCCGCCAATACACCATGTGTTATGTGTGTGTTATGTGGGCGGACGTATTAGTAGCGTCCGTCGAGGTCAAGCATTGCCCCAGAATGCGTGCGGGAGCATGCGCGGGTTGCGGGCTGCGGGTGGTGGATGAAAGTCGGGCTCGGCAAAAACCATCCGGCAGCTGTGTAAATGCAGACTCGACTCCTCCAGAGACAGAACGATCAGGACTGAGACTCTGAAGAAAGGGACTCTCGCGAGTGTACACATTTCGGCGTGCGGAGCCGTTTGCAAATCTGCCTCCCGGATGCTTCCCTTGCTTCCCTCCCACCCCCCGCAGCTCTTCGCAAGCCATCCCTGTATCAGTTTAGAGACTCTATGAATCGACATCGGCTGCCCAGATCTCCCAGCGTGTTTTGAGCCGGCAGCTCGTTGCCCTCGGACGATACGCTAGCCCAGGGTCAGGGGGGGGCCCGTCCCAGAACCCTGCCAGCAATCCCTCTCCCCAGCGAATCGGCTACCGTGCGAATAAAATAATACTCCACGGACCACACGTTGACGTCTTGTCTCTCACGTCCCTCTGTCGACCCGTGTCACCACTACCGGAGCGAGAACCGACAGACCAGACGCTGGCGGATTAGGCTGCACGAGCACTATAGCAAATCATGCACGCTCCCTCTCTCTCCCTCTATGTCGTCTGTGACATGCTGCCACTCCCAGTAACCAGGCATCTAGGCACCACGCTGAAAAAGCCTCACCATCTACAAAGGCATCCTCGGTACTGTGTCCGGTATGTCGTCGAGACGCCCCAAATTGTTGCGCACTCGCAAGCACGAGCGCGGAAACAGCTGACGGTCCACGGTCCACAGTCCACAGGGCAATGTCCACGGCCCATGGTCCACGATCCACACAGCTGAGGGCTGGGATGAACGGCTCGACGCTGGCGGGTCCCTTCCTGGGGCCCAAGGGAGGGGGCACACGGGCGGTCATTGGCGGCTTCTAACGTTAGCTTCGGGCTACACGTAGCGAAATCGTGGGTTCCGATGAGCCCCCTCCACGCCCCCTGTGTCTGTCCACTCGGCAAGGGTGCCAGGCCAGTTCCGGGCCATGATGTGCATTCGGAATCAGGACAATTTGTGCGCGACCCCCCGGGCTGCAAGCCGAGCTGCCACCCGCTCCATTCATTCTCACGCCCCGGGTGGCAAGGGCTCCCTC
>Ga0247765_1000968_pt1 | contig 17164 bp, 10 predicted proteins | sample UWRJL106311C6_FD_179949 | JGI IMG/M metagenome (GOLD analysis project Ga0247765, IMG submission 179949) | Plant litter microbial communities from Arlington Agricultural Research Station in Wisconsin, United States - UWRJ-L106-311C-6 | ecosystem: Environmental > Terrestrial > Plant litter >... | reverse complement strand
CCATCGCAACTGTATTGTACGATAGGTTTTACTTGTAAGACGCCTTATATAAGGAAGCCCAAGGCATCCGACCACCCTTTATAGGCCATCTTTAGCTATCTTCAAGGCGTTGACCGCCCAGTTTGAATGCCTTGGGCTTACCCGTACAAGGCGTTTTACAATTAAAACCTATTGTACGATACAGTTGCGATGGCGATGGCGATAGGCATTTTTGGTGTAAATACCAGCGTCCCACCCTCTATCTCCTCCCTTTTTACAGTATAAGGGGGCGCTTGCCACAGTACGAATAGACTTGCTCTAGATATATCTCACGGCAATCTAGCAGGAGTAGGGTTTGGGGGGTTGTCTCAGGACCTCGCATTGCTTTTGCCTTGATTTTGTTTTCCCGGTATGGCAAGAACGATGCAGCTAGCTAGCCGGACAAATCCTCACGTTCTTTACCGCTTATGAGCCCCTATCCGCTCCGACCAACCCCCTCCTAAGAGACGGACCCGTTGACCAATTCCCGTCTGTCTCACCATGTTCATCTTTCGTTCCATGGCCGTAGGATGTTCATTTTCCGTCTATCCTCGATCAAGCTCATCCTCTTACCCAAGCCATCCATTGCCTCTTCATCGTCACCGGCATCAACCCATCGGCACCCATGCATTGAGCATGCTTGACTCGATCAAAATCGCTAGCTATTCGTGGCAGACCGCTCTGACTCCCTCTCCTGGAAATAAAAAATGGACACTATATCTGACAGCGCCTTTTCTGACAGCGCCATTTCCCCCCGACAATCGCAGCGCCTCATCCATCACTGTGCCAAACGACGGCGCTTCACCCGAGCGAACTCTGCTGATAGAGCTCTCGGTCGCGCTCCTGCACTCTGATCGCTCAACTCCGATCGCTTGACTCCGATCGCTGTCGTCAATTTCGTCTGATCGCTTTCACGGTCGCCTTTCCGATCCCTGCGCTTCCCGTCACAAATCGCTCCCGGTCGCTTGACTCAAACCGCTGTCGTCTCCGTTGCCCCCGCCGCTTGACTCCAATCGCTTCCACCGGTCGCATTTCCTCGCTTCCTCGGTCGCTTCCACAGTCGCATTTCCAGTCGCTAATCATTTGCTTGGAGTACCCAGGCCGCGCAGATTGGACTCGGACCGATGGACTCTAATCGCTAACGACTATGCCGCCGGTTGACCGATGGACACGACCGATGGACTCTAACGTCTGCGGCATCGTCACACTCTGACCACCGGCTCGAAACAAGCCTCTTTGTTCTCAACTTCGTTCCCTTCCTCACCAACGTCTCAGCCCGAACACTGTCTTCATCCACCACTTTCTTTGTTCACCACGTCTCACCATCTCCTTGACACTAACGACAGGCCAGCGACGGAATGCCTTTGTTCACCACGTCCCACCTTCTCACCACATCTGTTCTCCCTTTCCACTCCTTCTGCTACACGTCTCACCACGTCTCGCCATCTCCTTGACTCCAACCATCTCTCTCGCATGAACCATGATGCGGCAGACCCAAGTCACAGCCATGGCTATCGACTCCGACTTGACCCAGGCCAGTCACGAAGTCACAGCCATGGCCAGCGACGGAGACGTGCCTTCGCTCTCCGGCGGACACGGAGTCTCTGGCCAAGCATCAAATACACCTCTCACCCGAAAGAACTTAGCTCGCCTCAACGCTCTGAGCGGTACCGTAGAGGACGACATCGACAGCGCCTACCTTTTCGACGACGACACCGACGACACGATGAAGAAGACCTCCACCACCGATTCCGGCTTCGAACAACGCGCCTACGAGAACGGCATCTGGTGTCCCATCCCCTCCCATCCATGCCAAGGCCTTAGCACCATGGAAAACCGTGCCGCCCAGCACCGCACCAGCCCCCAGCCATCCGAGCACGCCCATCAAGCCTATTGCACTGGTATATCGAGGTCCTATAACGAGGCCGGAGCGGCATTGTTGGTCCAGTCCAAGATCATGCGAGATTATAACGGGAACGACTTCAATTACGGCAAACAGTGTAGTCGAGCGATTACCGAGATTCCCAGCCAGGATTTCAACGCCGGCTTGTCCAACCCTGAACCCGACGTCCTGGAAGGCCTCTACACAGAGGTTCTGCCCGATCACCTGCACGACAATGCTCTCCACAAAAAGAACTCGCTCTCTTTCTGTCACTTCGCGGCCGAATTCAAGCGCACCGATAGCAATCTCCACCAAGCGAGACTCCAAGCCGCCTATGATGGTGCCGTCTTGGTCAACGCCCGGGAGCGGGCTCTTGCGGAAGCCCGTCAAGATGGTACTGTTCCCGCTGCCGCGATCGACAAGGCCGCTGAGGAGCTTGCTGTCTTCACCTGCGTCACCGACGGCAAGATAGCGGAAGCATACACGCACTATTACGAGGATGGACAGTATTACCAGAACTTGATAGGGTGCGAGAGCTTGCTTGGCTATCCCAACCGAGGCCGCGAGCTCATCCGCAACACCCAAGACTACGCGCGGAGCAAGTCGTACGAGCTGGCCAACTTGCTGGGTGCCAACTTGGAGGAAGAGGAGGAGGAGGGGATGGTGTTGAAAGCCAAGAAGGCTGTGGCGAAGCGATGGTCTTTCTGGCCGTGGTGAGCCAAGGGATGGTCTTTCTGGCCGTGAGCCAAGGGATGGGCATTCTTCTGGCGGTTTGGAGTCAAACTCAGTTGTGTCAAGAGTGGGAGAGGCCATTGGCGCAGGCACGTCATGGCTCGTCTTGCAGGTCAAGCGACTAATTGATTGCTTTTCTTCACCAACTGTTTCCGTGCATCATCTGACTGACTCTCCGTCTATCGTCGAGCTCTTTCGCATCCTGTCCCTTTCACAGCATCTCTTGACCACAATGGAGGGGACGGTGTGCACATTCGCGACACGCAAGACGCCAAGTCTCATCCACTGGATACTCTTTCCTTCAAGGATACGTCTTTCTGTGCGTTGCTTGATGGGATATGCGATCTTGATAACGGCAATTATCACATCGGTACCTTTCACGCCCCTTCCCGGTGAAACCCCTTCCCATTACCAGGGCTCTTTTCACACATCCAACCATCGACCCCCCGTCAGAACGCGTTGCCGGACACTACACCATCAAGACGATGCTTCGAAGAGCCCTTTATACCTCGTGGCAATCTTGGGCGGACGGTTTGATACAATCAGCTCTCTTGTTCCCTTTATCTGATGGCCACCCGATCTCTCTCCTTGTCCTCACTTTATCTCCGATAGCTACAACTGATTACCAACCCATCTCCCAGCTTCCCGAATTCTTGGATCCAAATCTCTTTGATCCAAATCCCTTTGATCCCGTAATCGCTCTGCAACGCTCCTTTCACGGTGCCGCAGCAGACCACAAGAACCCGGCACAAAGACGTGTTATAAAAGAGCACACTCCTTTCCACCGTACCATTGCCCACCACCACCACCATGGCACATCAACAACACTGCTGCATCTACGCCTGGCGGGCACACCGGCAATACTGCCGCGACATCCTCGACTCGTTCAACAAGGCAACGGCATCGCATATCATCCAGTCACAGCTGATGATACGGTACGACGACGCAAACTACGGCAGCATCAACAACAGAGCCATCACGCAGATTCCCGAGCAGGACTTCAACAGAGGCCTTTCGGATGCCATTCCTGACGTCCTGCAAGGTCTCCGGACCAAAGCGCTACCGCATCGCCTTCAGCACCACGCTCTTCACCGCGACCGCTCGCTTGCTCTCTGTCACTTTGCTGCTCAGTTTCAGCGCACCGACGGCGACCTTCGCCAAGCCATGTTACAAGCGGCGTACTACGGTGCCATCTTGGTCAACGCGCGCAGCCGGGCTCTTGCTCAGGCTCGTCAAGAGGGCACTGGTGCCGCTGCTGCTATCGACGAAGCCGGTGAGGACATTGCCGTCTTCACCTGCATCAGCAATGGCCTGTCGGTAGAGGTATACACGCACTATTGCGAAGATGAACAGTATTACCAAAACCTGGTGGGTCGCGCGAGCCTGCTTGAGCCCCAAGGCCGTATACTCATTCGGAACATTCAAGACCTCGCACGGAGCAAGTCGTATCAACTGGCCGCTTTGCTGGGTGCTGAATTGGGAGGGGAGGAGGAGAAAGATGAGAAGGAGGTGAAGAAAGATACTCCACGACGGAGCCGTCGATTACAAGCTCAGCAAGATTAAATCCAGCACAATAACATAGGTAAAAAGATGAGGAGGAGGAAGATGAGGAGGCGAAGAAATATGAGGAGAGCCGCGCGCCCCGCAATCCACGGAGTCGTCGACTACAAACCCAAGACTAACATCCGCCTGATCACGGCCTGCGCGTATCCCGTGATGTCCCGGGCCAGACTGTTTCTCACCATGATCAGAGGATGAGTTTCTGGGAATAACGGTCGGTCGGAAAAGAGTGGCTTGACATGGGAGAAAGGTCATCATGGAGAAAACGGGTGCAACGAGTTGATGGGCATGAGCTTTCCTTGTGCCTCGCGTTTCATAGGAACTTGAGGCAAGGAAAGACTGGCAGGGAAGTTACGGTTGTCCTCAACTACGTCAAGTTGTCCTTTTTTCAGCATCGATTCTTGGTAGACTTGCAGGGAATGTTAGCATCCCCCTGTTATAAGACCTTAAAATCGACGACCACCCATGCTTAAAGTTAGGTGACTCTTCGCCATGTTTGATCAGCCCAGATCAGCCCCGGCTCAGCTTCGGCTAATATCTGCTCATTGAACAGCACAGCCTTCCGAAAAGGTGCAGTTTTAGCCGAAGGGCCCCAAAATGGTCACCTGCAACAAAGGGCCCAGAATTGGGACATTCGCACCCGCAATAGCCACCACCCAGAGCTTCATGGACAATTTGTCCATCTTTCCGCTTGGGAATTCTTTATTTATTACTAGTCCTTAATACTGGGGGTATTCAAGAGATGCCTTTGCTAGTATTTCGTAAATTGAGACCCTTCAATGCTCGTCAAATGACTGTATTTAGAAGACGCCATGGTAGCCTAAATAATTTCTAGGAGCACCCTCGCATTCCTTTTCCACATTTCCTTACTGCTATGTGGGTTGGCAGGGGTTACGTATCTTTGCTGCCACCCAGGCCCTTATAAACTCTTCCCTACCTCCTCCCCATCTTTAAACACATGTCAATTCAATTCAATTCAATTCAATTCATTTTAGGGTGGCCCGCCCTGGCCGTAGGCCAGGGTTAGCAGTGCTACCACCTAAGTGATTACGTAACACCCCCCCGCTGGTTCGGGTCTCGCTTCCTCCGTTACCTACCTACCGCCCCAGGCGGTAAAACGTACTAAGCCAACCTTTCTTACGCCAGTAGGGCTCGTAGACTAATTTTAGCCTCTACTTGGGGAAGAACCGTAACGCCTGCCTTTCGACTATTGCTTCGTATAGTTCCTTGGTGCCTAGAACTGTTCCTTTCCTCCGTTTTCTCGCCTAGTATACCTCCCGTACCGCTGTTCGGTATGTTACTAGTTCCCGGTAATACGATAGGTGTTGTGGTTCCTATAGTACGCCGTAGTTATATACCGGGGTTCCCTCCTTGCCGAATTTCCTTAAATAGCTTACGTACGGGTTATGCCCCGTACGGTATTATATAATTTTGCCTATCTTGGGCTTTGTGGTATTAAGGGCGTTTGGGCGAGGGCCGAGTTTTAGGCTAGTATACTGTTTGGGCCGGGTTTTGCTTTATTACTCCTAGACTCTCTGCTCGTACCGCTTCCTCGCTGCAGTTTTAGCGTACGCGTAGGTGGGGAGTCCTCTGGGCTTTACTTCCGGGGCTATAGTAAGTTTGGCTAATTAGTCCGCTCTTTTGTTGCCCTTAACGCTAACGTAGGCTGGGTATTAGTATAGGTTGGTACCGGGGTGGCGTAGGCTGTTGAAGGCCCTTTTTACTGCGGGTTGGCTGGAGGGGGAGAACCCTTTATACGCGGCGTTTATTGCTGCCTGCAAGTTGGAAAAGATTAGAGCTTGCTTTTTAGTAGCCGCTACGTTTAACCCGATAGCTAAGGCGATTACTTCCGCATCGAATATTTTAGCGTAGCCTAGTTTCCCGCTAAAAGCCTTTACTTCCCTACTGTTTTTTTATACGGATATTGCTTAGCCGGTCTTGTTATGTCCCTTAACCTTAAACCCGTTTGTATATAAAAGCGTTAACCCTGGCGGGGCTTTAGTTTCCAGTTTCTTAACCGCGCGGAGTTGTTTTTCCTTGCTTGGTTACGAGAGCCTGGCCGGTAGTAGTTAGTTTGGAGTGGGGAGGCCTCGCCGCTGGGTTTTCGTCGCCCCTGCCTATAGTTTTTGTAGGTTTGTGCGTTTGGGGGCGGTACTTTTCCTGGCTTTAACTAGCTGCTTTAGCCGTCCGAAGGCGTGGTACGGAGAGTGTGCGGGAGCGGTTGCTAGCTTAAGCTGTTAGCGTTCTTATCTCCTGGCTACTTTTAGGGACGCCGGGAGGACGCCGCTCTCTTAGTATAGTACCGCTACCTGCGTAGTGCGGTACGCTGGTACTACCGCTTTGGCCGCCTGTTTTAGTAATTTGTTTACTGCGGCTAAATACTAAGCCTGGGGCTTGTGTGGCCTTTTCCAGACCTTTGCTCCGTATAGGGTTACCTCTCCTGTGTAAGCCCTTGCGATTATTGCCGCCTGCATCGGGGGGACCCCCCTTACCGTTTTATTAAGTCCGCGTAGGTGCGCTGCTATAGCCCCTACCTTGCTAGCCTAATACTTGACGTATGTGTTGAATTTTAACCGGTTATTAAGTTAGAAGCCGAGCTACTGCACCTTGGTTTTCGGGCGTAGCGCCGGTAGGTTTGTTACTAGTAGTGGCTCTGGGGGTGTAGTTGCGTCCGGGGTTACTACTAAGTATTTCGTTTTAGCCGGTATTACCGGGTAGTATAGAAACGCTAGCGTTTCCAGTACCCTGCTTACTTTCGCGGCTAGGCCCGCTCTTATTGCCGTTAGTGTTTTTGTACTATATTTGACGAGTACGTTATCTACGTACCTGAAGGAGTCTTGTCCGCGTACCGCGCCCGCGAGGTAGAGTATAAAGAGAATTGGGGAGAGCGGCGAGTCCTGGGGGAGCCCCTTGCCTTATAGCCGTTGGTTTAGGAAGGATTGGACCTAGCGGGTTAGGCTAGTTGCGAAGCCTAGGTTCTTTAGTTACCTAAAGAGTAGGTGGTATTATACGTTATTAAAGCTGCCTTTTACGTCTAATAGGTAGGTACTTATATAAAGCCCCTTGGCTCGGGACTCCTCTAGATTGTATATTAGTACGTAGGCGAGGTCCGGGATCCTAATCGTTGGGATCGCCCTTACGTATTAGGGCGAGAGTAGCCTTTTGCTAATTACGGCTTACGTTAGTCTTTTGGTTACTAATTGTTTTAATCCTTTATTAATTACTAATAGTAGGGAGATGGGCTGGCGGTTGGCCGGGTTTGTTAGGTTTTTGCGGCTGGGTTTTGGGATAAAGATTACTTTAGCTACCTATAGCTTTCCCGGGTAGTGTTTAAGCCTTAAGGAGCTTTTGTAAATATAGTATACCCTTGGGCCTATAAAGTTCTACGCTACGGCTAGTATTTTACTTGTAACCCCGTCCTTACCTAGCGCTTTGTCTGGTGCCTATAGTGCGTAATAGTTTGTTTTTTACCTGCTAATTTTATATAAGACTAATATGTACTCCGCGGGTTTCGTAGGTGGGGCCTTTGGCCGTGGCTCCTCCGCTTGCCTCCCTAGGTGGTACTATAATAGGTAGGCCTTGGACTCCTCTCCGGATAGCGTTACTTTTTTAATAGTTACTGGGGGGGTTTCGGTTTATAGTTTTGCTAACTTTTACGCTGCTAGTTGGAAGGCCTCCTGATTACTAGTCGCCCCGTTGATTAGGGTGGCTTAATACTTTTTCTTAGCTTTCCGCAGGATTGCGTAGTATTATTATTGGGTTGTAGTACTGCTTTTAAACGCCGCCCTTACCTTTACGTAATCCGGGGTATATTACTTAAACGGTCGCCTGCCTTTTACCTTAACGCCTACTACTTTAGTAGCTAGCGTTAGATCCTTTTACAGGTTCCTAATCGCCTTATTAAGCTTTGCCGGAGTACGTGCGGGGGAGCTGTCCTGGTTTAGGGTACGTACCGCTTGCGCGAAGTTCTCGTGGTACCGTTGCGGTACTGTTTACTTATCTTATAGGCGGGTGTCGCCTACTGTGGTTTTGGTCCAAATTACCCTATAATCCGATCCGTATTTTAATTCCGGGGCTACCCGTACCGTAGTAGCCTGCTTTCCTCGGAAGACCAGGTTTAGTATCCCTCCCTGGTTATACGTAACCTCGCTTTGTAGGATTGGTTGTAGGTTTCGTTTTGCTGCTTACTCTGCTACTTTGTTGCTTTTAGGGTTTGCGTGGGTATCTGTTCCCTAGTTGGGGTATTTAGCGTTAAAGTCTCCTACTACGAGCTATTTGGGGCGTGACGGCCTGGCTAGGAACTCTTCGGTAATTGTTCTTTCCGCGGGAGGGAGGTACGTATTAGTAACTACCTTTTGTCCAATTTTAACGTTTACCTAGTAGGGCCCTGGGGGGGCTACCCCTAAGCTGTTGAGGGTTTTGCTAATATAGGTAACGTATTGTAGCCTGGCGGCGGTTGCCGCGTATAGTTTATATAAGGGGTACGTTTTAAGTAGCTAGTGGTTATTTCTTTTACAGGTTTATGGTTTTTGTAGTACTATTACGCCTGTACTTTGCTTAAAGGCCGTTTGTAGGGCTTCGTTTGTAATTGGGCCCGAATTTCGGTAGTTGAGTTGGAGTACCGTTAGTAGTTTAGTTATTTCGGGGCTGGCCCGTTTGGGGCTTTTTGACGCCTTCGTTTCTTATGTAGCGGAGTAGAGTAGTAGGGCTTGGGCTGAGAGAGTTGCGCTTGGTTAGGGTTAGTAGTACGGTGAGTTCTTTAGAGGTTGGGGGGTAGGAGCCTTATATATTGGGCTTTGGGAAGGGTTTGGCTGCTGGGACGGAGGAGCTACGCTTCTTTATTGTATACGTTACCGTTTGTAAAGCCGATATAGTTGTTGGGGAGGGTTTAGGTAGGGTTGAGGCTATTTTCTACTACTCCTTTACTTCCTATCTTCTTTTTTTTAGGTTAGGTACGATATTGGTAGCTGGGTTTAGCGGGGCTAGGGCTGGTCCCTTATTTTTTATATTGATGAAGTTGTACTAGTAGGTGTCGGCGCCTCCTTTTGCGTACTTATCGCAATCTACAGGTTCTGGGGTTAAGGTTTGTATTTTTGGGGCGGGTAAGGCCCCTGTTATTTCCAGGTCTGGGTGGTTTACCGTTTAAACGGGGATTCTACTACGAATCGCGTTTATAGTAGGGGAGGGGGGGGGTGAGTTGTTTTCCGGGCTGGGGGTTGGGCTAATTACTGCTTTAGCCGTTGCTGTGGCCCTGGTGCCGAGGGTACGGACCGCCTTAAGTTGTTTTTTGCTTAGCCTGATAAATTAGTTGTTTGCAATTAACGGGTATACTGTATATGTAATGTAATCGGCTTGGTATGGGCCTTAGTAGTTAATATACGTAGGGAAGGGGTCTTTGGTATACTTGTAATTTAGCGTTAGTAGATTATAGTTTTTGTATTTAGCGGGCTTTTTATATGGTTTCGGGTTGTGGAACTTCTAGTAGTTAGTGTACTGCCGGACTGTAGCTTTTTATTTTATTAGTTTTGCCGGTTTGGAGTTGAATAGTTTAAAGCCGGGTTGGATTTTCTCTTTAAGGGAGATTAATTATGTTGAGTAGTACGGGTTGGGCCCCGCGTGTTTAAAGGGAGCTAGTTGGAGTATCTTTTGTTTCGTTATAGTTAGTATTTTATTTGCTAGTAGGTTTTTTATTAGGTAGGTACTGTTTATAGTTTAGAGTTCGTTGGGAACCTTTGGTATTACGTAGGTATATTATACCGTACTTGGTACGATAGTGAGGCCGTTAACGTTTAAAAGGGCGGGTTTTGCTTTATTAGTTACGATTATTTCCTAGCCGCTCGTTACTTTGAAGATGGAAGTGAAGTTGGCGTTATTAATTTTGGCCTTGTTGTAGAGGAGTAGCTTGATTTTAGAGGTACGGAGGTTTCGGAGCCGGTCGTTTAGGTTTAGTTTTAGGAAAAATCGGTGGTTGGGGGGGGCGGTGGCTTTGACTAATCCGTTAACGGTTTTGGCGGGTAGGGGGTTCGGTGACTTGGCGGCTGCGGGTTGGTTCCGTTGGTACGGGGGGTTGCGTTTGAATTATCCCTTTAATAGGGTCGGTGCTGGTTCGGAGAGGTAGCTTTAGCTGGACCTAGTTGCGTTAGCGTAGGTAGGGGGTAACGAGGAGGGTGTTAGTAACGGTAGGCTTGGGGACGTAGTAATGGTAGTAATTTGGGCTATTTTCCGGGTACCTAACCTATTTAGGGTCTGGCCCGTTTCTTTTAGCGGGGGAGGGGTTTAGCGTTGTTTCCGGGGGTTGATCGTTCTTTCGATAGCGGTAAGGATTTCTTGGTTGAACCGGAGGGCCTAGTGTTTCTTTCGGCCTCGTTTAAACTGCGAGAGGGTCGAGTCGAGGTGGAAAGAAAGAGTTAAAATAACCTCCCCTATTACTTATCTGTCTTCCTTTATTTCGGTTAGGAAGGCGTCGGTAAAGGTGCAGATCGGGCCGGGTTCCGGCTGTTATTGGGCGGAGGGGGGGGTTCCCTGTACTATTTGTTACGTAGCGGGTGCTATAGTGGGCGTGGAGGCAGTCGGTAAGGACTGTATTTCAGCGGGAAGGGAGGGGAGTAAGTGAGGCAGGTTACCGGAACCACCAGGCCGGCGCGCGACAGGGAGGAGGGGGGTTAAGGTTATCCGTTGTGTAAAGAGGTGTTGAGAGCCTACTGCCCGCGGCTTCTGATTGGTCAGAACAAGAAGTCGTAAGTTATAGGAGGAGAAGGTGGTTTATTTCAGCGGGAAGGGAGGGGAGTTTAAACACATGTCACACGCTGACCCTCAGCACCCTGAGAGGGTTAGGGTTACGCCTTGATATACGCCTGATTGAGGGCCGAAGAGTCACAAATTGACCACCTTCCCCTCCTACAACTCACGACTTCTTGTTCTGACTAATTAGAAGCCGCGGGCAGTAGGCTCTCAACACCTTTCTATATAACGGAAAACCTCAACCCCCCTCTTCTCTATCGCGCGCCGGCCTGGTGGTTCCGGCAACCTACCTTACTTATTCCCCCCTTTTCCCGCTAAAATACGGTCTTTACCAACTGCCTCTACGCTTACTATAACACCCGCTACGCAATAAATAATATAAAAAACCCCCCCCTCCGCTTAATAATAGCCAGAGCCTGGCCCAATCTATACTTTTACCGACGCCTTTCTAGCCGAAATAAAGGAAGATAGATAAGTAATGGGGGAGGTTATCCTAGCCCTCTCCCTTTATTTCGATTCGGCCCTTTTATAATTTAAACAAAGCCGAAAGAAGTATTAGGCCCTCCGGTTTAACTAAAAGATCCTTATTGCCATCGAAAGAGCGATTAACCCCTGGAAATAATACTTAACCCCTCCCCTACTATTGGAAACGGCTTAGACCCTAAGTAAGTTAGGCATTAGAAAACCAGTCCAAATTACTATAATTACCACATCCCTAAGCCCAACGCCGTTACCAATACCCTCCTCGCCACCTTCTACCTACGTTAATATAATAAGGTCCGGCTAAAGCCAGCTCTTTAAGCCAGCACCGACCCTATTAAAGGAATAGTTCCAACGCAACCTGTTATACTAGCGAAACCAACCCGTAAGTACTAAATTTCCAACCCCCCCGCCCGCTAAAACTAACAACCTACTAATTAAAACTATAACCCCCCTACCTAACCGTTAGCTCTTTTTAAAATTGGACCAAAACAACTGGATCCGCAACCTCCGGGCCTTTAAAATTAAACTCCTCCTATATAACAAAACTAAGGTTAATAACGTTAATTTTACTTTTATCTTTAAAGTAGTAAGCGGATGGGGAATGGTTGTAATAGATAAAGCGAAATCCGCCCTCCTAAACGTTACTGGCCTTACTATCGTACCGAGTACGGTATAATATACCTACGTAATACCGGAGGTTCCCAATGAACTCTGAATTATAAACGGCACCTGCTTAATAAAAGACCTGCTAGTAGACGAAATATTAGTAGTAACGAAATAAAAGGTACTACAACTTGCTCCCTCCAAATACGTAGGAGCCGACTTATACCATTTGACGTGGCTAGTTTCCCTGGGAGAGAAAATCCGGTTTAGTTTTAAATTATTTAACTCTAAACCGGTAAAACTAATAAAATAAAAAACCGCAATCCAATAATATACCAATTACTGGAAGTTTTATAGCCTGAAACCCTACAAGAAGCCCGCTAGGTATAAAAACTACAGCCTACTTGCGCTAAACTACAGGTATGCCAAAGACCCTTTCCCTATTTATACTAATTACTAAGGCCTATATTAGGCCAATTATACGGCGTACGCGGTATACCTATTAATTGTAAACGGTTAGGTTGTTAGGCCAAATAAAGAATAACTTAAGGCGGTTTACGCCCTTAGTACCCGGGTTATAACGACGGCTAAAGCGGCAGCTAGCTTAACCCCTAGCCCCAAAAGCAACCCGCCCCCCCCCCCCCCTATAATAAGCGCGATCCGCAGCAGGATTTCAATCCGTATAGTAAATCACCCGGACCTGGAAATAATAAAAGCCCTACTCGCTTTGGAAATATAAACCCCGGTCCTAGAGTATATAGACTACGATAAATACGCGGGTAAAGGCGTTAATATATGCTAGTACAATTACGCTAATATAGAAGATTCTGGCCCTGCCCCCCCGGACCTAACTACTAATATTTTACCTAGCCTAAAAGAAAGAAGGCGAGAGGCTAAGTTATAGTAAAACCTAACTTCGACCCTACCCAAACCCTTTTTAACTACTATATTAGCCCTATAAGTAGTAATATACGTAATAAAAAAGCGTAGCTTTTTCGCCCCGGTAGCCAGGCCCTCCCCGGAGCCTAGTACGTAAGGTTCCTACCCCCCAACCTCCGGGGAGCTCGCTGTATTATTAACCCTAGCTAGGCGTAACTTTTTTAGCCCAAGACCTATTATTTTACTTTGCTATATTAGGAACAAAGGCGTTAAAAAGCCCTAAAAGGGCTAGCCCCGGTATAATTAAGCTACTAATTATATTTTAGCTTAATTGTTATAACTTAGGCCCGGTTATAAATAAAGCCTTATAAATAGCCTTTAAGTAGAACGTAGGAGTAGTGGCGCTGTAAGAGTTATAAACCTGCGAAAGAGACAGCTGCTGGCTACTTAAAATATACCCCTTGTATAGATTATACGCGATAATTAATACTAGGTTATAGTACGTTACCTATATTAATTGGGTATTTACTAGCTTAAGCGTAACCCCTTTAGGATTTTATTGAATAAACGTTAAAATCCGCTTAGAAGTAATTACGAATATATATTTCCCCCTCGTGGAAAGAACTATTACTAAAGAGTTCCTAATTAAGCCGTTATACCTTAGGTGGCTAGTAGTAGGAGACTTTAACGCTAAATACCCTAACTAGGGGATAGGTACGTATGTAAACCCTAGGGGCTGTAAAGTGGTAGAGTGGGCGGCGGAATGAGGCTTACGGCTAATCCTGCGAAACGAAGCTATATATAACCAAAGAGGAACGCTAAACCTCGTTTTTTAAGGATAATAGGCTACTATAATACGGGTAATTAACGAGCTCAAGTACGGTTTGGATTATAGGGTAGTTTGGACCGAGATAGTAGTTAGTAGGGATAATTTGCTGATTAGGTAATTGGTACTAGAGCGCTACTACGAAGATTTTGCGTAAATAATACGCGTCCTAAGCTGGAATAGCTGCCCCCCGCGTATTGTAGTGGAATTTAATAACGTGGTTAGGAGCCTGTAAAAAGACCTAATACTAGCCGCCAAAGCTGTAGGCGTTAAGGTAAAAGGCAGATAACCGTTTAGGTAATATACCCTAAATTGCGCTAAAGTAAGGATTGCGTTTAGGAACGGAGCCGTAACCCAATAATAATATTACATAATCTTATGGAAAGCTAAGAGAAAGTACTGGGCTACTCTGGTTGACGGGGCGGCTAGTAATTAGGAAGCCTTTCGATTAGCAGTGTAAAAATTAATAAGGCTGCAAATTAAAACCCCCCCGGTAATTATTGGAGGAGTAGTATTATTTGGAGAAGAGTCCGAGGCCTACCTATTACGATACTACCTGGGAAAACAAGTAGAGGAATTACAATTAAAAGCCTTACTGGTAAAACCTGCGGAGTATATGCCGGTTTTGTATAAGGTTAATAGGCGAGAGATAGATTACTACGCGTTATAAATACTAGATAAGGCGCTAAGTGAGGATGAAGTTATAGGTAGGATACTAATTGTAGCGTAGGATTTTATAGGCCTAAAAATATACTATATTTATAATAGCTCCCTAAGGTTTAGGTACTATTTGGGAGAACTATAATTAACTAAAGTAATCTTTATCCCAAAGCCTAGTTATAAGGACCTAATAGACCCGTTTAGCTGCCAACTTATCTCTTTATTATTAATAATTAGTAAAGGATTAGAACGGCTAGTAGTTAAGAGGTTAGCGTATGCTGCAATTAGCAAAAGGCTGCTTTCGCTCCAATATGTAGGAGCGGTCCCGGCGGTTGGAATCCCGGACCTAACCTACGTATTAGTATATAACCTAGAGGAGTCCTGAGTTAAGGGGCTCTATATAAGTACCTACCTATTAGATGTGGAAGGCGGCTTTAATAACGTATAATATTACCTATTTACTAGGTAATTAGAAAACTTAGGCTTTACGATTAATTTAACCCGCTGGGTTTAATCTTTCCTAAACTAGTAACTATAAAGTAGGGGGTTTTTTTAGGGCTTACCCCTCTCCCCAATTCTTTTTATATTTTACCTTACAAGTATAGTACGTAAACGAGACTCCTTTGGGTACGTAAACGACGTATTTGTTAAATATAGTATAAGGATATTAACGGCAATAAGGGTAAGTTTAGTTACGAAAGTCACCTAGGTATTAGAAACGTTAGCGTCGCTATATTACCTAATAGTACTAATTAAGACGGAGTATTTAGTAATAACCCCGGGCGTAATTATACCCCCAAAGTTACTATTAGTAGCGGGTTTGCCAACGCTACGCCTAAAGACTAAGGTATAGTGGCTTGGCTTCTGGCTTAATAACCAATTAAAGTTCAATATATATATTAAATACTAGGCTAGTAAAGCGAGCGTTATGGCGGCGTATTTGCGTAGGTTGAGTAGGATAGTTAGGGGAGTCCCCTTAGCACAAGTAATAGTAGTTACAAGAGCTTACGTAGGTAAGGTAGCCCTATACGGAGCAAAGGTCTGGAAAAGGCTATGTAAGCCCTAATCTTAGTACCTAGCTATACTAAATAAATTGCTAAAATAAGCGGCTAAAGTGGTAGTACTAGTATATTGTATTATATAGGTGGCGGCGTTATACCGGGAAAGTGGCGTCCTCCTAACGCCTTTAAAAGTAACTAGAAGGTAAGAACGCTGGCAATTTAAAGTGGTAGCTGCCTTTATATACTTTCCATATTACACTTTTAGCCAATTATAATAACCAATTAGGGTTAAAAAGAACGCCGCCCTTAAGCGTATAAATTTATAGGAGCTTTAGGTAGGTGTAATAAAAACCCAACGGTAAAGCTTCCTTACTCCGGATTAATTATTACTAATTAGGCTTTTGTAGTTAAGTAAGGAAGAGTAGTTCCGGGTGGTTAGGAAACTAAAGGCTGAAGCCCTGCCGGGAACGGCGTTTGTATATATAAACGGGTCTAAGGTTAAGGAACGTGAGGAAACCAATTGGGTAGTATTTGTATAGAAAAATAGTAAGGAGATAAAGGCTTTTAGCGGTAAGTTACAGCAAGTTGAGGTATTTGACGCGGAGGTAATCGCCTTGGCTGTTGTACTAAACGTAGTAACCGTTAAGGAGCAAATTTTGGTTTTTTCCAATTTTTAGGTAGTAGTAAACGCGGTAAGTAAAGGGTTCTTACCCTTGAGTTAATTTGTAGTAAAAAGGGCCTTTAACGGTTTGCAATACCCCGGTATTAGGTTACGTTGGTACCCAGCGTACGCCGGGGTTAAGGGTAATAAAAGGGTAGATTAATTAGCTAAACTCGTTACAGCCTTAGGGGTGGAACCCAGGGGGCTCCCTACTTACGCGTACGTTAAAGCCGAGGTAAAGAAACGGTACGAGTAAAGAGTTTAGGAGTAATAAAATAAAGCCCGGTCTAAACGGTACGTTAACTTGGGACTTAGCCCTTACCTAGACGCCCTTAATATTATAAGGGCCAGAATAGGCAAAATTATATAATACCGTACGGGATACAACCCGTATATAAGCTATTTAAGGAGGTTTGGCAAAAAAGGTACCCCGAGGCATAATTGCAATATACCATAGGAACCACAATACCTATTATATTACTAAAAGCTAGTAACCCATCGAAAGGCGGTACAGGAGGTATACCGAACGGGGAAACGGTAAAAAGAAATAGTTCTAGGTACAAAGGAACTATATAAGGCAATGGTTGGAAAGTAGGCGTTACGGTTTTTCCCCAAGTAGAGGCTAAGACTGGTCTACGAGCTTTACAGGCGTGAGTTAGGTTAGCTTAATGCGTTTTAACCGCCCCGGGCGGCTGGTAGGAAGCGGAGGAAGCGAGACCCGAACTGGCGGGGGGGTGTTATATAATCACTCAGGTGGTAGCGCTGCCAACCCTGGCCTGCGGCCAGGGCGGGCCACCCTAAAATGTATTGAATTGAATTGAATTGAATTGAGTCACAGATTGATCGTACCTTTTGTTTCCCCCCCGGGTGTTTTCTTTTAATGGCTCGGATCCCTTAGGTATTCTCCTGGTGTAGGCCAATAGGCGTCTATGGTGGGTCTCCTTAGCCGAAAGGCCACCGACTTGCTGCCCCAGAGGCGCACGTGCCATTCTAGCGATAGCAGATAGCGTAGCACGGAAATTTATTATTATTATTATTGAGGGCTGAAGAGTTGTTGGGGGGGGGGGGGGGGGGAAAAAACGGGGGGGGGGGGGGGGGGAGGACAAAAAACAACCACT
>Ga0247765_1000967_pt1 | contig 17174 bp, 9 predicted proteins | sample UWRJL106311C6_FD_179949 | JGI IMG/M metagenome (GOLD analysis project Ga0247765, IMG submission 179949) | Plant litter microbial communities from Arlington Agricultural Research Station in Wisconsin, United States - UWRJ-L106-311C-6 | ecosystem: Environmental > Terrestrial > Plant litter >... | reverse complement strand
GGGGTAGAAACTCCGTCCAGGTGGGGGGTTCGTCAGTCTACTGGTCGAATTTGGCCGCCGTATTTATACTGCCGAGTCCTCAGAGTTGGGGTTTTGCATTCCCTTCCCCGACCTGACTTGATCTGTGTTGATTGAGCATCCCCCGCAGGTCCCCCAAGTTCGTTGTTGACTCCCTCCCAAGCACCACACACAGACAAGACGACACGACAATGAAGGCCAATCTCATCGCCATGCTCCTGGCGCCTTTGGCGGCCGTGGCAGCACCTACCAATGAGCCCCGCCAGTCGACACAGAGCATTGACAAGCTCATCAAGGCCAAGGGCAAGCTCTACTTCGGCACGTGCACCGACCAGAGGCTGTTGACAGCGGGCAAGAATGCGGCCATTATCGAGGCCAACTTCGGCCAGGTGACTCCCGAAAACAGCATGAAGTGGGAGAGCTTGCAGAACCGCAAGGGCACCTACAGCTGGGGCCAGGCTGACTACCTCGTCAATTGGGCTACCGAGCGCAACAAGACGCTCCGTGGACACACCTTTGTGTGGCACTCACAGCTCGCCGGCTGGGTCAGCCAGATCAGCGACAAGGCCACCCTGACCTCAACTATCCAGGAACACATCACGACGGTCATGACCCGTTTTAAGGGCAAGATCTACGGCTGGGTACGTTGAACGCCCGAGGGAAGAAGACAGCTGCCCACATATTCTTGGCGCACACATATGCTGACAATAGAAAAAAAAACAAGGACGTCATCAACGAGATGTTCAACGAGGACGGCTCCCTCCGCAGCAGTGTCTTCTCGCGCGTTCTCGGCGAGGATTTCGTCGCCATTGCCTTCAAGGCCGCACGGGCAGCTGACCCTACCGCCAAGCTGTATATAAACGACTACAATCTCGACAGCCCCACCCATGCCAAGGTCAATCGTGGCATGGTCGACCATGTCAAGAAGTGGATTGCCGCCGGCGTTCCTATTGACGGCATTGGCACCCAGGGCCATCTCCAGTCCGGCCAGGGCAGCAACCTCGCCGCTACCATCAAGATCCTGGCTGCCCCTGTTACCGAAGTCGCCGTTACCGAGTTGGATATCCAGAACAACAACTCCAATGACTACGTTGCCGTTACCAAGGGCTGCTTGGCCGAGCCCAAGTGCGTTGGTATCACCGTCTGGGGTGTGCGCGACAATGTGAGTTTTTTTTTTTTTCTTCTACATTCTACTCCAAGATAGCTACGTTGGACAGAAAAACTGACAAACCTATTAGGACTCCTGGAGACCCCAGGGCAACCCCCTCCTGTTCGACAGCTCGTACAGCGCCAAGGCCAACTACAACGCCATTGTTCAGGCTTTGCAGTAAAGGCTCGAAGCCAGGAAAAAAAAGGGAACGGATGATTCCAACTCTGTATATAAAAACAAACCCGACATTGGTTAATTTACCATTGGGAAAGGTACTTCTCTAGGTGTCGTGTAGGTGTAGGTAGAAGATTGAATGAATGGAAGAATGGATTATGGATGAAACAAAGCCTTGCTAAATGGCAACATGTTGAGAATTTACGGTGCGAATGCACTTACAAACACGCACTTGCTCTACGGAGCACTTTTATAAACAAAACAATAACCCGATTCGGTCTGCAACTCACCCCCAAATTATTTTATTTTTTTTATCTGTCTCCAAAAAAGGTGGCGGCTAACTCGGCAAACTCGGCAAACGCGAAGAAGACAAACAAGGCAACTCGTAACAAAGTTCTTACATACAACAACCCCAAGGGCAGGGCTAAAACGCCACTCCACTCCTTCCCGTTGCTTGGTGTTTGCGTTTTGGCGTTTTGACAGTTTTGGACTGGGACTGGGACTGGGATCAATTCGCCACTCACCTGATACCGAACAGGTCAAACTGGGGAATAGAATAGGGACAAAATGATGACTAGGGGGTGGGGTCCAAAAATAGACGGGGCGCTGAGTTACGTTACGGGTAGTGTAAGCTTTGTCAGCACACCTTTCTTCGCACCGCATGCAGATCAAATTGATGTGATGTGATTTTTTTTTTTTGGGGGGGGGGGGAAACGCTTGGGAGCTATGCAAACTTTAGTGCTGCTGAGTTTGATGGGGGAAAAGAAAGAATCTTGGAGTACGAATAAGGATGTTACTGTTTGTTTTTGTTGATTTGGGGCTCTTGATTTGACAAACTAAGGCGGGTCACAGTTGAAGCTTAAAGCATCCTTTTTTCCCTACAACCCCAATTTGGCAATTCCACGTCTTGGCAACATATTCTAACCATCGCATTTCATATCCGTATTTCGCGCATCGTAAAAGCCGGGACCTTTTGCAAAACCAAGAAGGAAGAGGACCTAACCTTTGAAGTTACAAAACTTCTTTCATCAGCCCAATCGCTGATCACCTACCTCCCTGAGCTCCTTTCAAACTTGAACCAACCAAGCAAGCAGTCAGGCAGGCTCATACCGCCCCGTCGCCATGACCTCCAAGCCCTTCACAAGTTCCCCATTGGCCTGCCCTACCCTGCCCAAACGTTACCATGCAATGGCACGCGCCATCGCCCCGTTGCAAAAATGCATCCATGTATGCATGTCAGCAACACGAAGGGGTAGCGCTCAGTAGCTGAGACTTTCGCTCCGGGCCGGAACCAATGAGACCTGCAGATTCCCATAGATGCACATCACCCCAATTACCAAAATGACCTGTTTCCGAAGGCAGCCTAATCTTGGCATCCACCACGGATATAACACGAGCGATCAAAAGAACGACGCGTATAATCACTAATCATGAAACTTACTTTTCGTCCTTCTTTTTTCTTTTCTCTCGCTCCAAGGACAACAGCACCAGATACCAGAGTAAATATCACCAATGGGTCCTCCCAGCCTGTACAAGCAAGCGCTTTTGCGCTTTCGCAAAGCCACTGAGGACCGGTACCGCGATGGCAAGGACCGCGAGATTCTCGACGAGTTTCTTCGACAGCGCGCATCACCCGAGGAAACCCGGGATGCCGCCGAGAGCCTGGCCGCCGACGCCGGCAAAAAATGGGGCAGCAAAAAGATGGGGGACATTGAGATCCCCGCGTCTTGGATCGCCAATATCATGGGCAACATCAACAACTTCGTGTCTGCCGGCAACGTCATGATGGAGGGCGCACCCGAGACGGCGGGCTATGCCTGGTTTGCCGTAAAGCTGACCCTGTCGGCTATTCAGGCCAACTATGAGCTGTACACCTTTTTCGGCTCGGGTCTGACCGACATCAGCGAAATCATGATCATTGTGCGGCACTATGACCGACTATATGACGAGCGCGCCAAGCCCGACTGGAAGGCAAGTCCGCTGGTCGACAAGCTGTTCGACGATGTCATCGCCGCTTACACGGCCGTGCTTGACTTCTCCTTCGCCATCAAGCGCCACCTCACGGCCGGAACCTTGACGCGCATCAAGCACGGCTTCAAGGACTTCTTTGGCGGGTCCAAGGCCAAGTTCGAGGGCAAGCTGGCCGCCGTGGCGGAGCTGAAGCGCAAGATTATTGAGGAGAGCCAAGGCGCTTTCCAGGACAAAACCCTGTCTCAGTTGGAGAGCGTGAGCAGCGTTCTCGGCGATATCAACACCACGGTGGTGAGCATCCAGAGCTTCCAAAAGACACAGGAAGAATGGCATGCGCAGTCCATGGCTAGACTGGATGCCTTGCTCAAAGGCATCGAAGACATCAAAGCCGCCACCAAGCCAAAGACGCCGTGGGATTGGGCCTACCAGGACTTTCAGCGCCACAACACGTCTCTCAAGCCCATTGGCAACACCGACGTTGTTCTCGGCGTCCTCATCGACACTAGACACCCGGATACGTGCACATGGATTTTCGAGCGCGACGAGTTCGTGTCCTGGGAGGAGTCGTCCAACCAGCACAAGATGCTCTCAGTAACCGGCCAAGAGGGCACGGGTAAGTCTATCATGTTGGCCTCCATCTTTGAACACCTGGACGACAAGAACGATGGCAGGACCATATTATATCTGTCGTGTGGCGCCGCGACAAATACGGCCGTCAGCGGCAGCAAAATCACGTACACTGCCGACTCCATCTGTTACACTTTCCTCTCCAAGTTATATGTCCAGGCGGCCCAGGACCCGGAGAACCCACGACTCCTCGAAGCTTGCAACGAGGTGTTTGCCAACCCCAAGGCCCGTAAGGGAGGCCGGGCGGCAGGTGGCAAAGCCGGAGTTGATCTCCCAGAGTTTGCCGATGCCTTCTCACGCATCGCAGCGCAGCTGAAACAAAACGTTGTAATTGTCCTTGACGGCATCGACGACGCTGTTGTTGACGAGAAGGATCAGGAGGAGCTCTTTGGGCGGCTTACGGAACTGATCGAGACCAAACATACTGCTGATAGTGACGGCGTTCGCATTCAGGTTCTCGTGGGCTGCGGCTCATCGAGCGGTTTCTCGAACCGGCTGAGCCCCGGGTCATACATCGACATGACCGACTCTAACAAGTCTGATATCGAGACAACGCTGGCTACCGCGCTGGACGGAGTGCGTGGCTTGACCAGCGCAGAGCAGGAAGAGGCTAGAGCAGCCATTCTGACAAAAACGGGCTATTCGTTTGCTTACTTGTCAACCGTGGCCATTCCCTTCATTCGGGAACCGTTCCAGCGCCCGCTCTCTCGACGCCTTGAGGCACTCCCTGGAGGAATTAACGACACGTACACCAACGCCTTGCAAAAGATGAGCCCCAACTATGTCGATCTCCTCCGCACAACACTCACCTGGTCGCTACTCCAAACCCAGGGTCGGCCCCTTAAGGCAGGCGAAATCATGGACATTTTCCAAGGTGCCTACGACGTGGCCCCCGACTCCGAACAGCTAGAGGGGGTCACCAAGCCTGGATTCCCGACGCCGTCTCGTCTCGAGATTGAGCAGCTCCGCGGGGCAAGTGGCCCGTTCTTCAGCGTCGAACAGGACGCCTTGGTCGGGGATGATTACTGGGTAATAGTCCGGGACCAGGGTCGCATCGAGGAGTTCTGTCTGGATCGTCCGGCCTCGGACCACGTACAGAAACATCAGGAGAATGAGGAGCTATGCGGGCGGTGTCAGTCCGCCATCTCCGAGTCGAATACATTATCCGTCAACTCTAAGGAGGGGCATTTGCAGATTGCGCTAGCCTGCTTGCGCCACCTGAACCACCCTTTCTTCCAGAAGAGAGCGGGCCTTTTGGAAAAACGGACCCCGAAGCCGGACGTGAACGGTATGTCTCCAGATGCCAAAGAAAGCGCCGATGCCTTGGCCACTTCCGAGGAAGGGAAAGATGCTGGGGAAGAGTCGATAGAGACGAAGAGCAAAAACGATGAGCCCCCATATACCGTCCCGGAGCCGGATTATGATTCCGAGGACGAGGAAGACCTCACCGGAATGGTTGACCTTGAAGAGCAGGGAGAGGATCATGAAGACGACCCGGACTTGGCCGACGACGATTATGACGTTTTTGCATATTTGGACGTCCGGTACGAGATCCAGTTCTGGGCGAGCCACCTGCGAGAAGCTGAGGCACTGTGGCCCCCTGGAGAGCGAGAGAACCATCCGACCTGGGCTGCGGTCATGGCCGAGCTCGACAAATTCACGACAGATAATCCCAATGTCTTCTTTAATTGGCAACAGAAATACTTCGAGGCACCCGCTTTCTTCCGACGCATGGGAGCCAGTTTAAACCCGCTATACGCAGCAAGTCATCTTGGGCTAGAGAGCTGGACAAAACACTTGCTCAGTCGTGGTGCAGACCCTAACGAGCCATGCAGCGAAATGTTGACTGCTCTGACGGCAGCAAGTCAAAAATCAACGAGCCGCACTGTTCTTCGTCTCTTGCTCGAAAAAGGAGGCAACATCAACGCCGGTATGGAGACAAGGGTCCCGCCATTCCACACATGGCTGTGGAAGGACCCCAGCCTTGAATCTGTCGAGTTGATGCTCAAACACGGGGCGGACGCCAAAGCCACAAACAGCTATGGCTGGTCTGCGATCCACTATTTTGCCTCACGCGGCACTGATCCCAAGGTGTTGGACTTGCTGCTCCAGCACGGTGTCGACATCAACGCCAAGGATAAAGCGAGTGATACGCCTTTGCACATGCTTCTAGGCCGCCGTGAGGTACCGTTGGGCCTTCTTGAGGCCTTCATTGCTAATAAGGCCGATGTCAACGTTGACAACATGATGTCAATACGGCCACTCCAGATGGCAAGTCTGTACGGCGAACTAGAATCGCTAAGAATCATCATCAAGGCGGCCGTTACCGAGCTTGACGACCTCGACTTCATGGGCGACACAGCTCTTCACGAGGCTGCCTGTGGTGGCCATGCAGAGACGGTCCGCCTCCTGCTCGAGTCCGGCGCCGACCCCACCATTGCCAACACAGGGGGGGAAACAGCTCTCCACTGCGCGGCCGAGAAGGGATCTACCGACTGCGTGAAGGTCTTCTTGGAGTATAGTGAGTCACCTGATGCCAAGTGCGCCTTGAACATCAATGCCGCCGATGGGCACAATCGCACTCCTTTCTTCAAGGCGTGCCAGAGCAAGACGGAGGGTACCGCCTTGATGCTTCTCGAGGCCCTCATCAAGCATGGTTTGCCCCTTGCCGAGATTAACAAGATGACATCCACATCCCGAACACCGCTCCGACAAGCAGCATCTCGGGGCTACCACGCCATCGTCAAGATGTTGATGGATCTCGCAAGCTCCCCATCAGACCCAGCCCTCGGGCTCGATACCGCCGACACGAAGAAACTGCAGACGCCTTTGCATCGAGCTGCATGGCACGGCCACCTCGAGACGGTAAAGCATCTCCTTTCTCTGAAGCTGAACCCATCTCTATCAGATGAGAAGGGACGCACACCTCTCAGTCTGGCTGTCTCGCTGTGGGCCGTCGCGTCAGACAACTCGGCCTACGAGGATATCATTGCGCTCCTGATCGCGGCAGACCCCACAGCGGCCGGCGGGGAATCCGAGCTGGCGGCGACGTGTGCAGCCAATGGGAGTGTGCGGCTGCTCCGTCAACTCCAGCCTCTCATGCATGATCTGAACGTTCGCGATCGGTTCGGTTGGACGCCGTTGGAGTTGGCACGCAAGTTTGGCCGCAAAGCCGTTGTTGATTTTCTCACTGCGGAGAGTGCGTGGCGTGGCCTACTCCCATCGCGATGGGCGTCCGAGTGGCCCTTTACCACACCGGCTGGGGCCCGTAGTGTACTCGAGTCGGGCGTCGACATATTCCACGTCACTGGAGACCGTGTGTGCGTGAGTGGAGATCGCCCACTGCCTGCAGAGCTGGATCGTTACTATTTTGAGGTGACACTAGGGGATGTTGCCTTGCACAGCAACGGCGAGCATGAGCAAGGCCAATATCCCGAGGTCGCTGTCGGCTTCTGCACCATTGGTGGAGGTGTCGTGGCATTCCCTGGCTGGACACCCAAGTCGGTGGCTCCTGCCGCACTGTCGTGGGGATACCACGCCGATGATGGCGGCGTGTACTCCAGCAAAGGAGACGGAGCTCTGGATTTGCGGCGGCGATATGGTCCGGGTGACACGGTTGGCTGTGGTGTAGATCTGAAGACCGGTGATATCTGGTGGACGCTAAATGGCACCAAGGTTGACCAGACATTTGGCAAGGTTGAAGGTCGACTTTTTCCTCTCGTGGGATTGCACGATAAGGTTTTCCTCGAGACTAATTTCGGTACTAAGCCGTTTCTGTGGAAAGAATGGCACGCCGAGGAAGAGCTGGCTGTCAACGGCGAACAGGCTGTGATCAAGGTGGAAGTGGCCAGCGTTGAGGTGGCCAAGACAGGTGACATCAAAGCGAGCACGGAAACCATTGTCCGTGAGATGGAGGTCTTAACAGTATGAGAAAAGTTGCGCAGAATTTTTCTGTTGGGTAGTGTTCAATGAGGTAGGAGCGACCCATTGTGCTCTGATAGATTAGAAATGGCGAGGCCAATGCACCGCACCAGCAGCCAACAAACAATGCTCTTTCCTCAAGTCCCTCACATAATACTTTAAAGATGAACCCACGTGAGGATACACGTACTTCGAGAGACCATCCCCTCGTGTCTATGCCAGCCCTCCACCAGCCCTGGAACAGATCCACAGGCGGATCCACAGAACAAGCCCACTGAACAAATCCAGGTCTGGTGGGCCTTTGAAAGTTCGGAATGCCGCATCTAGAGTCCCGAAGTCTCGGTGATGGGCAGGTTTTTGGTTCTGCATGCGTGGCACCCAGGATCACTCCGCTTTGTCCGATGCGAGCTGAATATGACCTCGCTCGGAAGAGTTAGTGTAGATTCCAAAATCATGGTAACGGGTCCACTGCGTGGTCTCACAGAGGTCCATCAACCCCATGATTCGCATCCTGGAATCTGGAGTCGGGCCGATTCGGATAGCACTGGCAATTTGGCGTCAATCCTGAGTCCTATAGGAGGCAGATAACCTTGGGGCCTACCTAACTAGGTGCTGCCTATCTCAGTCAAGATTTGCCAAGATGGCAAGACTGGCGCCAGCCCCTTTTTCTTGAACCATCGGGTCCAGCACACGGACGAACTAGAGGACTGTTGAACTGTTCATTCTCGTGGTGGCACGATCCGAAAACAAGTGGAACTCTCTACCGAGGAACCTTGGTCAGTATAGTGTAGATATCTCCATCTTGAAACCCCATGGGGTTTAGTTGCTGTTGATGTTGGGCGGGCTGAGGACCCACCCCGGGATGTGCGATCGGAAAACACCAACTTACGGTTGCGAACTTTGAGATCAAGTTAGGTGGAAGGAAGGCAGTGAAGGCTCACTGTTTGGCCGCTTCTTAGGATGGATTGGTGGGAATTCTCCAGCGGAGCAGAAACTGAAGCGATTTAAGATGTTCAATGTCTCAACAAAGAATGCTTCGGTAACTTCCTTACCGATTGGGAAGGTATCTCGTCCCCCCCACAGTTCTTGTCAACATCCACCCTGGCGCGGCGCTAACGAGATGATAGACTCGATCAGCCCCACGGATACCCCTCAACGCCATCAAATTGTGGGCTAAGCAAGTTGTGACCTCTCGGGGCGACTGAGAGCATTCGAGCGGTTCTGTTTTTCTGACTGAGATAGGCCTAACCGGTACCACCAAGATGATACAGCACATCCACCATGATCAACCGACTGGGATGGCTACATATATATCCAAGAAAGATGCAAGAGCTGTCGACGGTGAAAACAAGATTGGGCTAATGTAAAGGCAAACAAAAACAAGCAATGAGATGCGGAACAGGTGCCGTCATGGCATCTGGGCAGTCGCGCCCGACTCTCGGACCTCATCCGAGCCGGCGCTAGTCGCGCTCGTCAAGTTGATGGCTCCTCTGTACCTTCCTCGGTATGTCTGAGCCCGAAATTTTCCCCTTGTGCAGCTTAATTCTGCTGGATCACTCGATTGTGACTGGACCTGTATTTAAAACAGCGTCTGGTCACACCTTCCCCACGATATTCCAGATGTCGGACCACGTTGGCGGGATTCGGACTCCCCTCCGCTGTCGCCCGTCATGTCTTTGGCCCTGAATGCCGAGTACGGTGACCCGTCGCTCCTTCCCCACAACACCGCAGGCCCCCAGGCCAACGCAGTCGCCTGGTCGCTTTTGGCGATATCCGCTGCGTTTCTCGCATTCCGCGTTTTCTGCAAGCATGTCGGGCAGCGGGGCGGTCTTTGGTGGGACGACTGGATTCTCGTCGCCTCATGGGTATGTACTGAGTCACGGCCATCCAAGTGGGCTCGATCAACGTCGCTAATTGGCCTGGTGCAACAGGTCATCCATCTCGTCGCGTGCATCCTCCTATCGGTAATGGTCTCAATGGGATACGGCCGCCACCCTTGGGATGTCGAGCATCAGGTCGACAACGTCGTGACCATGGTGAGAACAACCCTGACCGTTACCGCGGCTGCGTGGAGCAAGACGGCTTTCGGGATCACCATTCTTCGACTGGGAGAAGGGCAGATGAAGTGGATCTTGTGGTTCATCATTGTGTCACTCAACATTGTCTCGGCCATCCACGCCATGTTTCCTTGGGTCAACTGCCAGCCTCTACCAAAGTCCTGGAACTCCAGCCTTGATGGGAGTTGCATGTCTGCCAGCATTATTAGAGATCTTGGTTATGCATCTGGGGGTTAGCGGCTCAATCCCTTTACCAAGGCGTCGGCTAATTCTTGACAGCGTATTCGGCCGTCTGTGTCTTCATGTTGGTCTTGCTTCCTTGGCCTCTTATTTGGAAGCTACGCATGCCCAAAAAGGAGAAGCTTGGTGTTGGGATTGCCATGAGCATGGGGTTCACGTAAGTGACATCGCTTCTATAGCATAAGGGCATACTTCGACGCTAATAGCTGGGCTAGGGCCGGCATCATGGCCACAGTTAAGACATCAGCCTTGGACAAACTTGACACTGGAGATTCCTGTATGATGTACCCTACCATTGCCTCACATTCATCACTGAAGTTAAATAACAGTCGACGCTGCGCACCTCACCATGCTAGACACTGCTGAAATTGCTGTGACCATCATGGCTGCCTCGATTCCGGCGTTGCGGGTTCTCTTCCGTGACTTGCAAACATCGGCCAAGAAACATTATGGACAAGGGATAAGGAACTCGGCTGTGCCCGACAGAAATTTTGCCAGCCGCTGTTCCGACAGCAGGTCTCGGAAGGAAACTCTCAAAGACGACAGCAGCGACCGGGAGATCCTCACCACGTCCCACGGCCAGATCCTCCGCGTCGACGAGATTGAGGTGGAGTACAACAATGTCTCTGACTCAGGAAACTACGAGATGCGACCCAAGAAGTCCATGTCATAGACTGTTTATTCAGTAGAGTAATGATAATGTTTGCTGCAGTCGTGTTGTTGTTGAGTCAATCTGTTGCCTTGGAACAACCCTGGCCAAGTCCAATCACAATTGATGTTCGATACCGCGTTTTCTATGGTCGGATATGATGGAACAAACAACGAGGAAGCTGAGAATATGAGTGGGCAGCTGAATTTAGCCAGTAGATGAATGGATCCTGCCGCCTAACGGGGAAGCCTTTTTCATTCTCCTGCCTTGCATGAAGGTCATTATCCGCCATGTTGGTTAGGAACTCGATTTAAGCGGCATAGTTTATTAGAACAGCGCGGTTCCGGTTCCCCTCAGGTTGGAGGAGGCAAGGTCAAGAACCATCACCAGCAAGATGGGGAAGCTCAACAAGATGTTCGTTCTTCTTGTCATCGTCGTCACGGGATTTGTGGCAACTGTTCAAGGCGCTTCTCATGACCCTATCCGGCCACGAGCGCCTGCCGGAGAGAAACCGAAATATCCCACCGACCCCAACGCCAACAAGTTCTGCGCGTTTTGGATCGACGTTGACGGGCCTTGGACATGCAACAATCTGAAAGAGATATTTGGACTCTCGGTTGAAGACTTTGTCCGATGGGTCAGTTTTACTTCCCCTCTCACACCGTCCTATGAATCCACTTGGGACTACCTATCTAACATAGCCCAGAACCCCTCCTTTAGCCCATCTTCTTGCGGTGCCCTCCCCGTCAACCGCTCCTACTGTGTCTTTTCACTAGACTTTCTTAACCTCCCCAGCCCAACCACAACCCCTTCCACAACTCCCACCCCAAGCAGCCCTACCGGCAGCACAGGCACCGTTGGTGGCATTGCCACCCCTAGCCCCACCCAGCCGGGCATGGTCCCCAACTGCACCGCCTTCTTCCGCACCCGACCAGGCGACACGTGCGCAACCGTGAGCACCACGACGGGCATTTCTCTCTCCGACTTTTTAACCTGGAATCCCCGAGTCGGTGGCCCCGCTTGCGATAACCTCTGGTCAGAGGTCTACGTCTGTGTCGCTGGCCCGGGTGGCTCACCTCCTTCTGTTACCCCCTCTGTGACGACCAAGCCAAGTGTTACCCCAACAGTTCCCGCCAATGGAGTTGTCACGCCTCATCCCGTACAGGAAGGGATCACCGAGAACTGCAAGACTTTTTATCTAGTTCAGGAAGGAGATATATGCTTTGCAGTTGCAAGACGGTTTGCGATTTCTTTGGAGGATTTCCGGAAATGGAACCCCGCGGTGGGGGAGGACTGTGATGGTCTTTGGAGTGGTACCTATTGCTGTGTTGGAGTGCTGCCTTAGCCTTCACCTGCCTCGAGGTATCTGTACCTGTGAAGGGGAGGCGCTGGTGTGAGGTTGGACTGGGATGGAATTGGTCGATCAGGGCATGGAGTGGGTAAAGAGGATTTAGTTTTGAGAATTTCCTTTTCTCGATTGGTGTGGTATACAGTTGAGTATGGTATGGTCCGATTAAAGTGTACTGGAACTGATGAACCCATGTTGGTTTCCTAGGTTGGATATGTGAGAAAGCCTAAGGTAGATTGACTGACACTTGAGACTTGCACGACACCTCAGACTGAACATGATAGCTATAATACAATAGCGCCCTACAGAGAGAAAGAAAAAAAAAAGGACTCGGTTTGGAGCGTCTCTTGCAAAACCACTCATAATTATCCTGGCACTGATTTAATCTCAATAACCCCTCAGCGCAGCAACGGCATGCCTTTCTTATTTTTTGAGAGAGCCGCTCGAGTCTTGTCCTCGGTTATCTCATGTCCAATCTGCAATGACCTGAGATTTGATGTTCTCCTGTGGAGTTGAGACACTTGAAAAATCTGTCCAGTCATCAGGAACTGGGTCATTCGATCCAATGCTGAATTTCCACCTGTAAATGTTGGTTTCACCAGAAACGCTGTGCCTGGGACCCTGGTGCTGTAACATAACAAAAGCGTTGTTCGACTGGTCTTGTGGCAATTGTCTGAGGGTTGAGAGCCGTGACTGGTTCAGCAAAACGGCACAACGGTTGAGCTTTGGCTTCGAAAGTGGATAAATTCAACGCTGGGTTACACTGGACGCACACAAGGTAGCATGTGGCGTTCCTAATAAATGACAATGACAGTGTCCAGTCAACATCAGATGAGAAAAGAAATCGCTTCTCCGCTGGGTGATGGACAATGACATCACCGTGCATCGGGGACTTTGCTCCGGAAAAGTGGAGTTAAATCCTACCAGAACTGTTAGTGAGCACAAATGGCCGACGCTCTGTCGCTAACAGCTCCAATAGCATGGTGCTCGTTGAACATGACGTTGGTTGAGCAATCTGAAGTGCCCCAGTTGAAAGCCCAATGTGGCCAAATGTGAGTCGCCGCCTGACAATCAAGAATTGCAAGACAATTGCTTGGCTTCAGAATGCGGTGATTCTTTGACAGGTTGCAGCTTGACCGAATCCTATCCTTGGGTGAGAGTTCCTTGGAAGTCAACGCAAGGATGCGCTAACACCAGACGGCGAATTTCTTGGTGATCAGTTTCAGCACTATTCCCGTGTTGAACAGGCCACCCTCCATCATGTACTATTGCGTCACCGACTCTCTGGAACCAATGCCCCCAGCGATTGTGGGCCAATATAAACCAAGTAATACCGCTGATTCTGAGCGACGATGGGGCTCTGATCTGCTCTCGCAGGAGGGACGGTATCTCAAATCTCGGAAAACTTTTCACCGAAACGCTGTTACTGAGGCTCAAGATTCCCCAGGACTCAGAAAAGTCAATATGGCTCCCATCACACACCTTAGACGGTCCATTCCGTCCCTCGCGCAAGTCGAAGCACTACTTGCCCGCGCCATCGAGCCCACCCGGACACTTCTCGACCCACCATCACTTGTGCAACGACAAGATAGCGCAACCGTTACCATCGTCACCACCGACGGAAGCACAACAACAACTTCCAACAACGGCGACCCAACCGACGCCAAGACTCTCACTGGTGGCGCCATTGCGGGCATTGTCATCGGTTCCATCGCCGGCTTCCTCTTGCTGGTATGGATATTCCGCTCATGCAGCAACCTCGGGGCTCCGCCTGGTGCGAGCACAAAGCCGGGAGGCGGGGCTTGGTACGATGGCGTCCGCGACGAATATCCACCGCGCCACGTGTCTCCGGCGAGACATGGCGGAAGCCGTAGCAGATCGAGACATTCGCATCACAGTCATCGTCACCACCATCACAGAGGGAGGAGCCACTCTGGGGTCCGTGAGGTGCGTGAGGTCTCGCCGGTTGTCATTGCGAGATCGAGAAGTCCGAGGGCGCCACCTGCTGCATATGGTTATGAGGGGAGAAGAGGGCGGAGGGAGAGGAATAGGTATTGAGCATAGGGGAAGAGCTTGCTTCTGCGAGTTAACGAGCACTGACGGCGGTAAACCGGAGTTTCATTGGGCATGTAACATTTAAATACAAGACCGTGGGAATATACCGAGGAATTCTGTAATAATTGCATCGGTTTCGGGAGCATATGAGTGCGGGAGTTCATTGCATCAATTCAAGTGATCAAGGAAAATGAGCAGCTGCATGGCGCGTTGCGCTGTCGGGAAGAAATACGGTGGGTCTTCAATCCTAATCTTATCGCACCACCCCGCCATCGCATGCCCCACCACATGAGTCATGGACGGTGAAAATCCGGAGACACTGCAAGCTGGCTACTTGCAGCCGCTCCATTGACGAGCTTCCAGTTTCAAGCCTCAGACAGCTGTCGCATATCGGCCCTTGTTTTGCTGCAATCCATTCTCCATAGCTCCAATGGATCCGTCAGCGAAGCTCGATATCAGGCCCACCGTGGCCGATGCGCGAGCCCTCTTTGAGCAGACGCGCCAAGCAACCCCGCGTCCAACCCTCCTTCCTGTTTGCATCTCGCTCCCCTCAGACCTTCTGACACCCTCAGCCATCTACCTCAAGCTCTCTGCTGGGTCAGTAGGCCAATCTATCTCCGAATTAGCATCAAATTGACCAATTGGTCCCAGGTCGACGGTTGATTACTCCTTCTTGCTTGAAAGCGCCACTGGCAGCACCGAGACTGTCGGCCGCTATAGCTTTATCGGAGCCAGTAAGCCACCTGTTGCTCATCCGATTGAGTTCGCTGTTTTCTGACCTGGCAGACCCGAGAAAGGTTCTCCAGACTGGCCCCGGATATGAGGTCGACGGTGACCCTATGCAGGCCCTACAGGCCCAGCTTTCCGAGGATCGAGTCATCAGCATACCCTCCTTGAGGCTGCCCAAGTTGACAGGAGGAGCCGTGGGTTACATTTCCTATGATTGCATCAAATACTTCGAGCCGAAGACGGCTCGCCCTCTCAAGGACAACCTCCACATCCCCGAGGCTCTATTCATGATCTTTGACACCATCGTGGCTTTCGACCACTTTTATTCAACCTATACCGTCGTCACCCACGTGAGGTTGCCAGAGGATCCTTCTGCAGATCTCCAGGGTCCGTACGACGATGCATGCGCAATCATCCGATCTACCCTCGAGAAGATTCAGCATCCCGACACACCTCTGCCACCAAAGAACCCCAGTAAGCCCCTCTCGGAACAGCAGTACTCCTCCAACGTCGGCCGTCATGGTTACGAGTCGTTCGTAACGGACCTGAAGAAGCACATCGTCAAGGGCGACATTATCCAGGCTGTCCCGTCACAACGATTCTCGCGGAGTACGAGCCTGCACCCTTTCAACATCTACAGGACTCTGCGGACATTAAACCCGTCGCCATACCTATTCTTCCTGTCTTGCTCCGACTTTTACATTGTAGGCGCCTCCCCCGAGTGTCTGATGAAAACCGATGGTTATGCCTCGCTGCCGGTCGACACCCGGTTCGGCTACACGGAAGCCGAGGCGCGGTCCCGGCCGCGGATCGTGAACCATGCGATTGCGGGAACTATCCGCCGGGGGGCGAATCCTGCCGAAGATGACGAGCTTGCGGCTGAACTGCTCAGCTCCACCAAAGACAGGGCAGAGCATGTTATGCTTGTCGACCTAGCGAGGAATGATGTCAATCGCGTCTGCCACCCTTCAACGGTCAGAGTCGATCGTCTCATGCAGATTGATCGGTTTTCGCATGTTCAACACATCACATCCGAGGTCTCCGGACTGCTGCGCCCCGAGTGCACCCGCTGGGACGCAATGCGGTCAATCTTCCCGGCTGGCACTGTGTCAGGCGCGCCAAAGATTCGCGCCATGGAACTGATTTATGACCTGGAAAAGGAGAAGCGCGGCATCTATGCTGGTGCTGCTGGCTGGTTCGCCTACGATGTGGTTCGCGTCGACGGCTCCAAGGGTGACGTCCAGGTGGTCCATGATGAGGGTCAGATGGATACGTGCATTGCGATCCGCACAATGCTGGTCAAGGACGAGGTCGCATATCTGCAGGCCGGTGGTGGTATTGTTTTCGACAGCGAGAAGACGGAAGAGTGGATGGAGACCATGAACAAACTCGCGGCGAACCTTCGTTGCATTGAACTGGCCGAGAAGTATTACGGTGACGGGTTGGGCTCCAAGTCGGTTCAGGATATCATCGAAGAAGAACGGAAGAAAGGTGACGAGCAATATCGCCTACACACCATGAGCGCGGGGGCGTAGTCAGGTCTGTGCGAATCGCCAGGGAAGAATGATTCATGTTCGACAAAGAATTTTTTAGATGACAATCTGCAACGTGCCGGACTCGACTTCTTGGCTTCAGCCTCGTTTCTGAGCATGATCTGATATACCAGTCTAATTCTGGAGCATGGGATGGCTTGTTATCAGGGGCGCGCATGAGCCTGGTGCTGGAACTGTGATTCAATCCAAGTCACGGTTGGGCTTGCATAACCCCCAGAAAAAGTGTCCGAGGGTCTGCACGAATTTCGGTAGTTATCTGTTCCACGGTCAGGGCAAAGTGGGCAGGGGTATTTGCCGGCCGGAACCTCAATGCAATCATACTCTTAACGTTAGCGCCGGTAACTGGGCAGAAACCACAGTGTCGGGACAGAGGTGAGTTTATCACGAGGAACAGTATTAACCAGTGTCAGCAAGAATAGACATGGAGGGTTGCATTCAGTGAGTTTTCTCTTCCTATCTGCGGCGGTCTTTTCCATTTGCCCGTCTGGTTTGCAGCAGGGGGGGGCAAATTCAGGGGTTCGCATCCAAACGGGAAGGATGGATGACCTCCAATGACGGAGATTCCCGCCTCCTTTCCGAGTCGTTGGTCCCGCGTTTCTTGGCGCTCGTGTGGTTGGTTGTGCCGTTGCGGTTTTGCGTGCTTACCCCCCTTGTCAGCGTTTTCTTTTTTTTTTTTTATCTT
>Ga0247765_1000966_pt1 | contig 17176 bp, 11 predicted proteins | sample UWRJL106311C6_FD_179949 | JGI IMG/M metagenome (GOLD analysis project Ga0247765, IMG submission 179949) | Plant litter microbial communities from Arlington Agricultural Research Station in Wisconsin, United States - UWRJ-L106-311C-6 | ecosystem: Environmental > Terrestrial > Plant litter >... | reverse complement strand
TACGACCATACCCACTGGAAAACTCGGGATCCCGTCCGCTCTCCCATAGATAAGTCAGTGAGGGCCAGACTAGTAGTTGGGTCGGTGACGACCAGCGAATCCCTGGTGTTGTATGTTTTTTTTGTCTCTTTTTGCAGATACCGTTATTGGCCAGGTAGATAGCTTAGCGCTGCGTAGACGGACGGAGGGGCGGTGCGGTAGACGAAGAACTTGAAGCCGCCGAGTTGCCCTCTTCAGAAGCCCAATAGCATGCCGGTTAAGTATGTGACTGTTTTAAGCTGTGGAAGAGATAGTTTCGCTACGGGGAGGGTTGTCTCGCCAGTTCTGCGGCACGCTGACATGCAGATCCGGCTCATTTAACTGTTGTCCCCTAGTGGTGAGGGACACCCCAACCTCGTCTCGCTTCGGAGGTCGAAAAGCGGGACATAATCCGGAGAAGGGTACGAAATGTGATGACCGTACCGTTCATGGTTCAGCCGGGACGCTACAGGGCCGCTGTCATTGACGTTGTAAAGGGCTCTTTGGTCCGTAATCTCAACTCTCGCCGCCAAATGCCATGCAATTGGGATGCTGGTCAGCTGTGATGAGTGCGCAAGTTTCAATTTTTTTTCTTTCTTTGGTTAAAGACGCACATATCATATGTGAACGATGCGCATCAAATTGTGCATATAGTTTCAAAATCCAATATCGATGGCAAAACATGTGAGGTAAACACATACATACAACAGGTTCAAGCCTCACACTGAGAAAGACGCGATGCAATGTCCGTTCCAAACTGAGCAGGATCATCCAACGCGGCTGTCTCCCCGAGATCGAGGCAATCCCTCACCACCTTGGCATAAATGGAGCCCATGACTCTAAGCCGTGTTAGCTCCACACGAAGCGCACACGCCTAAAGGGGGGTAGGATACATAATAAAAAAAATAATAAAAAACTCACTCGTCAAGCGTCCGGCCCGAAGCAATCTTACGCGCAGTCACCCCCTCTCCTCTAGCATCCAGCTGGTCCCAGCCGGGATACTTATCAAGCGTCGTCCACAGTCCGAGCTCCAGTAGCACACAGCCGAGGCTATAGAGGTCATACAATCTTCTGTAGGGAACGCTGGGATCTCTGACCTTGGCAGGATGCTGGTAGTAATCCATGGTCAAGTCCCTTGCAGCCGCTCGCTGCACGGGGTCTTGATCCCCATAGTTACTGCGGACGGGGTTGTAGTCACTCCGGGCGTTGTTGAAGCCGGTAGTCATGGGGTTGTCATAGTCGTAGCACGGCAGCAGTTGGGGAGCTGCACCGTCAACGATCTGGCCTTTGGGGAAGAATAGGATGCTCTCGCAGCGAATGTTTCTGATTTAAAAAGTAAATAACGAGCTAAATGGGGGGGGGGGGCGCGATGCCAGATTAGGTAGGTACTCACTTGTGAACCCACTCGGCGGCGTGCATGATATGCAGCGTGTCGACAATCTTCTTGGCGATATTGAACTTGGTGCCCAGCGTCGGGACCTGTAAGGATCTCCAGGGCTCCGTGATCAGGCTACGAAGACTGATTGGCATCCGCCGTTCTGAAATAGCACCAGGCGTCAAAGTCACAGGACTGCTCATGCGGATATTGCGTGGCGGCATCAGCACGATGCCCAGCCTGTTGCTTTGGCTGATATCATCGAGCACGCCGTAGCAGTCGGGAACGAGCATCTCGTCTGGTTTGGGGGTGGACAGCAGCATGGCTAGCTTCTCGGCTTCTTTCACCTTGCCCGGCAGCCGTGGGCTTTGCACCCACTCCACGAGCACCACACGACGGTCGCCAGGCTGGGGGTAATCATACAACAAGGCCATGGTGGATACCCCGCGGGGGTCGACAGCGTAGTTGGCCTTGACGACAAAGGAGCTGATCTGGAATACCGGGAGGGTGGGGGACTCGGTCACTTCCCGAACACGAGCGCGGAACTTGGCCAGCTTCGCCAAAGCCTGGTATCTCCGGACTAAAACGGGGTTAGTTGCATTCTGCGCCTCCTGCTCGAAGCCGCGCAAGAGAAATTGGAGTTGCTCCGTCACCACAGCCCCGATTCTGTCGTATACCCCCTTGTCGAGGCGCATGACTTCGACTGGAGGGCCGTAGTACCGCAGAACTTCATTGTGCTCTCTCAACCGGCTGATGAGATCCTCGAGTTTCTTGTCACCGCCTCCGAGAGCAAACTTGAATTTCTTGACGAGAGAAATATTGGCGTCGCAGCTGAGACGAAAATGTTGGACTTTTTGCAGGCCCAAATCCTCGTCTGCCTCGAATCGGAAATCTCCGGGCTCTCGCGAAGCGGCCTGCGTTTGGTGTATGTTCGTTAGTCTGGCTTGTGTAAAATTCATAACAGACCTTGGTGGTTTTCACTTTTGCCTGGACAACAACCGTGGTTTTGAAGCCGTACTTCTCGAGGCCCTTGAGATCATAGAACAGCCGACAGCATAGGGCCAACTGGCGGAGGATTTCCTTGGTTCCAATGGGATTTTCAGCCGCATATCTGCGAAATCTTTCCTCTCTAACGTTGGTAGAGCCCCATATTTCGGACCACGACAAGAACGTCTGCCTTTTTGTCAGCAACATCAATTCAGCAAGCAAGCGGCAGGTCACAGTAAACAGCCTACGCCGCGATGCGTCTCGATGCGCACCAGGTACTCTTCCATCCTGCTCCTGGCTTCGATCATTCCTTTGATGAAGGAGTAGCCATCTGGACCGAGTGTCAGTGGACTGGACGAGGCCCGACATATGGGATAAACGATGCACACTGCTACAAAGTGAGAGGAGATCGAGAATTCCTGTGACAATCCCTAAAACCTCGGCCATTTTTTTTTTTTTTTGGGAGGGTCAGAGCTGTAGAGGGGCGAAATCCGAATCGCTGAGTGAGGGGGAAGCTTCGGCTATTCAAATGTCAGAACCAAAAAGTATGCCCAAGTTCCGTGATGAATGGTTTAGGGTGTTGGCAATAAAATCAGTTTGAAAGGGTTTCAATGGCCCCTTACCTAGGTAGATCAGGTAGATTTCGTGCTAAGCAAATCTAATGCTTCTCGCGGTGGCACTTCGGCGTGAGGGCGGGGTAAGCGGCCGCCCATGCATGAATAGTGATGAAGCTGGTGGTGGAGAAGAAACGGCCCGCTCTAATTGCCCCGATAAAACTGGTCTGCGGGGTCCAATCACTGGCACGCAATCGCCCAACATATGATGATCTCATTGGATATGCTCGTCTGCTACCCGCTGTCCAATCGCGTAGTTGAATCATTATCTCCCAAAAAGTCTGGCAGGTCCAGGGGCTTGACATCCCCTAAACCACCAGAACACAGTACTGCAGTTGACCCAGTTGCAATGGCTGCAGGGCAGTTTACAGCACCTGAGTAACGACGTTGTGTGAGGTTATTGCAGTTTTGCGAGGATGAAAGCAAAGGCCGCGGTTTTGCATTGTTAGTCGGAGGTGCGGGGTTTGTAGGTTATACAGTGGCAGTTCGACTAATTCCAGGAGGGGGTTACCTTAAAACAGCTAGTATAACTGCATAATGTGTTTTTGTCTTGACCAATAAACGTTATTCAAATATATACCTTGACCGTTACAGTAACGTTGATCGTAACGGAGGTATCCAGTTCAAAACGGATGGCCGCATTTCTGGCCACTTGGATTGAAGGCTTCCAATTCCGGACTTCAAACCGTCAACTTTCTGAGCCCAGACATCCAGCACACAACCTTTGTAAGGGCCAGACTAGTAGTTTGGCCGGTGACGACCAGCGAATCCCTGGTGTTGTATGTTTTTTGTCTCTTTTTGCCCCACCTCCTCCACTGGAGCCTCCACTGTCAACCCCACTGACTCGACAAGGGATTTCCTGGAAATCCGATTGTGGATGAAACGGGCCGTGAGTGGCTTGATCGCAGTGAGTATTGCCAGTTTAGGTAATCGTGCTAATGTGAGTGTGCATGAAACTCGCCGCTGCCAGGCGGCACTTGGAAGTTAGTGTTGCCTTCCGACTGGAGATTCGTAAGTAGTGGCTGTCCGCGAAACTAGACTTCCGGTATCTCGCTATTCTCTTGATTCCTCCAGTTAGGCAGAACCCTGTTGAAGAACCTCCTAAGAGGCGGAAAGTAAAATCGGAGATAAATCGTGAGTGGTTGCCAGAGAGAGAACAGAGTGCCAAATACAGCACCAGCAGCCGCGGCATCGCCGCCGCTAACAACGAATATTCCTGGGAAGCAAAAATGAGCCAGAGTTTCTGGTCCTCGGCCAGGCAATAGTGCTTACCCTGGTTTGATGCAACTCGAACAAAAGTGTATGCCGCGAGAGCATCCGACCCTACTGTGATTATCCAATAAACCAAAAATCTTAGAAAGATCTTTCTCTTCTTATCTGCTGAAAAATGGCTCAGCTGCGCAGGGTGGCTGAAAAAGGTATCCAACAGAAATGGTGGTGCGGCTGCTATAGCTGCAAGCCTGAGGGGTTTCATGGACACTGGTGAACGTGAGAAGCCTCTTCTTGTCACTGGCTGAGAATTGCATACCTTGGTAGATGTCTTTGTACACCACAGAAACAATTAACTCCAGAGGGATTAAGGTGCGAGCGAAGCCCAACCCAATTATCACAATGGAGACTATGATCGTCGCCAGATATAAATTGACCCGATCCAAAACCCGGCGGAGGGAACTGTGCCGATAAAGAAACTCGGTCGACTGGAGAACTACCCCACCAGCAGCCAAGGGAAGACTAGAGAACAATCCGAATCGAAGACCGAGCTGATTGTAAACAATCGAGGATGTAGATTCGCTGCCGTTTTCCCCGGTTGGAGTATATTGAGGAAGAATGACAAGACCTGACACATACCCCGCGGCAATACTTGTGAATATTAAGAAAGAAGCCGAGAAAACCACAAGAACAAGGCACCAAGTGAACTTAACGAGCCCTTTGTTCGGTGACGGTCCGATACCATCGTTGGGACTCGGTGAGCCTTGTGCATCGGTGCGTTGGACTTCGCTCGCTACCGGAGCGAAGGGTGGCCATGGGGTTGGGACAAGTGGAGAATAGAACCTAAAAAGTTCCCTGATGGCATCTTGCTCCGTGGGTGATCCGAAAAATGTAAAATCCTCACTGGCCATCTTATCGAGTACATTCCGCAAATTATTCCCTCGCTGGACAAGCAATTTTGCTAACGCTGCGTCTTTTGACAGCCTCTCTGAATCTCCTAGGTTTTTCGACGCTGAATAGGCCCGGGTCAATGCACAGGCAAGGCGATCTCCCATCCTTTCAGAGGCTTCAAGGAGCTGGAAAAACTCGGGAGACACCCCAGGAGATAAAACTTCGCGCTGACCGTCGTCCAAGAAACATCGCAAGGGCGACGGGAGAGTGATGGATGTCCCTGACTCGAGATGGGATTTTTGGACGTGGAAAGGGACGAGATACACACGAGTAGCTGAGAAGGCGGTCACCATTCCAGCGAGCTGCCCTTCCGTGCCCACCACCCAGGAACCGGAATCTCCCTCTCTCAATGCACCATTTGGGAAGAGGGACCAAACAGGCTGCGCTGGTTTGCCATCGGCCGAGAAAAAGGAAGAGCTTGGGCTCAGGGTGCCGGTCAGGAGTCTATCCGAACTACAAACTATGCGCACTTCCATGAGAGAGGGCTGTTTGAGATAGTCGGTGATGAAAGATGCCCGTGGAATGAAAGAGTCAGGTACCCAGTTCACCCAATTAGGGAGCGATAAACCAGACCCTACGGGCCATAATCTCCAGTCACCGCCTTCAGATGCAACGCTGCGATCAAGCGGCACGTCGATAGTTCCGGGAAGCGGGGACTGCCGAAGAGAGTTGAATTGCTCTTCCCTATCTCCGATGGAAATACCAACCGGGGTGGAAGTTCGGAACGGATTTGTGCTGGAGCGAGGAGGGAGAGCGTGGGAAGCCCGGAAAGGATTTGTGTTGGAACGAGGGGAGCGAGGACTGGAAGTTCGGAAAGGATTCGTGTTGGCATGAGGTGAGCGAGGACCGGGATGAGAAATCTCGACAATCTCCATCGGCGAAGAGAAGGGAGCAACGTCGAGAATGAGTGGAGATTCGACATTGTGATCATAATCTTTCTCAGAGAGTTCTGTGGTGCCAGCGGTGCTGCCCATGCTGTGGGAGTCGTCACCCAAGCCTAACGGAAGATTGACGGGAGGATGGGCACTTGTGATGGCCATAAGCGTTCCAGCGACATCAACCAGGCCTCCAATTGTTGAAATCCATCTGGGTTCACCCGCATCCAGCCAACGGATCTGAGTACCGCACAATGTCTTCCTCGCCAGACTTGGTACGTCGATTATTTCGTCTGGAACCCCTTCAGCCTGCTCATGGCTTCCAGACGCAGGTGCAATCCTTACGGACCTGCCGACCAGGTTTCGATCGTATGAGAGTCTCAGCGGTGCGTAGGTCTGCCGGATCATAGTAGTGGAGAAGTTTTCATGAAACCAAAGGATGTCTGCCTCAGACCGGAGACCCTGGACACAGATGCTGTGGACATCGGCGCGCTTGGACGCTGGCAGAGGCGGCCCCGTTCGAAGGGGGTCATGATGTCTGAGGGCGACCAGATCAAATGTCACCAGGACTGGGCGACGGTCAGGCCTTTGGGAGTACCATGCCTCGCGTCTTCGGTTGAACTCTGCCATGAAGGCTTGGAGCTTCCGATCTTCCTCAGCAGAGAAAATGGCGGTGAGATCCGCTTTGAGTTGGAGCGATGAAGCTAACTCCATGGTTTTCAGCCTGTCTCGAATGCTGAGTGGTACCTGGACATCTAGTTCTACGGGCGCAGCGGTAGCGACACTCGCAGCTGTAGCAGCCGTCGCAGGAGCTGGCGCTGCTGTTATCAATGTTGTCGTTGCTAGCGCTGCCGGAGCTGGGGTCACGGGTCCTGCACCCGCAGGAGTAGTAGCAATGACACCGAGAGTAGCCCTTGATGCTGGTGATGGTGCTGAAGCCGAGTCTCCGGCCGCAGCGGCAGGATTCAATGAAGGAATGGGTGCCGTTGTCGTTGCGACTGGTTCCGCTGTTCGGGATGTAATCTGTGGAAGAGGTGTCGCCGTGACCTGCGCAACGACGGCAGTCGTGGGGTTGAGACATGGTGTAGGCACTGGCTCGACTAAGGAGCCAGTTACCAGCTTGTTGCGGCGGTGACTTGGCAGGACGCGTTCAACAAACTCGCGCAGGCCTGCAGCTGTTGGCGCTCCGGGCAGGATTTGAGTCTTGGGTTTTGTTGTGAGTTTTTTCTCCTTTTTCTCTCTTATCTTCCACTGGGTGGGCGCTAATGTTGTTGTCGTCGTCCTCGTCGCCATAGCGGGCAAACTGGTTTATGGCGGTGAAACCGAGTCAACCTAACGCGCCCGATCGCAAGGGGAGGAGAGGAGCGGGGATTCAACGGAAATTTTGCAACGAGCTGGAGATGGCCTAGAAGGAGCGATGGCGCTCTTCTTGCACGCTCATTGGGCTGCAGAGGAATACGCACGACCAGCTGAGATTAGCCCCTCCACCCCTTTCCCGATTCTGTCTTGAGCAGGCTGTGACCCCGCAAGCCCGCAAAGCTCGAGTGGTCGCCGTTTCCTCTTCAACACCAAAATATGTCCCAGGCCGTGACGAAGCATTTCCAATATGAACTCGACGAGGCGAACAAGGATGCTCTCCTTGCCGTGTTTGCGGCTTCGACATCCGTTTCACACGATGAGATGAAACACTACTTCGGGTACTACAGAGGAGAAATGCTATCGTCAGCGATCCTGAGACCACCTCCAATCGATAGTTTTCCAGCTGCTATCGAACTGCTCGAATTGCTTAAATCTCGTGCTCGGGAGCCCCGAAAAGACATTCTCAGTCTTGGAAAGAGAGGGCCATCGCTCGATGTCGCGGTGCGTGCGATGCTTGTCACGGCCTGCATGACGCCGGGCACATACACGGGCGACATCTTCAATCCCATGTGGGAGAAGCAAGAGTCTTTGGTCCAGTTCATTGATCGCGTGTATCCCAAATACGATCCGCCTGATGAGGACAAAAGTCCTGTCACCACGACGAAACTTGCTGCCCATGTGGCCGCCGGATGTCACATCGAAATCGAGTGGACCGGCCATTTAACTGACCACTTGGAGTTGAGGGTCGGACCGAACTGGAAGCGCCTTTTTGTCTTTCAATTTCCGTCGTACCTCAAGATGTGTCTGGGGACACTCAAGAACCAGAGCGCGGCCCTTGACCAGGACACCGCGACGTCATTGGCCCTGTACGTTCACATTCTTTCTCATATGGCACATCACAGTCGCTAATCTTGACGAACGCAGAGGCTGTCTCCCGCCAGCTTTGCTCATTGAGACGTTGAGGACTTATGATATTCTCTTTCCCCGAGCAGATGGAGCTTCTCAGGAGGCGATGAGCGACGCCATTGAACACGATGCAGCGTTCGCCAGCCCTCTGTCCATCTACTCGCCGCACCAATCCCACAAGACCCCGCGGGACGCCAGGGGACCGGCAAACGTCCAAGATCTCTATAAGAGATATCCTCACTGGGGAGAGCGACTGCACGTTTTATGGAGAGAGATTGAGAATCCAACACCGATGACGGGGGTGGAAAAGTGGACGGAGAAGCGGAGAGGCTATTTCTGGACGACTTGGTGGGGCATCCTGGGTGTCACGGCAGCGATCGTATCGCTGATCATCACCATGGGACTGGGAGGAGTGCAGGTGTGGATTGGGTACTGCGCGTGGATGGAAGATGGCAGTGTGATGGGCTGTGGTGCGAAGAACGGACACCCTCCGCACGACCAAACCGGTCCTCAGGCTCGTGCAGTCTGGTCCTAAGACGATGGGATAAAAAGACGGCGGGATCTGAGCAGACTTGGATAAAAATGATCAAGTACGAGACGGTGCGTTGTCGTGCACGATCAGGCTTCCATTCACCATTGCGGATGGTTGTAGGGCTAGGTTGACGTGCGAGCTTAGCGGGAAGCGCGTCAATGTTCACATGGCTGTTTCACCGGGCGCTGGCATCTGGCCACTTGACGATGAGAATGCCAAACGGAGACGCGCTTGTGCATATATAATGCTTAGTGCAAGCCCAAATGACAATTCCAGTCAGAGTCTTCCACAATTGTGGACGGTGATTCAGGTTGTCCACAACTGTGGACGCGAGTGCAACATCCACAAATGTGGACAGGGCAGCCCAAATGACAGTCCACAATTGTGGACGTGGCGGGGTCTCTGTGGGACAGAAAAGCCGTGGCTCTGATTGGCCGGTTTCGTCCACAACTGTGCGTTCGATGGGGCGATGAAGCGCGGCGGGAGCGCCCGACCTGCAGGGTCGCACACCCAATTCGGCAATAAGACACCACAAACGGGAAATTGTTAGAGGAGTGTTAGGGACGGACGCCGGCCATACCATGAAACCTATGTCGGCGCCATGGTAATTCGTCAGCCAATCAGACCGGGATCTTTCACTGAAATTTGTCTCGGACAATTGACGTCTTCTTCCCTTCTGAGTGGGCGCGGACTGACGCTTGCCTTATGGGCGGGGCGTGGACGGAGTGGCATTTGCCTTGGAACCACGTTCGCACAAACCTCCAACTATCATCCGAAGGGGGTGTGAGGAGTAGCGATTGTTGCCACGCCCCACGGGAACATCGAAATGTAAGTCCTAGGTTGCCTGGGATCCTCGCTCTCTTACGTCGACTGATTCATCGCAAGGCCAACGGATGTCGACACATGAACAACTTATTTGGCGCGAACTTGTCCTCTGGTCCATCGAAAACGAGAAATATAAACCGGAGTGCATTCTCTTCTCCGATCATGGCCTCACATACCCCGGCCGTTGAGCCTCATCATTGTCATCGTCCTCCTCCTCATACACCCAGTCTCTACCGACCACAACAAGCACACTCCAAGCAACCGGCATGTCTCACCTTTATCCTTCTGGATCAACGACGTCCTCTTCACTCCCCCACATCCTCTCCCAAGTACCCATGACAGGCCCCGCGTCAAGTCCGGGGCTAGGGCTGACTGGTCCACCCAGCAACCGGGCCCCGGCTGCACGACGTCAACGCAGACGGCACACCCGACGCCGGAACAAGCCAACCCCACATCCATACGTATGCCTATTCAACCAAACTCCTGCTCATCCTTACTCCAAGTGCACCAACAGCACTGTGTTCCCCACGCTGGATCACTTCCGTGACCACCTCGTCCGGTTGCACTCCATCCCTATCCACTGTCCCATTTGCTACGATCAATTCTCTTGCAGAGGAGACTGGCACCAACATATCAAATCTCAAGTCTGTTCCGAACAATGCCCACCACCGGGTCTTCTCAACGGTCTAGACGAAGACCAAGTCCGGAAATTGCGACTGTTGATTATAGACGACGACAAGAACAACAGCAGCAGCAACAGCAAAAGCAGCAAGAACAACGGCAACAACAGCAACAACAAGAACAACGGGGGCCGCGTTGCGACTATCTGGGAACGGCCCAGGAGCAAGACGAGACTCTCGTCGTCTAGGCGCAGTGCCGTTGATAGCGGGCGGCGACTAGATAGAGATAAAGATAAAACGTGGTGCATGATCTGGGATATCTGTTTTCCGGGCATGCCGCGACCAAGGTCGACTCAGCGGGCTTGACACAGATCTCAAATTGGAATTGGAATTGGAATTCATGTGCGGAAAATGGTTGACAAGGGGGGTGGAGATGTTTTGTTTTGCATTCACAGGCGCGTACGGGGAACCGGTACGGAACGGAATAGGACAAATTTGGATTTTGGATTTCGGGTTCTTATTGGAGTGACTTTTTTTGGTTATCTGAACATCACATACATATTGGCGTTTACTGTTTCAACACCCTAAATTTGACGACCACCCATGTTCATAGTCACGTAACTCTTTGTCATATTATTACGCATACTACACCATTCTATTACGTGCAACTCGTTCTCAAAGTCCCCGCCTGCAATATCCTCTGCGGCAACGCCCGTATAAACTGGTACGAAGACCGCGGACCACGCATCATGACGTGGATAATTCCGATAACGTTAATACTTTCCAACATCGAGTTGAGTCTGCTTGATAAGCGAAGATTCTATACCTTGATTCAAGCGCTCGGTGATCCGGCAGATGTACTTTGGAGTTTTGTTCAGCATCTGATGGTGGGGACGGAGTTGTATGATTTTTCTTGGAGTTTGTTATCTCGTCACCACCGGGCGGTAGAAGTGGACTTGGCAGATCCGCTTCATGTTAGAGTAGTGGGCACGGTGCTATTTGCCTTGCATGATTTGTTGGGCCCGGACTTTGTGGAGTTTCACCAGCTCGAGGAGATTTTTCATTATCTTGACCCTGGTATCGAGGAGATATTCGCGCATTGGTGTGATGCGGCATTGCAGTTGAGTGATGGACGTACGGATGAGAGGTTGAGGTCCATGTTTGCGATTCTGTTATATGTGGTACAGCTTCTGTCGGCGTTTGTCTTTGATATTAATGGTGGGAGTGCTAATCCGCCGGGGTAAGTCGTCACATGTGCAACATCCATTTTTACGGTCGATTTACTAACGGTAAAAAGGGGCGTAATTGCCATTACATTGTCCCTCACATTTTTAATTCCGATGGTTCTCTTCTCGGCAACAACCAACGCATTCACCTCACGACGGAGCTCATTACGGATTCTTCACCAATTGATACTATCGCTGACGACGTGAGTGTACAGCCTCCAGACCGAGGAAGACGTTTTCGAGGACTACCGCCTGGTCGAGGGATACTTCCACAGTGCATAGGGACTAATCGCCTACTTCCGAGATGCCTTACTCGCGCAGGTTCCCTTCATTAGCGATTATAGTATCCAGGAACTGTCGAGACTAACCAATGTGGACGAGGAGGAATGCAAGTTTCTTATGAAGCTTAAGGATTACCTGCAAGATAACAGTAGGTCGCCGCGGGGGGTAACTCTTTTTTTTTTCTCCATCTTGGACATACGCAGGTTCCCTCGGGCTTATTATTAATACTTTCTTGATTAGGGGACCAGTATTTGCAACTGAAGAAGCGGCATCAGTACGAGAAGATGCTTTATTGGGGTCACCAGCTGTTCTTTGAAGACTGGGATCCGGTCCAGGTGCATATTGAAGAAGAGATGCAACAGTGACGCGGAGAAATAAAAAAAAAAGACTCCTTAACCTCCCAGCGCGCGCATGACCGCAGCGAGATTTTTTGGTTACGAGAAGCTGTTGGCCATTAACGGAGATGGGAATTTAAGTTTGGTGTTGAGCAGAGGAAAAAAGGGCAAGGTGTGGCACAGACGTATTTCCCTCCCAATGTAGGTCGTCAAGTGGCGAATAGATATTCGGCCGTTCTGAGACGCCGAGGGGAAGGCTGGTTGCGAACGAGCGAGCGGAATCAGAGTTCAGAAATTGCGGTACATCAGTGTTACCATAAACTCGAATCGTTCCCGTGATGCTTACATGTACACAACTTCACAACATATGGATCCGATGGCGCTGAAGGTTAAGCATCTTTCGACTGTGTGATCCACCACTTCTTGCACCACCTCGTTAGCGCGCCTTTTTGTATGTACGCACCTCTCTTGTGTCAGCCATAGTCAGGAACTCTGTTCTCAAGATTCGAGTTGCATTGGATCGTTACAGCCGCCTAACCCGGTGGGGAAGGCCGTGACACTGAGATTATAACAAGGTATAAGTTAAAATAACTGATCTGTATCTGTTTAAGACTTTAATTAATTACTACCTTAATATCTTCAATACCTTAGGCAACCTTATTGATAATGAAAGCTATTTTTAATAACTGCTTTAATCAGGTGAATAAGACTTTTATTCAAGCTTAATGTTGTTAACATTTTTAAACTAAGCTGTTCCAGTGCTATAGGTAAGCTACAGATTTTTTAATAGGCTCCCTAAGGCTATATATAAAGTAAGCTTTACTAACAGTATTTAATTACTATTGCGGAGCTGTAACAGCGGGATATCTATGTTATTCGGCGGGTTACAGATATTAGCCGTCTCGCTAGTTCCCCCTTTGTGGTTACATTCATGCGGCTCTGCAACTGCAGCTGTCTCATTTGTGATGGAGGGTCTGTTCAAAAGGGGGGAGCGTTGTGGCGCTTTTGCTATGGCGGAGATTGATTTGTTTCTGAGATGCCGACCTCTTTCCTGCAATCTGTACTCTTTCACAACCACCCAATGCCTATTGTCAAATTGACATTGCCTATCAAGATTTGGTGGACAGAATAGGGGCTCCGCGAAGGAAGTATCTTTATGAAACTTGAACATGGTAAAGAGGGACCCCGACCCTTATTCTCATACTGCGTATCCACTGGATCCAATTCACACGCTTCTGCCCACCACAGTATGGCCCAAAGCGTCGAGAAGCCTCTTCATCCCCTGCTCGCGTTCCAGGATTGTCACTTCAGAACCTAGAGTATGGACTGAGAGCCGAGCAAAGATGTTGTCAGGCTGGTAGCCGTGGACCCGGTCCTCGGCGAGCATAGATAACTCGAGTTTGGATATTCCGGTTTGCAACTTGTCGTCGTGATCACTGAGCCGTTGATTCAGGTTAGCTCTTGGCATTGTCTGAGTACATGTGATGGGGTCAATGTAGAGTGGAAAATGTATTTTTACCACGTGCAGGAACCAGCGTGCGCTGTAGTGGATAGAGTGCTGAGGCTACCCATTTCAGGCCGGTTAAGCTGTTGCTTTACCATCAGTGTTGTTGGTGTTGTTCCGCCCTTCAATTGTGCTGGTATGTATTCAACCAGACACTGTTTTGAGGACACAAGAGGTAGAACTAAACATGAGATATTTGATCCCCTTGTGTCTACCTAGGTAGTAAGTATTCAAATCCCTTTATCTACCCTCCACAATACAGCTTGGAGAGCTCAAGTTGTCCAAAGTCGATCTAGGGGCTAGGGCGAACTGGGGATGGATGCAGGTGAGAATTCAACCCCAACCTCATTGGCTCATTCCCTTCCCTGGCAGCCCGTCACAGCCACCCCGTCCCCAGGTTTGATGCCCACCACCACCCACAATCTGCAGCCACCACCCCAAAATCGTTGGACAACCAATCAGAAGATAGGGTGGCACCTGCAACACCCCAAAGCCCAAGTCCGCCTCACTTTTTTCCACCCTTGGCCTAGAAAGGGCGACCTGCCCCACCCGGCCCAGTCACCCCCAAACCCCAACCGCTTCCCTCATTTATGAGCCACCGAGCCCTCACCACCGCTATCCCACTTTTCCACTCCTCCCCCGAGCACAATCCGCAAGTTTCGGGTGGGCTATGGATACAATTCCTCGAACGGCCTGCCCAGTTGCCTCATTCTTTTCGGTGCTGGCCTCGACATTGCGCCCTGAGCACATTTTCTCCTCCATCTCCCATTGCCCCTTGGGTGGGGGTTTGGCAAAGCCATGTCTGCCCCTCTGAAAATCACCGTCGTTTCAGAGGTTGTTGTTATCGACAAAGACGATTCTCCTCTCGACAACTCGCCCGCCAGCTTGCTCATCATGTCCATCTCGCTCATCATGCTCATCTGGTTTATCTGGCTCATCTTACTCGTCAGCTTCCTTGCTTCGGGAGAAAAAAAACGCACGGTGCATGGCAGGCTGATGATGGTATTCAGTATGAAACTACAGTACGTGAGCCTGGTGTCAATTGAACGCCATATCACTCATGCTTCCACCGTTCATTTTCATTCCGGCTACAACGATTAAGTTGTCGAAAGCTGATTCTGTTAACTATACCTAGATACGTCTTCCTCGTCGCCCTCACCGGCCTCAACGTTGTCCTGATTCTCAGCCCAATTCTTGTGACCTTCTTCGTCAGCGGCTATCTGGCACTTCGTGTTCTCAAGTGGCTGCCATTGTTGGAAATCACACTATACTCTATACGATACTCCATGTCTATTGGAAACCCTGTCCTTGGTAATCACCTCTCCCACCACCATCACCTTTCCTACCACGATCACATCTCCTACGACGATTACATCTCCTACCACGATCACATCTCCTACCACGATCACATCTCCTACCACGATCACCTCCTGGTTTGGAATCATAGACCACGAGATGCCAGCTTGGCGGCGGTCAGACCCCAATGGGAAGCGCCCGAGACAATCCCGGACAGATTTGAACCGTACTGCAGCAGCGAGCCCTCCAACTACGACTTGAGCGAGATTCAACTCTCGGAGCCGATACCGCCCCCGCCTCCACCGAGGGTGGCAACGTACACGACGCTTGGCATTTGGATCCTCATCTTGACCCTTTGCTCCCAGTGGCTTGGATGGGTTTCTGAATTCCCACTGGGCATCAGATATCCCTGCACCACGATGCCTTGGACCATTTGGCCGGCGTTGGCTGTGCTGTGGGGCGTCTGTTGGATGTTTTATACCCCGTCAGAATTCGGCTACGTTTCGCAACTCGAAGGGTTCCTCCACTCTGCAGAACCCGAGCAGGATCTTGGTTTCAGCACTGATAGTATGTGGCGCTACGTTTCTCGGTATCCAATCGCTAACCTGGTAACAGCAGACTTTTGGGCTTCTTTGGGCCTACAAGTTCCTTTACCGGAGCAATGTCCCATCGATTCGTCACAGACGGGTTGCGAAAACGGATTCTCGATGCATTTGGGCCAGGATTCCAGCGATCCCCGGACAGGTTTCTCGTTTCTGTCGAACCATTCGCCGAATCTCGACATCTTCCTTGACTCCACGCAAAACGTTAACCGTGAATTACTTTTGCAACCGCTTGGCCATCCTGCTGGCTCACCGCTGGCTGCATTGATCCAACAAAACCCACATACACCAACGGCAACTCCTCCCATGGGAACTGTCGCTCCATTGTCTGCCCAACGGCTGCCACAGCTGTCCGACGTCGGAAGGCCTCTTGGCCTTGGCAGAAAAACCCACGATGAGTTTGGCAGTGACGTAATATTACCAAGTCGTCGACAACCTCTTGCCACCCCAAAACGCTGCCCGCAGTGCAGCAAGGAATTCTCCCGTCCGGATGCCCTGGCCCGCCACATGCGCGAGCTGAAGCACACGTCGGCCTCATTCCAACGATTCCAATGCGGTTTTGCCGAGGACACCACCGAGTTTCTCTGTCCGGCTCCGGGCTGCAAGAAATCAAAAACGGGGTTCGGTTTTAAGCGGCGAGACAAGCTGCAGCAACATGTCAAGAGGTCATGCAAGGCGCACCGCCGGCTTCATCAAGCGATTGCGGCGTCATCTGGATCTGGGACCCCACCACCAACATCCAGTGGAATCGCCATTGTGGCGGCGGAAGAGGGGAGCCCTACTGACGAGGAATTTGGGCAAACACCGGAAGCTCCTCCTCCTCGTTCTAAAGGTTTTGACAGCTCTGACAGTGGAGATGTGCTTGCCTCTTTGCGGAGATGTCACGAGGCAGAGGAAAGAGAGCAGCTTGCGAGGGAAGAAGAGTTTCGGAAAATACAAGAAGAGTGTCAACGTGGTCGCGAAAGGTTGGAGGGGCTGAAGAGGGTCCTTGACATGTTTGAAAGGGAGGAGCCATGATAAATCTTGTAAACAACACATGAAGGGCTTCTAGGGGCTTCTACAGCACCAGACCAGCAACCAAACTATTGTTTTGGTACCCTAAAAGTTGCCATCAGCATTGGATTTTCAATGCTCATGCGTAATACTGAGCCGCTCCTGAGCTAGGCTAAGTGTCAGAAACACTGCGCTTGTTTCGAAGCTGCTAACTGGACATCCCGAGCTGAGGGCCATTTTCGGGGGGGGGGGGGCGCCTCCCCTCCGCTCCAATCGTGTGATTGCATACCTACCTTACCTGACTAAGGGTACGAGCGAAACAGATTCCTTGTTCCAATGCTACGCCCCTCTATTCCTATTCTGTCCTGTCCTATTGAGATATGCCTAACTTGCCAGACGACAGTGATTGATTACAGCCTTGAAACTGAGATGAGCAATGCGTTTTGAATCTACCGCCACGGCCTCATTATGCCATCTCAAAAAAGTTAACCGTAGCCTCCTCCTGTACAGTACAGCCTCCCATGATATATACCCAGCAAAAATCTCCCCGTCCATCTTCCCGTATTACAAAACACTCACCCAATAGCGACACTCGACGTACGCCACCGCTTCCCTCACCTCTCTCTCTCTCTCTCGCATAATGATAGGCACCGAGCACACCAAAAAA
>Ga0247765_1000965_pt1 | contig 17184 bp, 11 predicted proteins | sample UWRJL106311C6_FD_179949 | JGI IMG/M metagenome (GOLD analysis project Ga0247765, IMG submission 179949) | Plant litter microbial communities from Arlington Agricultural Research Station in Wisconsin, United States - UWRJ-L106-311C-6 | ecosystem: Environmental > Terrestrial > Plant litter >... | reverse complement strand
GGGGGGGGGGGGGGGGGGGGGGGGGGGGGGGACCTACCTTACCTAGCCTAGGTAGGAATGGTAGGGATCGGAAAGGAAGAGCCTGGGCTGGGTCAGACGGGACGGGACAAAGCATGGGTCATGGATGGACAGACGGATAAGACGCGTGGGCGTGTTTGTGTGTGCCGCATCGGTGCGTACCACATCGTTGCGTTGTGCGTATTGCGTGTTATGTTCGTGCTTGCCGACTGGATGACCCGTAGACACAAAACAAGAACACGCTAGGTTATTTTGGGGAGGTCGTTTGTTTCGATCCTTCCTACTGTACTGTACTGTGGGATACTACCTTACCTTCTCTGCCTGCATGCTGCACACGCTGCGGCGTACTCTGCCGTGCTTGGTTCGTTCGTACATTATATTGCTTCGTATTTTGTACTTTTCCCCCTGCGTATAGCGAGCAAGGACAAGGCCTGGTCTGACTGGATGGCTGTGCTCCAGTCAGTCTGTCTGACCCTGGACAGCAGGTTCCAGTAGAATCAAAGAATTTAAAGTCCCCGGCCCCGGTTGACTCCCAGGTGCAGTCCCGTCCGGTCAATCCAGACCCAGGGCTTAACGCCGCAGAATTAGCGAATCCAGCAGGAAGAAAGATGGAACCGCTTAGAGCGGCCAAGGCGACTTTGCAGTTTCATAACCGTGTTTTATACCTAGGTAGTTGTATGCAGGACTCAGGGTTGTTACAAATGGGTTTTTGCGAGGTTACTCTTGAGGGTATCTAGGTGTGACTTCAAGGTCATCATTGGGACTGGATACAATTCAAAGTTCATTGTTCATTACACATACACAAGAGACTGAATCAAAATGGACGGTACAACTTCCAACCTCCCGGCTATACTCTGTCTGCATGGCTATGGTACAAACTCTGATATTCTCCGGGTACGTCACCGACAAAAAAAAAAAAAGAATCAAGAGCTTCAAGATGAGAATGATTATTAGTTCTAACTGATATATGCAGTACCAACTCCGCCATCTCATTCCCCCGCTATCGTCAACTTTCCAATTCATCATCCCAGATGCTCCCGTACTAGTAGACTCCCCGGGTCCGGGCGCCACGTCCGTTGACTCGGGCCCGTTTCGGCGGTGGCAGTCGGATAAAAACGTGACGAGGGTTTTTGGTATGTTATTCTCTGTGTATCTGTAATTCTCCGAGGTTATCTACCTTAGGTATCTATCTATCTACCTTAGGTACCTTGGGTATTCATATTTTTTGGAAAAAGAAAACACCACACGCCGACGAGTTTGAGGAGTGGATAAGTGGTAAAGAACCGGGCCTAATATAAAATAAAAAATGCATAGGAATTCCCGACGACCAAGTCTTGACTGAAGAGGTCTCCGTCCGCACCATTTTCTCCTCTCTCTTTGTTTCCTCTCCACCGATAGTGGGAATTCTGGCCTTCAGCCAAGGCGCCTGTCTCGGCACGGCACTTTGTCTTGACGAGGAATTTAGTGCCGCCATAAAATTCGGTGTGTTTATCTGTTCGCTTTTTCCCGCCGTAGAACTAGCACGTGGCCCAGTGGACAATAAAGTAAGGATTCCGTGTGTCCATGTTCGCGGGGAGGGAGATCCCTACGGTACACAAGGGGATAAGTTGTTTGCGAAACATTTTGAGGGAGAAGAGGCGAAGAGGGTGGTTAAATTTCAGGGGAAACATGAATTGCCTAGTCGAGACGGTGATGTGAAAAGAGTGGTGGATGAGGTGATGGCGGTTTGGAAGGCTGTGAGTGGGAAATGAGAAATGGGTTTAGTTCTAAGCTGAATTTGATTTAGTTCAAACTGAGTTTGGGTTGTATTCTAAGTTGAGTTTTGATTTACGAGCACTGAGCGGAAACTGTACTTAGGTTTGTACTCTTCAATGCTAGTAAAGAATATCGTACAGAGAGTTGTATAGAACTTTATGGAAGTCGGAATAGCAGATACTCATGTATTATGCGACTGTAACGCAAGGGCGTTGTGGGTAGGGGGGTGGAGGAGTGGTCTCAGTCAAGGTGGTCAGTGTAAGGTTAGGTAGGGGTTATTGGATCAATTGGAACGTGGCCTCCCTCTGATCAGAGGGCGGCCACCAGCCTTCTTATACTAGATTACGGGCTCCGGATCCGGCATTCCGTATCCGGCCGCAACCTGCATCCGGCCACATCCTGCATCTTGACAATGTTCCGGATCCTGCCCGACCTGCGATTGGGCCTGCGGCGTTCTGTATTCGGCAACGGCCTTGAACCGTACTGATCAGAGGGAGGTCTTGTTGCCGTGGGGGCCTTGTTACAGCGACGAATCTGGGCATACAAAATTTCTTCGTACCTCAACCACGTAACATTCCTTACCATAGCTCAGGCTTAGCTCAGTTCCAAATCAGGATTTACTTGGGCTTTGCTTACATTTACTCACCTTAATTACTAATTTTAGTAAGCTACGGTACAGCATCTTGAATTGCTTTAACTTTAACCAAATGGGCCTAAAATTAGTCCTATTTATAAAGATGGCCAAAATCGGTCCCTATTTTTAATGATAAACAATTTCACCTTTACTTTTTCGTAATACCTACCTAACTATCAAAGGCTTAAGTTAGCCTCTGCCCATTAAGCTTTATACCCATATCTCTTACAAACACCTCTACTTCCTACTACTAAATTTAATAGTTTATAAAAATATAGTATAAAACTGGGATTAAAAACGCTTAATTTAATAGATAATATCGGAAACCCTACATTTTAAAAGCTAAAAAAATTAAAGAATTTTGCTTAAATTATATTACCCTAACGTGCATGATAAGCGAACGGTACAGACAAGCGAACGGTACACTTTCTTGGCACAACACGACCTTCCCACTTCTTTCACCAATCCTACTACCAATTCACAATAGATTCGCTTCCAAAAGAATCAAGGCTTACTCTTGCAATTAAGGCTCTTAAAAACAATCCAAAGCTTACTCTTCGATACGCAGCTACAATTTACAACGTACCTCCAATAACACTCTCCACCCAACGCGATAACCGGCCTGCACGACGCAATATTCCAACCAACTCGCGCAAACTTACGGATTTGGAAGAGAAAACAATTATTCAATATATTATTAAGCTATATGCACGCGCATTCCATCCTCGGCTCTCGTACGTAGAAGATATAGCCAACCGATTACTACGCAAACGCAACGCGCCGCCTGTTAGCGTACGATGGGCTCACAACTTCGTCAAGCGCCAACCAGAACTTCAAACGCGATTTACACGTAAATACGACTACCAGAGGGCCAAATACGAAGATCCAATAGTTATTCGCGAGTAGTTTGCACTTATACACAATATTAAAGTTAAATACGGTATTCTCAACAACAATTCGTACAACTTCGATAAGACTGGGTTTATAATAGGCATTATCATTACCTTTATAGTAGTTACTATTTTAAATAGCCGTAGTAGGGCCAAACAGGCCCAGCCTGGCAATCAAGAGTAAGCTGCAGTTATCCAAGGAGTTAATACCTTAGGCTAAGCCATCCCACCATTCATTATCTTAGCTGGGCAATACCACCTCGCTAATTAGTATCAAAAGTGCAACCTTCCAGCCTCCTAACGTATTGCAATAACTAATAACGGGTAGACTACTAATAAGAAAGGCATAAATTGGATTCGGCACTTCGATTTCCACATAGTATCTTATACGAAGGGCAAATATTGGCTGCTTATCCTTAACGGCCACAATAACCACCACTCCAAAGAATTCGAAACCTACTACCAGGAGCACAACATTATTACACTCTATATACCTCCGCACTCCTCGCACCTACTTCAACCATTAGATATTAGTTATTTTGGGCCGTTAAAGAAGGCGTACAGCCGCCAAATTAAGCAGTTAATACGGATAAACATCACACACATCAGCAAATTGGAATTTCTCTATACGTTTAGAAAGGCGTTTTTTGCTTCGATCACAAAAAAGAATATCCAGGGGGGTTTTACCGGAACCGGCCTTATACCGTACGACCCAGAGAGGGTGATATCCAAGCTAAATGTGCGTATTCAGACCCCAACACCCCCAGCCTCAAGCCCAGGTACAGCACTACCTTAGGTCTCCCAAACGCCACACAACCCTCAAGAGGCTACCTCGCAGTCAACATTTATCAAAACTCGAATTTCCAACCATCAGGGTAGCTCTCCAACCTCAATACTAACTACCGTAGATCGACTAGCTAAAGGTACGATAGCTATTATACACGAGGTAACCCTTCTACGTACGGAGGTCTTAGCATTACGAAAGGCCAATAAGGAGCTTAGTAAGCAACGGAGAGCCAAAAAAAACACGTATACGGCTTAAAGAGTCACTTACTGTACAAAAGGCACAGAATCTACTAGATCAAAAGGCTGTAGGTAAGCAGTTGGTCCAGGAAATACGACAAAATGGTAGTAGTACAGGGGGGTCTCGTACGAAGATTCGGTACTGTAGCGTATACGGCAAGCCTGGCCATAATACACGTACGTGCAAGGAGGCTGCAAAATCATCTGATTCATCTGTTTCTGATTCAGTTATTGTAATTTCCTAATGTAGTAGTTATTTAATTGAGGATAGTTCTGGTAGGGTGGTGGAAAGTGTACCGTTCGCTTATCTGTACCGTTCGCTTATCATGCACGTTATATTAAATTACTTTAACTCTAAGCGAGTAAGCTTAGAATTAATCCTATATATAAAAATAGCTAAATAAGAGTCACAGCAGGTGGCCTAGATGCCATACAGCCGTGGTATTGATTAGTCAGCCTTTGGCTGACCCATGTGCTGAGGTGCTGTTGCCAGTGCCCTGGCCCCACCCACGCAGATAGATCTTTGGCATCGCTGCCCTGCAGCCATTCCTTTTCTTCTTTCTTCTTCATCTTGGAATTTTACATGATTGAGCCACTTCTACGGGCCTTTCCCCATTACTGGTGCCCTCGTCGTGACAGTGACTCGGTCGAAAGCCCCTCCCAGATGTGGCTATCTATTAAGACCTTTACAACTTTGGATCCTCCGGGGGATATCTGTGGAATGGGCTATAGTTAGTATTAATAATCTAGATTTGTCGGCTCCTTAGGTCTAAGCTAAGCTACGGTCGTGGAGTATTGCTGTTGGGGACCGAGATCTATGTTTCATGCTCAGGTTCTCTTCGCGGCCTAGATCTCGGCCCTTCCGTCAGGTTCCGAGTCTGAGGATCCAACCGGCGCCCAACTAGGCCGCAGCATGCTGCTGGAGTTTTCAATCTTTCATTCCTGATTCCCCAGGTCCAGTTCTTCATCCACAGCCAGTAGGGGAAAGCCAGTCGCAGCCGGTTTATTTAACGCGCCTTTCACATCCTCAGAGGACATTGTGTGGATTGGTTCGGCCTACCTCTGGCAAACCTCACGCATCCTTTGGAGCCGAATTGAGGGCTTTTTGGCGGAAGGCAAGCCACGACAACTGCTTCCAAATTTGCCTTAAAGTGTTCCAGCGGTTAGGGGAGAATGGATGTCTTGTTCAAAGAAGATCTCCGTCTCCAAAATGAGCTAAATACGTGGGTGGCGTGGTGTGTCCTATGCAGACTCCTCCATCGTGTCTTCCGTGTGCCCCACTGATCTCTCCCCGATATCCCGACAAATTGCCAGTGCCCTCTCCCTCTGCTCAAACAGCCGTCTTCTCACGCAGCGCAGCAGCAGCACCATCCATCCTCCGCTTTCTCGCCGTGAAACAGACCCAGATGCTAACGACAATCGCTGTAACAGCGATAGTGACAGTCGGATACACCCAGACGTACGGCGAGATGATATTTGATGGATTCTCGGCGTTGAAATCGAAAAAGGTGGTGGAGAACAATGACTGCACATCCGATCAGCCTTGCTTTGGTTAGGGGCAGGTGGGAGATAATGACATACCGCAATAAACGTCCCCGGTAGAAAGAACATGGTCAGAACCGCAATCGATCGCATCCGGCTCGAGTCCTGCCTCGTATCGTTGGCAATCTTGAGGTTTGCTTGCGTGTCCTGGTATCCGATTTGGCTCCAGGACTGTTGGTCCAAGATCAGCACCCGATGCAATATAATATACAGGGAATGACGGAAGGAGACCAAACTCACCAGCTGCGCAGACAATGCCATCCCATCCAACACCATTGTGCATTCCCCAATCTTTTGGTCATATTCGCGCATGATATCTCCCAAGCGCTTTCTCATCCTCCGTCCCGCTTCAACGGCTGACGCCCTCCAGCATATCTTTTTGTCGTCTCGTTCCTCCTCAAACTCCACATCTACTCCTGAATCCTGTCTCTTGTGCTTTCCCATTCCCCTTCCCGTTCCCGTTCCCGCCCCCCTCTCATCATCTCCCACCACTCCCTCCTTTTGTCCAACCAACAGCCCCTCGAACACCTCAACACAACCATCCAGCTTCCCCAACTCCACCCGCCAAGCCTGCAGCGCCATGCGCAACTGACTCACCTCGATCCACAAATCGACACTGTAATTCTCCCGCTGCATCATCGACGTCGACGAGATTTCCTCAATGTTATTGAGGACATGAACTCGCGTGAGCAGCCGATGGACCTTTTCCCGAACCAGCCTCACATGGCGCAGGAATTCAATCTCGGCGAGGATCCCATACAGCAAAAGAGGGTGCGTGAAGGTGTCTTCTGCGTTGTCGAGCCGGATGGCAATCTCTTCCGCGAGGGAGGTGGTGCACCCGAAGACGACGGCGGCGGTGAAGCCTGTGGAAGGGTGGAAGACGGAGGAGATAGCGAGATCGAGAGGGTAAGCGCTGGTGGTGCGGCAGTAATAAACTGTTGTTAAAGAAGTGTTAATGGATAGCTATTGTAAGCGTTGAGGTGGAACTGACAGATTGCTGGCTCCTGGTCTGGATGGTGATCATGAAGGAGATTTACGTCGTTAAAGTAGGGGGCGTCAGAGCGGTTAATAAGCCGGGCCGTATCTCCATGTAACGGCAGGATACTGACGATCCGTTCGAATTCGTCCCGTGAGAAGGGGAGGTACTCGAGGATGGAGGTATTGTGTCCTTCGGGCTCGGCTCGGCTGGCGAGTCTGGAAGATGTTAGCGATGGCTGAACGGAGATGTAAAGAGAGAGATTTACATGACTGCCAGTCCTGGTTCTGATTTCCGAGCGCTTATCTTTGTCGGCAAATGGTCAGTAGACGTCGCTTCGTAGTTTGATAGCTGCGTACCTCTTCTAGCCATGCTGTTGATTTCTCCGGAGGCAAAGTAGTTTCTGTAGTGTACTAAGAGTCCGGTTAGTCTCTTCTTGCGTCGTGACCTTCTTCAAATCTCCTACATACCTCATCGCCTGCAAACTGGTAAACTGCTCGATTCTCGCGGGGTTGGTAGACAAAAACATTATCAAGGTTTTCTTTCAAAAACATCGCATCATTGCGGGGCCACTCCATGATTATCTTTGTAGTCGAATCAACTCCTGAAATACCCAGCTGGAATCTTCAAGTCGTGTTGCGTTGCGTCGCGTTGAGTTGACGACCGAGCCCTCGTTACCCGTTCACTATGATATTGAAGCCCCACCTTTCTTCAAGTTCTTTTCTAAGCCGCATCAGGCTGTGGGCGGACTCAACCGGAAAAAGACGAAGGCTCGTCCCACTCTAGAAAAAGTCTTCTTCTACTGTAGTACATCGCAGTACATCCCACACCCCAGGGTTGCCCCACTTCTCTACGTACTAAGCCATTACAGGAAGACGGTGAAGCGCATGGCATGGTCAGTTAATAGAGTCACACTGCTATTGTTACCAGCACTTGCAATCGCAAACAGGCTAAAATTGCTCAAATCCGCTATTTTTACTATAATTGTTAATTTGTGCTTAATTTAGGGAAAGAAATAAGACACTATGCCTATGCTCGTAAAAGGCTATAGTAGTGGTGGATTAGTCGTAAATGTGCAATATGGTATAATCCTCAAGGGTTATATTGCGAGATGTATTTTTTAAAAGGGGTTTTAGTAAGTGTTAGAGTTAGGTATAGGGAACTTTTGAAATTATAGTAGAAAAACACTTATAGTAAAACAAGCTCTTAAAAAAAGAGAGATCCCTTGTTAATACACCTAAGAATCTTTAGAGCATACTCGCCTTATAAATATTAGCTATAAGTCTGCTTATCTGTACTTAGTATTAAAATTTCCCAACGTTATCTATAAACTCCTCCCACCGCAATATATTAATTAGCTTGCAACTTGTAGCTAATATACAAGGGTTACATTAGCTTAATAAGGACTATCTTTATAACTTAAAAGTTTTTATACCGTACCTTAACTTTATAATTGTTAAAATATAGCCACAAGAACCGTAATGACTACAGGGTACCTTGCGCTACAGAGTACGCTAGCTTTGCCAACGGTGCTGTGGCTGGTAATGTCTAAGGCTACCTAAGCCTAGAAAGGCAACTATGTCACGGTACCGTAATACTGCCTGCCTGTGGCTACGCAGCTAAATGTAGAAGGATTACGGTGCAGTGCCCTGACTACACAACGTTCCACTTTTTGTGGTGTTTACGCATTGCGTCCTTTGGTGCTGTGACAAACTATGACTTAGGTTTCCACAAAATGTTCTACAACTGCCTGATTACAGTGCCCTATGGGCCTGGGAGCCCATTAAAGATTCTGGAAATACAAGAGGTAACGTAACAGACTGGAAGCTATACCTTCTGTAGTATAGGTAGTTTGTAAGTATAGAAGGCTTTAGAAGCCTTTTATGCTTATAAGTAGACCTCTCCTCTTCTTTGTAAATAGTTCCTTCTTTAAGCAAGCGAGCAATAATTAAGCCTTTAGTAACTTACCAAGCTTTACGTCTATAAGTCTTATTTACAGCACCTTTGGTGTTATAACCCACTGTACTAGAATAGTGCCTTCTTTGCTTCTAGCAGCAAGCTACTAGCCTCTTTTACTATACTAATTTCCACTGCACTGTAGTACTACTGCAGTATTATAAGCCCTATAAGCTTTAAGAGTGCTGTACTATAGGCTCCTAGACCCTTAAGCTTAATAATAATTATAAGGCTTTTTTAAAATAAAAAAATGCTTTACCATTATTTAGTATTACTATGTAAGGGTTAACTATTATATATAAATTCATGATAAACTTAATAGTAAATAAGATTTTTCTTAGTTTTCTTACTTCTTTATAAGATATAGCTAAAGTACTCCATTATATACTACTTTCTTAGTAGTATATATTAATATTATTAAAGGTTTTAGTACATTATTTAAAAGCTTTATATATAGTAGAATAATTTATTTACTCGCCTTTTTATAAGAGATAGCGGATTAAAATAATTAGTCCAAATTAGTAAAGTTATTAGAAGATACGAAGTCGTTATTAAAAGCCGTAAAGTTTAAAATTGCTAGGAGCAAGAGAGAGGAAAGCACGCTCTGGAGCGCAGCGTAAAGCTGTCATGTATGACAAACAAAGCGACGTCCGCAATTTTAGCTAGCCGGAGGGACCCAATTCTCTATAGCTTTCTATTATTTTTAATAGGTCTTTTCTTATGTTATCACGGTACCGTGATGCTGCCTGCCTATGGCTGCGCCGCTAGATATAAAAGGACTACAGTGCAGTGCCCTGACTACACAAACTGTCACGGCACCAAAGGACGCAATGCGTAAATACCACAAAAAGTGGAACGTTGTGCAGTTAGGGCACTGTACTGTAGTCCTTTTACATCTAGCTGCGCAGCCACAGGCAGGCAGCATCACAGTACCGTGACATATGTCTTTTTATTATTTTAAAAGATTTTTATTCACTTAATCTTATTATTTAGAGCGAGAGCAACCAAAGCGACTAAATTTAACTAAAGGACTTCTTTCTTAAAATTTTTTTTTTAAAAAAAGGATTTAAGTAGAAACTAAATCTATAGCCTTTTAAAAACTACTTATAAGTTAGTATTTCTATAGATAAAAGCTTCTTATAAGAGACTAGATTTCTATAAGTTAAGGCTCCTTATAAGGCAAACAATTTTATAGGTAAAAAACCATAGCACTGTATCACGTGACTACCTCACTCGGAAAAGCTTAGGCTACCCCAAAGTCCCTCAAAAGTCCTACGGCAAAAAAAACACTTTATTTGCTTACATCTCCTCTAAATAGTAGTTTTTCAGAAATCCAACTTAAGAATAAGATGCGCAAGGAAATTTTGCACCAGTTGGACACCACTTTGGCAGTGTTGCAAATTGTTTGGGGGGTTTTATGGTTTTTTTTTTCTAAATGCTCACTAATTTTCCTTGAATTTTCAACAATTTTCAGCTGATTAGATCGCTAGGGTCGCTATAATTTTCAACCAATGAGATCATCGATTTAACGCTTTTAAAAGCCCGTAATAAATGTCTTTTAGCTAGATTTAGTTGCTAGAAATAATAGATATAAAGCGTAATTACGATAGCGATCACGAGGTGTACTAGAAAAAATTTGATATTTTAATTATTTAAGCGTTAATATAGGCTTTAAAGAATTTAAGGATATATACCTACGTTACATTATTAACGTTATTAATTTTATAGTCGTAGTTAGCGTTATAAGCGTTATAATAGTTATTAATAACGGCGATATTATTAATATTAATGATATTAGCAAAAAGGAGTAAATTCCGTCGTGTAGGAGAGGTATTATAATGAGTAAAAAATAATGATAATAATAATAATAATAATAATAATAATAATAATAATAATAATAGAAAACCTTTATACGCGCGTATAGGCAACTCTTTTTAAATAAAGAATAACATTGGCACTTAAAATAATTAGGAATTGTTTTATAGCTAGTTCAAAACAGCGTAGCGTTATTACAAATAAGTGTTTCCTTATATAAAGACTAAGGTTTTAAGTAATAGCTAGCTACTAAATGCAAAAAGTGGACTTGTGGCTAGAATGTGACGTAGGTGTGCCATGAAGATTTTCGGGTGTGTCAACAAGGGCTCTCCAAAAAAAATCTGCAGACTCGCCCCGCGTCACCCGATGTTACATATGAGCGAATAACGTGCTACCACACCTGCAGTGCAGTCAGACAACTCCGCCACCAGAGCCCTCCTTTCCTGCAGATATCCAGTCTGGGCAGTCTAGGGCGAAACAACACCACCATCACATCAACCCCACTTTTTGCCCGCTATCTCTGTGGTTCTTGGTCGGCAGTTTTTCATCAACAACGCAGAGGTGGCATTCACATGCCGCGCGCTGCCGTTTGCTGATTTGACCGCGATAACCGAACGAGACACACCAGAGGATCAGCGAGCTTCCCCGTTGGCTCGCCGCATTTCACATTGGGCAGCAACTAGGTAGTCTGGCTGCATCGAGAAACCAAATGATTGTGGGCTTGGTCATTTTGAGCCTCAATCGGTTCTGCATCTCTACATTTCTGATGGCTGTGTACTTAACCCCCCCTCTCTTGATCGAGCGGTTGGTTTTGGACAAAAATTCGCCTTGAGCAAAGCCTTCACCGCCCGTCTTGAATCGACGAGGCAGCCCCAAAAGGTTGACCGGGACCGAGACATACTGACTCAGAACTGTACCAATCAATGGCGATCCAACAAGTCATCCATCTCCGCTACAGGGACAACGCGAGCCTTGCCCAGGAGCTTTGGACACTATTCCCCGATGGGGACTGGCGTATCAGTGTAAGTCCCAGACAAAAGGACTGAAGTGAGGAAATACGTGCATGGATTGAGAAGTAACACCAAACAGGTTGCGATGGGAAGTTATACTTTGACTTTGCCTCGTCTGCTGTCACAGGTATGACTCGAATCGTCGGTGGAACACTGCTGTTGGCTGCATGACACGCTAACACATGGCTTGGGTGGCAACTACTTCTAGGCGGAGATTGATCACATCAACAGCAGGCAGCGCCACTATCAAACCCAGGGCGAAGCGCGGCGACCAAGGAAGTAAGAAAGGCGCTACCATGAATGAAATGACAGAACCGACAAAGTATCAGTACATGTGTCGTAATACATTTATTCGAACCCCCGTGCCCGTGTCCCCTTGCCTTGTGTCCTCAGGTTCGCTGTCAATGTCCATTGTAATGCCAACCAAAACTCAACCACAAATACACACTGAAAACCACCCCCGTCCCATGAGAACCAATAGCAGACCCCTTATCTAGAACCAGACGCCGCCGGATCCGTTTCACTCCTCTGTGGCGAGAAATACCCCGTGCCGCTTGGCCTCCTGCTGTGCCGCGACCCAGAAGGTAGAAGCCTCGAAAACACACCTGTGTGCACCCTCAACTGGGAGTACCCCTCTGGAGTCCCGACAAACTTGCGGTTCACCTCGCTCAAGATGATCTGCACTCCCTCTGGGTTGGGTGTCTTGGTTCCCATACTAGCGTCGGGTTTCCCGACAAGTACGTACGACGGGTCTTGGAGACGCTTGTAGAGGGCGTCGAGTTCGCGAAAAACTTGTTGGGAGCTGGCACGTAGGTGGCGGCGTTCGTTATCTTCGACAATGAGCATGTAGTTCATGATGAAGTGGAGGAGATCATGGATGATGTCGCTGCAGTTGGAGTGAGTGTGAAGCCTTGTGTTGACAAACTGATCCCAAGCCACAAAGCAGTCAGTCATGGTCACCACAACGCCAATAATAAGGGGACGGAGAAATGGGAGAGAGTAGAAGAAGGATGCAAACCTGGATAACCTCCACCTTGACCGTCGCGCAGGTAACCCCGGAATTTTTCAGCCCCTGCGGCCTGGTCACGTCAAAGAACTGGTCCGTATCAAATTGCGGCAGAAGCGGGTCGATGGTCCTACGGAAATTGACAAAGTCTTGCACCAGTTCCCGCCCGCCCAGATACCACGCCACAAACTCGAGCAGCACACAGCCGTACGACCAAATGTCAAATGATCGTGAGATGTAGCAGTCCTCCACGACGCACTCGGGCGGCCGATACGTCGGCGTCGCGGGAATCTCACGCTTGCGGAAATACGTCCGCTGGGTCTCTGAGTGAAATCGCGTTAGACCAAAGTCGGTGATGACCAGCGTGCCCAGATCGTCCGGATCGTGCCGGTTGCGGTACAGCAGGATGTTTTCAGGCTTAATGTCGCCGTGGCGGCCGTAAAGCTTGCGGTTCTGGTCGTGGACCTTGGTGCGCGATTCAGTGGTCTCGTAGTGGTGGATCTGCACGAGGCCGCTGGCTATGCCGCGGCACTGCAGCAGAATCCACAGGAGATTCTTCTTGTCGAGGGGTGTGCCTGGGCCTTTAACTGGCGGGTTGTAGTTACCCCATGGCATGCCCTTGTCTTTCCACATTTCCGAGTCACTCCACATGTCTTTGAGGTTGCAGTGGGCCCAAGGAAAGATGAGAGCGCACTCGGTGCCCCTCTGGTAGGCGGTGAGCAGGGAGACGAGGTGTTTGTTGGTGCTGCCGCTAAATCGGTTGAGAATTTCGATCTCTTCCATGAATTCCTCCTTCATGGACTTGATGTGGCCTTGGGGACCGGGCACTACCAAGGCCCCGTTCGGGGCTGGAGTGGAGTCTGGACGGTCAGTGATCCGGAAGTTGGCATTCGCAAGTGTTGGATACTCGGACTTGACGTCGTCGCGGTCAGTCCGGAGAATCTTGATGGCGAATGCGCCGTCCTTGGTCTAGACGGTTTGTCATTAATTGAATGCCCTCCATGTACTCGATAGGATGGTTTGAAGGGCCAGTCTCACCTTGGAGTTGTCAAACTTGTGGTGACAAGGATGAATGTAGACGCGTGAGATGTGGCTATAACCACCATGGTGAATGGGCCCTTCGTAATGCGTCCACGGCATGATATCCTTCCCCGAAAGCAGGTAAAACTGAGAACGACCCTGGCCTTCGCCCTTTGCGAAGAAGGGTGCTACCATCTTCCACTGCCACTCCTCGAACTGTGGGTGCTCCAAGCAGCCCCAATGTTCGAGAAAAGAGAGCGGTGTCGCGAGATCGCTCGGGTGACGGAGATACACCAGGTTCTGTGTCTTGTCCAGGACTGTCTCGAGAGGAAGGTTGGTATCGCTGATGCCATTTTGGACAAACAAAACCACCTCCCACCCCCTGCGCATCAATACCAAGATGGCAAAGATCTTACGGTAGCTGGTTGGCCGTTCTTCCCCCTCGACTAGTATGGTTGATTTTATCACACGGCGAGCATACTCGGCGATCTCGGCCTCCGAGGGCTCGGGCGTGAGGTACTGTTTTCCACTCCTAATCGTCTCGGCTACGACCCTCTGGTCAATAATTTGCTCGATCGAACCTCTGGGGAAAAAGAACTCCTGTAGTTCCTTGTGGTTGCGTCGGCAGGCCAAGGTCATCAGCCTTTTGAACAGTGGTTCTTGTTCCGACACTGTTGGTTTCGGGACATGAGGGGGACACAGACTCCCAGGCGGGTATTCCCGTGCATAGAGCTTGTCACCACGATCCAAGACGGTGATATCGGAGAGATCAGAGCCCGCATTGCTGATAGGGGCGTGGGGGACGGATGCTCTCCCTGTTTTTGTGTCGGGTGGGCTGAAAGTGAGGTCAGGAATGCCCTCGGCTCGCACTGCCATCAAGACTGGGCCAGCCTCGGGGCGGTCTTGGACGCTGCCTTGTGACTGTGACAGACTTCCTTGCTGTGGTTGATCAGAGGATAGGAAAAGCGAGCCCACGGCTCCAAGATCATGTTCTATGTTGTTGGGAGAAGAGGTACCCGTTTCTGCGCCCATGTTCAACTGGAGCTTAAGTAGAAAAAAAAACAGAACAGAAAAAAACAAAGATGGAATGAGGTACTAAGAGAATTAAGATAGCCTGCTCAGCAGCGCAAAACCGGGCAAGAGGTGGTGGACCTAGAGGGCTTCGTAGGCTTTTTGAGCGACCTTCAAACTCAAGTGTAAGAATCCTGATATTTGCATTGCCCAGTGAATGTGCGCGCTTGCCATTTTGAGCCTCAAAACTGCCCGGCGGTTAGCCAGTAGAACTTGGCACTTTGGGGGTGTGCGCCCTTGGGGGCCATCTCCTGCGTGTGCGGAGTACCCGGACCGGTTCGTTCAGCTTTGACCAGCACGCCGGGGGGCTATTGAGAGCCGTGCAGGCCATTTTCTTTCAGCCATGGGGTCTAGGGTCCATATTTCCGGGTGCGCGAACCTCATGACAAGTCCTCCCGGCGATGGTGTTTCTATTCCCCAGCTTCCCCATCTCCTTGGCCTGAGGTGTCGACTGTCGAAGCATACGGTGGGACAGTGTGGAAGTACCAGTACCCCCAAGGTACGAAGCATTGATGCAGCCCAAGGTCCAAAGGGTGGCTGCAGTCATGGCCCCTGCTTCGTTTATCCGGCCAATCTCATTGGGGCGATACGAAAATCTGCCTTCCCAGTTTGCCCTGTGCTCACCGAAATGGCAACTTCCAAGAACGCCACCATTGGCTGGAATGTGGCCACATCATGCATCTAGTGGCTGCCCTGTCCGAGGGGGTGGCGGGTCATGGCCTCCCTCTTAATGCCCTGGTGACCCCTCCTAAAGCAGCCTTCATCGTTGTCCTCCTTCATCACCGTGACTATGTCTGTGTCTATGGAATCGAACCGAACGTTTTAACAGCGACAATAATAACTGAGCAACCAGGACCCGCGACTTCTCATTTTGTTTCGAAAATGACTAGCCAATTTCTCGAAGTCCCGAGAGGTCGACATGGGGGGCGCCTGCCCCCTCTAATGCAAACTGCCAAGGTCGAGCAGGAAATTCACAGCCGCTGCATTGGTGTCCACGAGCTGAGCTCGCTGATGCAAAGACGCTTTCCGATGGGCGGATACAACATCAACGTATGCAATGACGATAGAGATCCATTTTGTTTTTAATCATTCTGACAGTCCTTGCAGGTTAGTCAAGGCGTCTACAAAATTCAATCGCCTAGCTTTGTTAGAGAAGTGGAGGTGATCAAGAAGGGCGGTGTCTATTTATTCTAGCATCAAATCCGGAGTTGGTAGGAGTTGAGACAAATCGTTAGCACGGCCGGTTATGCATCGCAACTATTCTGTTGGAAGTTCTGTTGTTGTTTTACTCGAGCACTACTCTGTGTCATGGCGAGGGCACCTGGCAATCAGGGTCAAGCCCGAGGAAGTAGCTCAATCGTATGTAATTCTAAGATGAGGGAAAAGAAGGAAGAGGAAGCCCTGCGGGGCAAGGGAAGAAGATCCAATCTAGTGTGTGGTGCGGGGTCACCTGACTAGAGGTCGCGACCCCCAAACCGGACCACCACATTCCAGACGCTTTTTACACCAAAACTCACACTTTTCGAACCTTGATTTTTCCACAACCACAACTCTAATAATTTTATAAAAAGACGTAAGCCAGTATAATAATAGGAGAATATATAATATAATTTAAATATACTACTATTAAAAAGGGTCACTTAGATTAAAGTATTAAAAAAGTAACAAAATTATAAAAAGTTTATACTAACTTATATTTAACTATAAATAAAGCATATAACTATGTAAGCCTACTTATATAATTAAATAAAATAGAGAGATTATAATATATAGCTAAAAGCATAAAAAATAACTTTAAAACTTAATTAATATTAATATTAAATATAAACTGTTGATGAAGCTATGGGTCACAATGGTAATAGAGGCAAGTCATGGAGAAGAAGATAGATAAGTGCTTAATTCTTCTATCTAAGAGAGGGCGAGCCGTGGTTATTATAGTTGTGATCATTGGCCCATTGACCTTTGGCAGAGGCCGAAGGCCGAGGTGCTGAGGCGCTAAAACGCTGTGGCGTTCTTAGTATAGTAGAATACGAGGTTTTATTGCAAGGCCTTGTTGTGCTGTGCAGCGGGCTGCACAGCATTATTATGCTGTTGTACAGCACAAGTGTTATACAGTGTGTTTATTCCCAATACAGTTCCATAAGCATAAAACATAGGCGTTTAAATTTAATATAATAATGCATAAATATATTACTTTCTTATTGTTAAAATTACAGCCCAATTGCCCTGTAGCTACAGCACCCAAGGGTGTTGTAGCCTAGTTAATCTACTGCCCTGGGAGTGCTGCTGACTGCACTGTGGCAAAGTGCAATCACCACAACCACGGGGAGTTCCAGAAACCTGTCAAAAGGAAGGGGTCTTCCTTGGGGTTGAACCCATGGGATCTAGTCAGCTTGTGTGAGGATGCCTGGCACAGCCAGGAATCCAACCGCTGAGCCACCGTACAAATCGTAAGCTGGTTCATGCAA
>Ga0247765_1000964_pt1 | contig 17209 bp, 31 predicted proteins | sample UWRJL106311C6_FD_179949 | JGI IMG/M metagenome (GOLD analysis project Ga0247765, IMG submission 179949) | Plant litter microbial communities from Arlington Agricultural Research Station in Wisconsin, United States - UWRJ-L106-311C-6 | ecosystem: Environmental > Terrestrial > Plant litter >... | reverse complement strand
GCGACTCCTTCACTCTGTTGGAATTGAGCCGGAATGGCAATCAACCGGCTGGACTAGTGCTGTTATCGCGACTGTTGCCGAGCTCGTTGAGCGGCCTTCTGTGCGCGAATGCCTGGCCCCTTCGCCCACTGCGCATAGACCTTCTTCTCGTCGCCGTTGAAGTGGTCGCCGTACATGGCCATAGCCATGATCTTCTCGCTCTTGCCCATCTTCACTACGTTGCTCTTCTGGTCCATGTTGCGCCTGTTGTTGCCGGAGAAGCCGGTCAGCTGTTGTCGGTCTTGCTCGGTGGGTTGCGAGCGAGCGCCGGGCAAACGGAACTCAGCCCGTGCTGCGTTCATCGCCAGGTCCACCGTTGCTGGCGAGTCGGGATGTCCCTTAGAAAGTAGGATGTCGTACTGGCCGCGGGCGTAGCGGTTGGCTTGCGGATGAGACTGCACGTCACCGTATTGCTGTGCGTAGTGGGCCCGCTGCTGGTGTTGGAGCAGCTCAGGGAGAGCCTGGCGCATAGCACGCTGGGTACCGACATCGATGCGCCGCTGTTGCAGCACACGCGAGTCGTTGTCGAACTTGTTGAGCAGCTCTGGAGTTAGCCTGCCCGCCCTCTTGTGCGCCTCCCACTCAATGCCGAGCGCTCTCTCTTGAGCTGTAATCGCGTCAAGCTCGGCTTGGTGTGGATCGGGGGCATTGGGGTGCCCACCTGGCGGCGGACCTCCACCGCCAGCAAGACGCGAGCGAAGCTCGTCAAAGCCCCGCGCAAGCTGCGTCTGTTGCTCTTCGGCTCTTCGCCATCGTTCGTCATCGACTCGGACATCTTTCTTCTCCCCTTTGCCCTCGATGGTGACGAGTGTGTCTCCACCATCGGAATCCACGAACGAGACGTTCGGCTCGTCCTTCTTGTCACCATCCTCGATGATGACTTCCGTATCGGCCATTGATTACTCCTCCCCGAAGAGAAGCGTCTTCGGGTGTACATCTAGAGCTTCGGCAAGCACGAACGCTGTGAACAGCGTCGGAGGCTTGCCTCTCTCCAGATTGCTGATGTGTTGAGCTGCGAACCCAGAGCGGTGCGCCAGCTCAAGCTGACTCATCCCCCGCTCGCAACGCCATCGTCTCAGGCGTTGACCGAACTCAATCAAGAACTGCGCTCGGTCAAACCGAGGCACTGAGATCTCACACAGAAGGGTCGTAATAGCCGGCAATCTTCTTGCCGGTCAGGTGCACTTTATCGTCTCCCTCTTTGACGGTCGCGAAGCGGAAGTCATAGGACATCCCGTCCGTGGAGGCGTTGACGATTGAAACGCGGCGCGCATGGTACTCAGAAGCCAGGTCCTCCGAACTCACGATATCGCCGTCTCGGATGACCATAATGGTCAACTCCTTACCGTCAATCTCGTCGATAGGCTGGATGAAGGGAGAGAACTTCTTGAAGCGGATGATGTGGCCGATGTCGATGCCGGTAGACCTGAGCGCATCGAGCGCCTGCAGGCCAGCAGAGACGATGACGCCACGTGGAGCCGTGTTGCGGTCGTAAGCAATCACGGCATCGGGCTTCAGAATGGCACCGTCCTTCGAATAGGTCCGGCGCTCTTGAGCTGGGATCTGCCAGACGTACACCTTGTCGAAGACCGGGTAAGCCGTGAAGGCGCCGTTCGGAATGCCGTACGTGAAGCGGCGTTCATCGAGCAGCATGGGGATATTGAATGTGCCCCTTGGCGCAAGGCTCTCTTCGAGCTTCTTGGCAATGCTCTCGGCAACGACGGTGCGCTCGATGAGCGCGCTGGTCTTGTTGTGCTCACGAAGAGCTTCAGCTAGCTCCATCAGTCTCTGACTCCTCTTCTTCTTTCTCGGGCTCGATGCCGAGAAACTCTCTGTTGAACGTCTTGAGCTCGCTATTGTAGAGCTCGGTGAAAGCTGCCAGCACGGCCGAGCAGTCCTCGACATGGCCAGCCTTGATGCGGATCGCGTCGATGGGCTTGTTGCGGTCAACTGACAGCGCGAAGAGCTCGTTCTTGAGCAGGTCACGTCGAGCCGTGAGCCAGTGGCCGAAGGCCATCATCTTGTCGTGGTCGCTCATGCTGATGGCGGGTCTGGAAGCTCTACACGGGCCGCGTAGTACGAGCTGATGTCGCTGTTCTTGAAGCCCTGTTGAGCTCCATCCACCCAGTTGATGACGAACCAGTCCCTGTCCACACAGAACGAAACAACATCCTTGTAGGTCGTGCCCGGGGTCTTAGCCTCTCTGTCCCGCTCAAAGAAGAGCGTCACCTTGTATCCCTGCATATGACTCCTTTAACTTCTTGAACTTGACGAACCGTTCGTGTCCGTAGACGCGACCAGTCTTAAGGAACCAGAGCTTAAGCCGCTTGTGGTTTCGGAGGCCCGGAACCGGGCTTTGCCTGTGGATTGCCCTGGCCTTGGCCTTGGCCCTGCTGTTGCGCTTGCTGCTGTTGCTGCTCAACCTGCATCTCCTGCTGAACTTGCATCTGAGCTTGCTGCGGGTTCATGCCCTGCTGAACGTAGGCTTGGACGCGCTGTTGCATGATCTGCTCGGGACCTATAGCCGTACCGGGTGTCCCGGGTGGTAGACCAAAGGTGTTCTGAGGCAGAGGTGGAGGCGGACCGAGGAGCGTACGAGCAATCTTTCGGAAGCCGCGTGCTTCGAGCGACTGCTTGATCGCGTGGTACTTGAAGGCGTAGTTGAACTGAAGCTCCGGCATCGCGTTCGGGAGCTGGACAATCTCATCCGCTTCACTGACCTTCTGAGCTCGGCTCCGAAACTGAAGGTCTGACATGAGCTCAATCTCGTACTCGTTGTCGTACATCGCACGGGCAGCGCGAACGAGCTGTGCTCCGCCAGCCTGAAGGTCTTCGTTGTACCGATTGACATAGAAGATCTCCTCTTCCTCGGAGAAGACGGCGTTCAGTTTGCAGTTGTTCTTCATCACCTGAATGGCGAAGTCCGCAAACGCCATCGTCGGCACCTTAATCATGGCGTTGGTCTGCTCGATGCGAGCCTGGACGCCGCGAGCCGTTTCGCCAGACTTGCCTTCAGCACCAGACATAATGTCTGGCGTGTTGGCGGCCTGCTCGCCGAAGAGCATGAAGCGGTCCGCTGCTTCGATGAGCTGCGGGTTGGCTTGACCGAACTCCAGAGGCAAGAAGGCGTTCTGGAGGTCGGAAGGCATTACGTTCTTTGCCTTGTTGATAGCGCCAGGACCAATCTTGAATGGCCCCTGAAAGTCAACGTTGCTAGACGTAATGAAAGTCTTGCCATTGCCAAGAGAAGCAGCATCGAGGAAGATGCTCCAAACCGTGTTAGCCGCGATGTTGAGCTGACCGTCAATGCGTCCAAGGCCAACACCGAGGTTGCCAGCCATCGGCTCAAGGCAAACCCCGTGAGCGAACATGTATATAGGCTCTTTACGAGGAGGCTCCGGACCTTCCATGCCGGGCTTGAGCCAGCTTGGTGGAGGTGGCGGCGGTGGAAGTGGTTGAGAATCGAGAGCCTGAGCCTGCTGTACGATAGTACCAACGTCTGGCGAGTCTTGCGGGAGGGACTGGGCTTGCTGGAGGAGTGAGCCAATCTGCATCTCCTTCTGCTGTTGCATCATCTGATGCTGCTGAATGGCACCCTGGAACTGCTGAAACTCTTGCTGTTGAGTCTCGAAGCGGGTCCGCTCATAGTACGGAGCTCGCATGTGGACCGAGAGCTTCAGTGGGATCTTGGTGCACAGGTCGAAGATGAGCTGGCAGTAGAGCTCCGTCCCATCGGTGCCTGGAAGCTCCATCCAGCCCTCGTACTGGATGATCTCGTATTCGCCCTTCTTCTGCCCGAAGGGGTCTTCACCCATGAACTCAGCGATGGTGTTACGAAGTGTCGTCTCGGCCTGCTCGTTGGTGTACTCGGGCGCTTCGTAGGAGACGACCTTGTCAACGTTGACCCAGCCGGCTTCCCTGCCCATGCGCTTCAGACGATACTTCTGATAGGGGAAGCGGCGAGCAATCCACGGCACGTCTGAGAAGTCGGGATTGACCGAGACGTGGGTGTAGGGCGTCACGTAGTCATCGCACGACAGAGTCTCGTGGCAGTTCTGGCGTGTGATAGGGTCGTAATAGCTGTGAGCTGCTACGTCGCCGCCCATGGCGAAGATGAGCAGGGCCCGCTTCATCTGGCGCTTGTAGCCAGGCATGCGGTTACGGAGCTGCCAGTTGCTGTGCTGGGTGACGATGGGAGCAACCGGCTCGCTCTCGGGACTCATCGGAGTGAAGTTGAACGGCTCCGTGAAGTCACCGAAGACCTCGGTGGTCATCTTGTTGGTAAGCCGCACGATATTCTGCAACGCCAGCGGGATGGCGGCGTTGGCGCAGTTCTCGAAGGGCTTCATCTTCGGCGGCAGGTCACAGAAGAGAACGCGCCAGGACTCTGCAACCTTCTCGCGGTAAGCTGCGTTCTTGTCCCAAGCCGTCATGAACTCATCGTGAGTCTCCTGAACGAGCCGCTTGAGGAACGTCTTACCTTCGGTCGTCGCTTCGAGCTCTTCGATGAGATTCGGAGCGTCTAGGTTGAGGACCAGCGGAGGATCTTCATCCGGGTTGGTGCTCTCTTCAGCCTCAGCATCGATATAGCCGGGGTCTTCCTCTTTGGGCTCGAAAACCTCGATGTTCACACTGTCAGTCATGCTTTGACACCCCTCAGGGCGAATGGTTTTTGCAGCAACGTCTTCTTCTTGTCGGCGCTTCTGCCTGTGCGGCGCCAACCAGCAAGCTTGAAACAGGCGCCAGGGTTCACGCTGCGGACTTTCTCGTCATAGACGTACGTGATGAAACCTGACGGGCCACACTCTTCGACGAAGGTCTCAGCCTCGAGTATCAGCTCAGATGAAAGCACCTTGGATTCGTTGCGGAAGATGGTGCAGGTCCAGCCGTCGAGTCCGTTCATCTGTTTGATGCCACTAGCTGGTGCTGGCCTCCACCAGCCGAACACCGCATAAGAAGCCTTCAGAACGATGGTCTGCCCAGGGGGCATAAACTGCCAGGAGTTCGGCTTGCGTCGTGAGTAGTGACGATTGGCGAGCCACAGAGCTCCTGCATCAAACTTGGTTACTCGTCGCCAGTGAGGCATTAGCCTTGCCAGTACCCAAAGGAGCCACGACCTGTATCTTCGGGCTCGATATCGTCTCGCTCGACGACCTTGCCCTTGTAGTTGGGAGCTTCGAGAATGCGGCCGTGCGCGTAAGCGGCGGCGTAGCTCGTCTCATCATACGGATGGTCGAAACCACCCTTGGCTGGCTCGGTGGCGTCATTGGGATTCGTCTGCATCGCTGGGAGCACCTGACGTGTGCTCGTACAGTTGGAGAAGAGAATCAGACGCGGGGGACGAGTGAAGTTCTCGTGACCCATGAGCCGCTCATGGACGCGCTGCGCATTGTCGGCGCGCGACTTCTTGTCAGCATAGCACCAATCGACACCAGCAGTCACGAACTCCTGATACTTGGACTCGGCGCTCTCGCCTCTTTCCTCCCAGATCTGGGTGTCGGCGGGGCCATAGACGAGAGACCCACCAAAGGGACTCCACAGCTTGTTGGCTTGCTCGAAAGGCTTGATGACGGTCTCTACGAAGTAGGGAACGCGCTTCTTCTTGAACACGCACTCCCAAAACTTGTAGAGAATGTCCTGCTCCTTATCCAAGGCGTAATAACCAAGGCAGCCTTCAGTCTGGTAACCCCAATCGAGTGCACGAAAGATGGGCCAGTGCTGAGGAATCTTGAACGGCCTGCATACGTGAACATCAGGGTTCCAAGCGTCTTCGAAGAAGCTACCAATGACCGAGTCCCAACGACCAAAGAGGTAAGCCTCCTGGATGTGCTTCGGCTTCGTTCGAAGCTCTATCTCGTACTGCCTGACGAAGTCCGGGTCCGGGTTGTCGTAGAGCGTCGCAGGAAGATAAAGGCGACGGTGATAAACAACCTCACCCGACTTGAGAACGACCTTCTTACGAAGAATCTTGTTGCCTTGCGGGGCGGGGTCAACGAAGTACTTCTTCACCCATCCAGGGTCATCGAGCTGGATGTCTTCGCCCTTGGACTTGGTGAGCTTGGGGTTGGAAGCAGAGCGCTTCTTGAGCATCAATCGAAGGACACGGTCACCTGTACGGTTACGGGCACAGATGAAGTCGTATTGGTCCTTGTTGAACTCGATGAGCTCGTCGAAGCCGATGTGTGTGTACTGCTGACCCAAGTAGTTGTTGTGGTCGTTCCTGTCCTTGCAATGACCGAACTGGTACTTGAAGCCAGAGGAGAAGGTGAACGTGCTGCTCTTCTCTTTCCAGTCAACGTCCGGGTCGATGAGCGGAAACATGCGGTGGGCGCGCTCAATAGTCTCACCGAGCCTGGTGAGCGTCCGGCGAAGATGTAGCGCCCACCCTTCTGAGTAACCCCAACGAAGCGGGTTGGCCTTGATTGCAGCCTTAACGTCTTCAGGAAAGGCATCGGGTATCTTCTTGTCGTCCTGCTGACAGCGAACGTGCTCAACCCAGACCTGCTCAAGCGGGTCCGTGAGCAGAACCATCGAGTTATGCGTCGGGATGTAGGCCGGCGTAATGCAGTAGGTCCCGCCTTCGACCTGGATGCACTTGACCGGAACCGAGGGAACGCGCTTGACGCCCTTTACCTCGTAGCGCTGTCGCTCAACCGGTCGATGCGGCTTTCCGGAGGTCCTTCGAGAGCATCGATGATGCCGCGAGGTGACGTGGACGTAGAATCCGACTCCGTGCCCCTTACGGAAACCTCTGACAATGCGAGGACCAAGGCCACAAGAAGCAGCAAGAGCAAAAAAGTCAGTAAGAAAAGGAAGATCGACCGCTCCAACAGTTGGCCCTTGTCCACCGCCGCCATCCATGATGCCTTCAACGAGCGCCATGCGCTGATTAAAACTCCCAGCCAGATAACTAGGAGGAATGCGGCGACCAGACTCAGGTATGAGAGCGTTGATGACATCTCGGCGCTCTCGAATCTGTGAGACTCGGTATGAGGCCTCATCGAGGGTGTACCCGATGAGCTGCATGTTGGAGTATAATTCGAGGTCCCATCCGGTGAACTTGCTGCGGTCCTTGGGCTGTCCCATGACCAAGCAGACCCCGAGCACATATGGGTCGAGCTGAAGCGCCTTCGGCGGGCCAAAGTCGATGACTCCTGCGGCTGGGATGCTGATGGCGAAGACCGAGCCAGCAATCTCTTCAGTGGTCTTCTTTGCGAACCGGTGGTCGCCTACCGTGACCCATTCGTGAGCGGCATCTGCGATGATGGTCTGTTCGTGGATCGTGAGCTCGAAGCACGGGCGATCGTGCTGAACAGGAGTCTCTGCGACAACGCGAACTCGCTTTCCGGTGATTCCGAATACCTCGTCACCGGGATGTACGTCTGATAGAAGCGCCAGACCGCGAGCGGTAGGGATGACTGTATCGAGAGCAAGCGCCTTGCCAGGGCCAGCCGCTCCAGCTCCGAAGACCTCTTCTTCTCGTCTTGCATGAAACTTCGCTCCCCAAGCTGAAGGTGTGTAGGAGGCACTCCTAGGTATTGCTGTCATAGCACTGAGGAGCACAGTCCCGGCAGTAGATGCAGAAGCGACGGCGAGCACCAAACCAGGGCCCGATGATTGGGACCTGACGCTTACCGCACTGGTGACAGCGGGCTTTAGTATGGAATGCGGGCGCCAGCGCCCAAACCATTAAGGAGAGGCACAGGAGCGAGAAGAGAATCAAGCTGCCTCCGGTGGAGGGTCATCAGGGTCGGCAACTGGTGTCTGGCGTTCGTGGATGTCTTCAGGTATCTCGATGACCTCGGTGTTGCGCATGTCATCGGTCCAGCCCAGGTCGTTGCCGAGCTCGCGAACCTCGTTGCGAATCTCGACGATGATGACGCCCTGGTCGTGGATGGCGCCCGACTGATCGTGAATCTTGATGTCTTGGGTCACTTCGTGGACCTCCAAGGCGCTGATGCGCTCATGGTGCTTCCTTTGACGTCGAAAGAGCGGCATCACCAGCTCTTCGATGTGCTTGGCGAACAGGACCAGAAGGACAACCAACAGGATGGTTGCAACAACGAACTTCATATGTAGATGAACGAGAGAGAGAAGCGGCGACAGACGGGAATAACGCCTCGACTCACGGGGCGTCCCTTGAGCAGATAGAGAGAGTCAGACGGCGCGATGAGCCCCTTGGCTTCACCGAACGGAAGGCGCCTCGTGATGGTGGAGGGGTCTTGCTCAGACGTCGAAAAGACGCTCCCGTTGATGATGCCTCCCTCACCGTCGAACAGCGCAAACTCGGCGGTACCGATGTCGCCTCGGCAGTAGACCGTAGCAGTCAGCTGGATCTTGACCTGCTTGGCCTTCAGCAGGTCTTTGGGCAGCTTGAAGTATTCGGAGCCATCGAACTTGACGAACTTAGGTGAGCTCTTCAGCGGAGTCGTAAAGGAAGCCCAATGCGTGTTACTCGTATCACCTGATATCATGTCTACGTCTCCGGCTTCAGCGGTCGAGCCTGGAGCAATCATCTCGTTGGTAAGACGATGAAGCTCGGTCAGCACGGGAGTAACGTGCTGCTCGATGTACTCCTTCACCGACGAGTAAGCCGCCGGGTTGCCTAATTCGAGCTGGACGGAGGACATACGCGCTCCAGTAACCGCGCGGCAGCGGTCTTGATGTCAGGGATATCGTGAGACCAACCGCTGCCCGGCGTCCGTATGCTGTAGCCATCAACTAGCCACATGACCGAACCGAGGTACTCATTGTGTCCACAAAGGAGGAACCAGTGCGTTCCATCCTCGTTCATGGGGCGCCAGGTGAGCATGTCACTTCTTTGGAGACCGGATGGGCTCGACGTCGCAATCATCGAGCTTCCAGTCGGCATGAAGCACGACGGCGCTCAGCGGATTCTCGGCAGTGACGATCTTGACGTTCTTCTGCTCGGGGGAGAGCTTGTTGTTGGTTACCTGGTACTTGGCCATCACTGGTTCCTGTCAAAGAAGTCGTTGATGAGGTTGTTGAGCTCCAGCCGAAGGATGTTCGTGAAGCTGACCCGTCGCTCAATCCAGGCAGCCTTGACCGTAGGGTGCAGGCTCGCCCAATCCGTCTGACGCTTGAGCTCGGGATGAATCTCACAGAAGGCGCGATCGGCCTCGTAAGCGACCCGGGCATAGCTACCCGGAGGAAGCTTGTGCGGGTTCTCCTGGACGTTGAACTCGTGAAGCCTGCTCATCGGGTAGTAGACGGGAGACCCTGGCAAGTCAGGCTTGATCGCCATCTTGCCTTCGTGCTCGACAACACGAGCAAGGTCACCGGTCTTCCCGTGGCGAAGGTATGTGCCCAGCTTTGGAGGTGGTTCACTCATAGCGCTAATCGGCCATTGCTCTGATTGTTAGCCAGAACGGGGTGTCATTGACGGGCTCGCTGTCGAGCGGGTCGTCGAGGATGTCTTCCAAAGTCCGTTTGAGAGCCGCTAAGAAGCGCTTAACCTTTCGAGACCTTCGGTGTCGACGATGTCTGCGCTTTGCATTGCTCATGATTCCCAATCCGACAAGACGATGAGGATGATGATGAAGATGCAGAGCAGGAAGATGATGAGGCCGACGTGCTGAGACGCCGTGAGCCTTACCGCTTCGGCGCCTTGAACAGCATAGAAGTGAGCTTGCGTCGCATGCTGCGAAGCTTCTCGACTGCATCGAAGGTGCTCACGGCATAACCCGACAGGATCGTGTACTGACCACCATCCCGATGCACCTCGGCGAGCAAGTCCTTCAGCAGCTCTTCGTAATTCTTCTCTTCCGACCACTTGATATAAGCTTTACGCCGGAGCTCGTTCGACTGTTCACTCAATGTCGATGACTTCGAACTCGGCATCGATTGCTTCCTTGCCTTGGGTGAGCGGGGCTGGAGCTGGGAATTGCGAGACTTCCAGGTTGAGAACCCGGGTTCCGCTTGCTTCCTGAGCCCTAGCCTTGATGATGCCAACAAGCGTGTCGTGAGCAACTTTAATGCCATGCGGGACGTCTTTGCTCGGCAGACAGTTGTACTTAGCGAGGCGAATCTTCCGTGCTTTCTCGGCCGGAGAAAGCATCAGCCACTCACCAGGAAGGCCTTCCTCATCAACCTGACCATCGGCGTCGAAGCCGAGCTTGTCGAAGTCGAGGGAGGTCTCGACGATATCGAGACACTTGTTGAGCAAGCGGTCTTCAGCTGCCCTCAGCAGCTCGGCTGGCATGCTCGCTCTGAGCTTGTCGAGTTCCTGTCGCTGTTGCGTCAGCAGGAGCTCAGCGTTTTTCTGGGTGGTTTTCTTTCCCACGTTCCTTCACCCACTCGACAGTGCGAAGAATCTCGCCAGCCCATTCCCTATGGTGGTAATCATCGAGAGCCAGGCGGGCTCGTCCCATGGTGCCGTGCTCCCGCCACTCACCAAGGCTTCCCTGGGAGTTGCGCCAGCCAGGAAGATACACGGAGGCGTCACAACGACGGAGAAGCTCCTTCGTGCCGTCGATCCAGAACTGGTCGTCGAACAAACCATGAAAGTGAGCCGTGTTGGCGTGAGGAATCAGCGGCATCGCGCCGCATTCGGCGACGAGGAGACCAACGCGCTCAGCCGCGCGGACGTTTTCTGCTATCTGCCACTGTGATCGAGCCCGAAAAGGACCAGCAACGTAGACGACAATCATATAAAGGTCAGAAAGTGGTCCTCATACTCTTCAACGAGCTGGACCTCAGTGAATGGGGTGTCAGACATGACGACGTAAACGCCTGGTGGGCGGCCTTTGCGGTGGACCCACGTGACGCGGATACTCTTCACCTCGTCCCAACCGTCATCGGGAATGGCGCCAACCTTCACCAAGCCGTCCTCGATGAACTTCACCGCTGCGCTGCAGATGTTCGAAGGGTCACGCTTCAGCGTTTCCTCTACAACCACGTACCCGAAGTGGCAGCTCGGAACCCGGATAAAGGGCGCGCCTAGCGCGGCTATGGTTTTCCGGCACCAATCCTGCTTGATGTCGTTGTAGAGGTCCCAACGAACGCCGGCAGACTTGGCTTTGCCCGGCTTTTGGCGCATAATGATCGAGCGGATGACTGGAGCCTTCGCGCCGCGAGCTTCGAGCAGATCATTCAGCGATGGGACCTTGCCCGGGACGAAGAAGGCGTTGTGAATCACCGGCACCTTTACCCTGGCATCTACGCTGCCGACGTCGCCAAGTACGCGCAGACCACTACTCGGAAGGTCGAGCAGCTCTGTGACCGACTTGGAATCGAACGATTCAGCTTCGGTCAGCTCGGCAGAGAGGGTGAACTCGTCCCATTCTCCGTTGAGCAGTGCATTAGACTGCTTGGCGCAATCCGTAGCGTAGAGGGGGAAAAGCTTCTGCGACGCCACCGAAAGTGATAAGCATAGTACTACGGATAATGGCGAGCGACAACCAAAAAGGAACAGACGATGGCGGACCAGTTCAAGGAGTGGGACAGGTTCGAGCGGCACCTTCTCCTGACGCAGGACCCGAAGAAGGCGCTAGCCTGGAGCAGACACGAGCGCTGGGCAGAGAAGAGGCGAATGAAAGCCTTCCAGCGGTGGGTCGACAGCCAAGTTACCAAAAGCGTCCTAAGTACGTATGGGAGTCCCTCAGGGCGTACCACCAAAGGCTAGTAGACGAACGCTTCGAGCCTCCTGAGCCGATGCCGTTTCCTGCTGACTTCGGCGTGAAGATGTCGGGCAAGCGGAAGCTCAGTGATGATGACGTAATCTTTGCCAGGCAGAACATCGATAAGATGAGCTGCAGAAGACTAGCCAACCTGTTCGGCGTCGCGTACTCGACGATGAACGACGCAATCAAAGGGCTGAGCTATCGACATCTCAACGAAAAGGCCCCGCCGCAACAATAGTTGGGCCGATAACGTCGAATTGGGGAGTAAAAACCACTTTTTTATGGTACGCGCAAGGGGCGCCCCCCTGAAACCCCCGAGGTTAGCCGGTGGGCTTCAGCGAGCTCGACGCCGAGGGGGTAAGCCAGCTGGCTGTCAGCTGAAAGCCAGCTGATTCCGGCAAGGCTTGGGCGCTAATCGCGCCTCTTTATCGGACCGTCCACGGAGGGCACCCGGAAGGGAGACCTCCTTTCGTCCACCAGCGTCTGGTCGCAGGAAGATACCCTCCACTGTCAACTGGCGTCTGGTTGCAGGAAGACAGGCACCTCTCTGCCGTCGCACTGAGATCGCTGCCAAGACCTCAGCCAACCACCAGCCGAAAGCCTTCAGGCTTCAACTAGGCCCCTTGGATCATCCAAGGGGCCTTGCTGCTTCTAGCTGCTAGATGTAGCCGCTATCGGTGAGCTAGCGATAACATCAATCCGGATGTTAGTGAATTCGCGGCGAGGGTGTCCCCACATCAGTCTCCGACCCAGCCTCCCACTCCCCTGCCGGCTCCGGCGGGCTGAAAACCCCCCAATAACCCAATCCGTAGCTCTATCGGTAGCAAGTGCACTGGCTAGCACAGGGTAAACGTGCCGCAACGTAACAAGTCACGAGCAGCCGTAGCGACTCGGGCCAGTATCGGGCCGCTACCTAAAGTCAGCCGCAAGCCCCCGGCCAGCCGCGAGGATAGGCCTCGGCATAGGGTCACAGCAGGTCCCATCCGTCCCTTATCGATAGAGCTCCAATCTGGTGCGTACTCTTCCGACTATTCTAAGTGCTATCCGTACCACTATCTCTAGTTGCAGGTCGCTGGCGAACGGCTATCTTGACTGTGGGGCGCGAGTCGTCCCGTCGAGTCTTGCCACTAGGAGTCACCAGCCATGATCACCAAGTCTGTCGCCGCCGCTATCGCCGCCGTCTGCTCGGAGCACTCCGAGGTCCTCTCGATCGCTCCGTACGACATCACTACGGAACGCGCTCACAAGGCCGTCGGCTCCGTCTGCCAGACAACCACCGAGATGCTGCTGTTGCTCGCCGCGCTTCACGGAGACACCGATCTGGCCGACGTCAAGGGCGCCGAGATGCTAGCCCGCTTCGCCGCCGAGTTTGCCGCCCACGAAGCGACGGTTGTCTGAGGGCTAGCCGTTCGCTTGGCGCCGTCACCTGGCCAACGGGTAGCGGCGCTAGGCGAGCAAGCAAGCTCGACTCAACCGGGAGTTGCCAACCATGACCACTACGGCCCGCAAGCCGCGCACCAGCCGCTACGAAAAGAGCCTGACCGCCACACTCGCGCTACGTGAGAGTTGCGCCGCTATCTTCCTACCGTTGTTCGACCACTGCGTCGCGCTGGCCCGTAGCTCATACAAGCACGGCTACGCGCAACGCGCCGGACGTGAGTTGTACGGCGCCCGTAAGACGGCGGCCTATCTCGTGTGTCCGTGCGGACGGCCTGCGATCCAGGGGACGGAGCGTTGCTCGGCTCACACGCCGTCAATGTGGCGGATCTATGACGCTGGTCCGTCCGTGACCGACCGCTATAGCGTCCTGGTCGAGGATGGCAACGAACGATGGGACGGCGCCGATCGCTTTCAGACGTGTCTCGGCTGCTCCGAGGGCGGGCGCGCGGTCTCACAGTTTACTGAGGCTATGCCCGGTCGACACTTGGGTAAGCGCGTCCAGCTTGACGCGCTGGACTCGGCTACGCGCAAACACATTCTGTCTCGGCTGATGCTGGAGCAAGATCTCAACAAGGTCGAGGGCTGAACCATGGGCAAGCGAGTTACCAAGTTTGAGGCTGACCTCCGAGCGGCGTTCTCTCACGTCGATCCGTTCTCCGTTGGGCTGTCGTTGAAGCTCATTCGAGCGCACCATGCCGGCGACCGCGAGACGCTGGACGACCTGCTAGAGCAGATACCAGCCGTCGAGTCGTTGCGACGGAAGTGCTTCAATCCGCCGGGTAGGCACTACAGCCTCATGACGGCGCTTGACGCGCTACTCAAGACACACGGTAGTGAGCCGCTAGGTACGGTGCACCACATCGATGGCGCTCAATGGGAGTACCTCAACGTGGGCGACCCGTACACTCCGACCCTGGTCTACTACCGGTCCAGCGGGCGCTTCTATGTGCGTTGCTACGGTGACCTAGTCGAGGCCTATCGCATCAAGTGAGCCGCTAGAGCCTCGCTTTGGCCCGTGTGATAACACACGGGCCCATGCTAGGCTTTAGCCGCTACACCTCAGGAGTCACCAATGAACTTTGAACGATTCGAAACGTGGGCCGACGTTGTGACCTATGCTCGCGAGCACGGCCATGTGTGGTATCACGCGCCGCTCGATACGCGCCCCACCAAGCTGGAAGCAAAGCTACCCAAGCGCAAGCCCCGCAACAGCACGGTCACGGGCGACGGCTGGAAGTCCGTTATCAAGCTCATTCCGCACGCCGCGCTGGACGCCGATCCGTTCTATGCGTTCGGTGACCACTTGGCACGCATGCGGCGCCCCGTGTTCGGGCCCATGCGCGGTATCGCGGCTGGTGCGCGTGTGACCTGCCGCTACAGGGAAGGTCACCAGGGAACCTTACTTGCGACGCACGATCCGCGCGCTTGGAAGGGCTCGCTTGCGTTCCCGGGCAACGACCTGCCGAGCATCGACGCCGTCAAGGCTCACGTTGCCAAGTGCACCGCGTCCGGTCTGCTAGACGATAAGCAACCGGTGCTTTGGGACTTCGGGAAAGTCTATTGGGACCGCGATATCTCCGAGGTGTCGACCCGTGTCCGCGTAAGCCGTCTCAACCGTTCGTTGGTCGTTGCCACCGGCACTACGGGCGACATTGTTCGGTGTGTGGATGGGCTGGAGCACGTGCACGGGTGCCCCGCATACATGGTGCGCCTCGATAGCGGCTCCACCGAGTTGTTCTTTAAAGATGAGCTCGACTTTCGCGGCCCGTGTTCGGACTTCGAATGAGCCTGTTGGTCGTTATCGTCGGCCTGTTCCTGCTGGCGCTCGCTCTACTAGCAGCGTGGGGTATCTTCCTGCTCGTGATGCGAGCCCTATTCCACGTCTGTCTCGCGATCGGCAACGCGATCGCTTGGCTGCTCAAAACAGTCTTCTGGTCCTGAGGGACCGTCACCGAAAGTCACCACCACCCATGAAACATAGACCGATACTCGCTGCGATCGCAGCGGCCGCGCTGCTTGCTTGCGGCCTGGCCAAAGCGGAAACGCTCACCTGTGACCGGAAGACGTGCAAGGTGCACCAGGTCACCGCCGATCGCATCATTGCCGAGCGGCAACTCGCTTGCACGTACGGCAAGCCTCGATTCGTCACCGCGCCCAACGGCGTGACCGTGCGCTTCAACCCGAAGGTGTGCAAGTGAAGCCGCTCAAAGTACGCAAGCTCAAAGCATCCGAGGTCACGTTTACCGTCTCGATCGAGCCGGAAGACTTCGAGGTCAGAGGCAACGCCATGTGTAGCGGCGATGCGAAGTACGATAAGAAGGTGGAGGACCAGATCCTCAGGGACCTGGAGAACGGCTACCAGGAAGTCTGGTGTTGCCTGGTGGTTACTGCCGAGTGGCAAGGGGTCAAGGGGCATGCGTCCCTCGGTTGCTGCTCGTTCAAAAAGGGCGACGGCCACAGCGTCAAGCGCCAGTCCGACCAGCGCGCTAAGGAGCACGGTATGCACCAGGAGGCACTGGACGACCTGAACTGGGAGCTCCAGCGCAAGGCCAGCGAGTGCCGCGCGTTGCTCGCTAAACTCAAGGTCGGTTGACTATCACTCTAGACGTCGGCCATAGGACGGGCCAACGTCTAGGGATGGTAACCAACCGTTAGGAGTCACCAGAATGTCAGACAATAACGCCAAACCGCTACCGCGCATCGTCCGCATGGTTGAGACGACCTATCGAACGAACGTCACGACTGGCGCGGGATACGTCACGGCCAAGCACCTCACAACCGGCAAGCGCGCTCGTGTGTCGTGGGACTATGAGCTAGGTGAGGAAGAGAACCACATTCAGGCCGTGGTCAAGCTCATTGGCCGCCGTCCGGAGATGCGCACCAGCGTTGACGGCGGTGGCTACATCTTCGTAAGCGACCCTGCCAACGACCCGCCCGAGGAGTAAGCCATGAAAGTGACCGATTGCGAGGCATTCATTCTGCACGTCCGTTCGTTGCGCACCAAGCAACCGGAGCTGAGCTTTGCTGCAGCCGCTCGGCTCGCACGCTCGGATGACCCCGATCTAGCGAGCCGGGTGCTGGACACGGTCGGCTCGTGGCCGTCCTCAGACCCGGAGATTCGAGCGCTACAGGCGTTGCCATGACAGGCGCCACGGATCTAGCGGACATTGCGCGAGCGCACGGCCACCCTGCTCGACTCAATCCGGACGGGAGGACACTGTTCGTTGCGTACGTCAAGGGTAGGCGCTGGCGAATCGCTTGCATTCCGGCGATCGAAACCCTGCTCCGCGCCTACCTTCCCTATTGGGCTTCCCTGAGGGATGAATGATTCGCCCGCTCAAACCCTGCTCGGCACGCTGCACCGGCTGGATCGTGGCTCGTGTGCTGGGTATCTCGCTGGTGACCCATTGCCCCCGGTGCTGGTCTGGTGAGATACTCAGGCCTGAGCCGTCCTACTACCATCGGAGCAAACCATGCCGCGAGCAAACCGGGCCAAAGTCAACCAAGCAATGAGCAACGCGGTAGCGTCACGCCCAAAGCTACCGCCGTTGCCTGACGTGCGTGAGCTCACCAGCATGCTGCTGGACTACAGTCGAGCGCTGGAGCCTGGTGAGTCATTCGAGACGTGGCTCTATTGCGAGGGCTACTCGTGGCCTGATGCTCATTGGGTCCTTGGTTGCGACCAGGGACGGTGGGACCTTTCGAGCAGCAACATCTATCAGGACGGGTGGCCCCATGCTGCCCATCACGAGATGGTGCCTGGTGGTGGTGTACGGTTCGACGCGGTCGCCGCCGCTCGCCGGCTGCTGGCTGAAGCTCGGCTGGCTGGGTTCAGGTGAGCGGCTAAGGGGCAACCTGTGGTTGGAGTCAATATCGAAGTGATGTTGCCCACAGGTTGTCCAGTCACCTACCAGGGTGTCTAGTGACACATGACCACGTAGCCGTTTGCCATTGAACCTACACAGTCGTCACAGCCATGATTCGTGGCCGTGTCTGGAGTGGGGTGATGGGGTAACAGGGATGGGAACGGATATGGGTGGGTTGACCTTCGACCAGTACCGCCGACGTATTGACGGGTGGGAGTACCA
>Ga0247765_1000963_pt1 | contig 17220 bp, 16 predicted proteins | sample UWRJL106311C6_FD_179949 | JGI IMG/M metagenome (GOLD analysis project Ga0247765, IMG submission 179949) | Plant litter microbial communities from Arlington Agricultural Research Station in Wisconsin, United States - UWRJ-L106-311C-6 | ecosystem: Environmental > Terrestrial > Plant litter >... | reverse complement strand
TCTTGTGTCGCGACATCCTTGATGGCTGACATTTGGCCTGCCCATCAAGGCGTGCTTAAACTTGGAAGCCGTCAAACTCCGCGTCTGGGCCTGGCCTTGCTTTCAAGGCCCAACCATCCTGCATCTGACACCAAGCACACCGACACAATCCGTGGTCCCCATCGGAAAAAAAGTTGCGCTCGTGAAGCCAGGACAGAAGTGTAGTGAACATCTCAAAAACACTCATCAGTCTGGGAGAATGGGGCCGCTTAGAACATCAATATCGCCTAGTCTAGTCCCAGGACCCTGCAACAAAAAAAAAGATATCATCCCATCTCATGTACTGATAGTGATACACGCTTTCTTTCCAATGCCAGACCAAAAATGACATTACCCCTTTTTCTTCTCCTCCGCCCCCTTTTGTACTTCTGCTTTACGCTTCGAAAACCTCTCCGCTAACCTTCCAATCTTCGCTCTTAGCCTGGCCTTGAGACCAGCGCCGACCTCGGGTCCTTCATCTGCGGCAACAAATCTCCTTACTAGAATGTTGAACAGTCCTCCAAAGGCGAGGGCAATCGCTGTGGAGGTAAAGATGATGACATTATATGGCATGCTGAAGTCGGGAGTAGGAAGACTGCACAGCAGTGACGTGGTGCGGAGATTGTGCACAGCAAAGTTGGTACCGTTCTTGTCGGGGTTGAGAATGGTGATAACGGCGGCAGCCACATCGAAGCCGCGGTTGGCATCAGGCGGATACTCGGTGTAGCGAAGGATCGATTTCTCGAAATCGTAAGTCAGAAAAACTGTGGAGGCCGGCGGGACACGCATCCGCAATTCCAACTGGGTGCCACGGGCGCGGTCTACGGCAGGTCGATAATATGTTTCCTGGATCAGGGAATCGCTCTTGCTGGATTCCCCTTCGATTCGGGCCTCGACGGTGTGAAGGTAGATACGCATGAACCACGGAAGCGTCTCCATGTAAATGAACTCGACCTCAGTGTCGAGGCTGGGATTTCGGAGGATTGTTTGGACGCCACCCCTTTCCTGCCCATGACCGGTAAAACTACGCTCGGCGTACAACAAAGGGGTCTCAGTCTTGACAAGCCCCTCAACCACAATGTCGGGCGTGTCGGGGTTCTTCTGTGCGACAGGAACCACCAGCTCGAAATCGGCGTCTGGCCCAATCTCAAAGCAGCGAGTCTTCCCATCGGGATTCTTCTTCTCTTGAGCATCACCCGTAGTATAGACCGACCGAGAGTTCGGAATCTGGAGGCAGACGGGTGGTACATTGGGATCTGCCAAGGGGCAGGTTCCCTTCATCACCTTGCCAAAGACTTGGAAGATGGACCATTCTGCATCGTGATCTGCGGGGTAGCAAACGTGATCGGAGTGATATGGCTTGGAGGTGTCGCAGTCCAGCTCGTGGGTTGGGACAGGTCTCGGAATCGGATTGCCTGGTCTAGTCAGCATCTCCCGCGCAGACCGGGTACAGGATTCCTACCCCTTGGCCTCTTGGACCTCTCAATGTCAAGAACCATGTCAATGCTCTGCTCGATTTCCACAACACACTCGCCATTCTCTGGACACAGAGGACGAACATCGATCGCCATGCTCTGCCAGGAAGCATCGAACAATTTGTGTCCGTCGAGCAACGTCGCAATGCCAACCTTCCCCTTGCATGGTAAGAGCTTCAAGAAGGGTGTCAGGTTTTCAGTGCACACCACCTCGTGGGGCAAGACGCCGTATAGAAGGTGCGTATTTTCGTTCGTCGCATTCGGGTGGTTGCCTTCGGGCTGGAAGGACATGACGGGTCGGGTCGTGCGAGTCTCATCGATGAAGTTCAAGGAGGCGCAGAACAGGCCCGACAGCGCGTTTGTCAGTGTTCGCCATTTCTTGTCCGCCCTGTGTGTGTCAGTACCCCAACTGCGCTTGAGGCGACAGAACACGTACTCTTCGTCGGTCTCGGCCTCCAGCCACGCCCACAGTTCAACACCAGTGCCGCCCTCTCGCGCGCCGTCCCACGGTCTGGCACCCCAGCTTTCCGCATCCCAGCGCCCAAGGTTGAACCTTAGGTGCAATTCCTTTGTACTTGCATGCTCGAGAATCTGGCCGAGAGATCGGGGGAATAGTCGGAAGTTTTGCGCTTGGAAGGCCGAGAAGGTGATGTTGGATCGGAAGTTGAAGCTTGCGAGAAGCGTTGATAGCGGTAACGGCCGAAGTACAAGTTGTTCGTGGTACCCAGAAGCGGAAACAAAAATGGAAAGGAAAGAAAGCACAAGCAAGGAAAGTAACCGACGCATGTTTACTGTCGTCGCCGTCGGCCCATCGGCGGTGGACAGTACAGTGCAATGCGATCGCGAGGGGACCACATTTGCAATCGTGGCACGGATTCTTGGGTCAGCCAGGCAAAGAATCCCCCTGTCTCCAATTCGCCGTCTGCGAACAGGGATCAACGACTGGTGTCACCGCCCCACCTGAAGAGTTGAACTGCTAAATTGACTGTGTGGGGCATTGCAGGCCGGAGGACCAAGATGAGCCCAGAACTGCATCCAGAGTGATCAACACGGAAATCGGCGGAACATTTGGCGTTATTAAATGGACACAATCATTCTTACGTATAAGTCAACACTTGGAAGGGCGAAGACTTGACTTGGCTCCTCCGTATCAACCCCCACCTACCTAGGTAGTTAGGCCCTAGAAGGGTTATGTCATGACAACCGACAACCCCCGAAAGTAAGATATTGATAGCTGCGTTGTGTAGCATAACTAATACGAGATCCAACGTCACGATCTGGACTCCAAAGATTTTGCTCTAAAATCCAATCTAGGGCCAGTTTGCCACTGCTTCCATCAACTTTCATTGGAGGTCCCAGTTTTGCCGCATCTTGTGGCTTGGCACACAGTTGCTTTAGCCGAGTCGTGCTGGACACTCAACACGGTGATTGGACCCTGTATTTGCCCCCGCAAAAAGCTAAATCCACACCACCACCAAGCCATCCAGCCTTGCAGCACGGCTGAACTCGCGCATCATCGAAATTTTACCCAAAAACATCAACCGCAATATCATAACCTCGCGACCTTGTCTCCATCGCCGAGCCAGCCAGTCAGTCCAGCGACCGACCCCATCAAAAAACAATATCACGCGAACGAGGCGATTGAACTACACACACATACACAGCAAAAATGGCTGCAGAGCAAAGAAAACTGCTAGGTTCGTTTTTCCCCCCTTCAACCCGCTCACCTTCAATCCAAGCTAACCCACCACTCCAGAGCAGCTTATGGGCGGCGGAATGTCTTCGCGCGCTGCGCAGCTTTCCATCACCGACCCCAAAGTTTGCCGATCCTACCTCGTCGGCACATGTCCGCACGACCTCTTTACGAATACCAAACAAGACCTCGGTCCTTGCTCGCGGGTGCATTCGGAAGCTCTCAAGGCCGAATACGAAGGGCTTCCCGAGGGGGAGCGTAAGAAATACGGCTTTGAGTACGACTACATGCGCGATCTGCAAAAATACATTGACGAGTGCAATCGGCGCATCGACGCGGCGCAACGTCGGCTGGAAAAAACGCCCGATGAGATTCGCCAGACCAACGTGCTGCTCAAGGCCATCTCTGACCTCGGTGCATCGATTGCTACGGGCCTATTAGAAGTGGAGGTTCTCGGGGAGATGGGCGAGGTGGGTCGCGCGTACGATGAGCTGTTCAAGGTGCGCCAGGCTCAGGCTGCGAAAGCGGAGCGCGAGAGGGAACTCAAGGCGTTATCGGACACGAGCGGGCCGTCTGGTCACCAGAAGCTGCAGGTCTGCGATGTGTGTGGGGCATATCTCAGTAGATTGGATAATGATCGGAGGTTGGCGGATCATTTCTTCGGCAAGATGCATCTTGGCTACGCCCAAATGCGAAAGACGTACGATGCGTTCCCTAAGGACATGCGTGGGCGACAGCGGCCCATGATGATGTCTGGTGATGATGATATGGGTGGAGTCCCGACCGGACCAGGCGGTGGTGGCTATGGAGATGGCTGGGGCAAGGGACCCCGGGGCCCGCGAAGTGGTGGCGGTGGCGGTGGTGGTGGTTACAGGGGACGAGGTCCACGAAGGGGTGGGTGGTAGGATGCTACGCCTAGACAGTCCGCGCCTGAGACGAACATGCGTCCAAGAAGCCCATCCCCGGTCCATCGGAAGCAGCATGAGGAAAAGGGTCAGGCGCGGGTGGCGGAGGCTAGGGATAGCATGGAGGAGGAGGAGGAGGAGGAGGCGTCATGGGGTAAAGGGGGGGATATCATTGCCATCAGGAGTAAAAGCGTGATTATGAAGGGAAAAGGCCTCGAAAAGGAAATTGGTACCGATGAAAACACAACTACAACAAACGCCGACAAAAAGCCTGTTGTCACCCCGAGAAAAAAGAAACGAGCCGGCAAGAAGAACCGAGCCGGCAGGGCTAGAGCTGGAGTCAAGTCATCCCGAGCTGCAAAAAACCGAGCCAAGGCTCAAAAGAAAACGGCCCTCCTCGCCAAGATGGTAGATGAGGTAATGGAAGAGTGGCAAGATGTGGAGGAGGGCGAGGAGGCGTTGGACGAAGAACAAGAAGCGTCAGAGGAGGAGGAACAAGCACCCGTCCACCAGCAGCAGGATGAGGACTGTGAGAGTGAGATCAGTGAAGAGGAGTGAGTAATGCATTCGTTGTAGCATTGCAAAAGGCGTTTCTGGTGTTACTGTGGCTGGGCTGGTAAAGCAGAGATATTTTAGCATTGGATTCTATCGAGACATGGCATACATTCCACCCATCCTTTGCATGTTGCGTACAAACGTACATCCGAAAAGAAGATACCCTCGGGTTAAACCACGCCAGCCACTGATCTATACACTCATCGTTGAACAGTAAGTAAAAGTGGTTCAGAAACGCCGGTGCAACTATTATTACTGCGCCTATTTTTGGGATATCGTTCTTCCAATATGCCTATAACCGTTCCTGTGCAAAGCCATGTATCTGGGCCGAAAAGAAGAAAAAGAAAACAAAAACATTATCCGCTCAATGTTTAGCAGCCACATTACATTGATCGCTGGAAGTGGGAAACTACCACATCCCTTTTTTTTTCATGCTATCCTGTCTCTCTCGTGTGGGGGATTCCACGCCTGTCTGCAAAAACGGTGTCCGTCCACTAGATCCGGAGTAGCCTTGTCGTAAAAGGCATCACATGGAAGAAGGAACCTCAATCCACGCCAAAAATGCATACATGCAAAATGCGCTCGCTCAACCCACCACCACTGGAGCGCTTCCATTCCGTTCAGTTTCTATCCCGCCAATTTTCGCTGTCAACGCCTCTGTTCTGACCACCTCCGTTGCGACCACGTCGGTTGCCCCCGCTGCGACCGTTCCAGGTGAAAAGACGGGGGCCCCGGGTGTAAGGACGGCGGCCCCCGCGAGCTCGGCCTCCCCGGCCCCTCTCTGTCGGATTATTGCTCACCTCCTCGGGTATCTCCTCCATCCAGGCAAAAATGGCGGCATTTTCCTACGACGCCGTCGTTGCTGCACCTTCCATGGCGGCGACCTCTTCATCCCACTTGCCTACGGGTGGCGAGAGCGGGATTTCGGCGGCTAGAACCGCAGCGGCCGTTGTCGTAGTATCGATTTTCTTCGCAGGTGCTTGTGCAGTGGTCTTGTTGGTGAAAGGCAGCGCAGGGAAGTCCTCTTGTTTCAGAGTCTGCTTGGTCTGCTTCTCCTTGTCTCGTCGCGCGGCCCAGCTTTCGTTGGCGAGGGCGCGATCCTGAGAATCGTACTCACGATCTCCACCGCTGTCGAATAGATGTCCACCACGTCCACGTCCACGTCCACCACGGCCACGGCCTCCCCTCCCTCTCGAGTTGTAGCCATATCCATCACTAGCGGCGTCTTGGTCGGCGAACCTACTCCCGGACAGGCCACCACCACCTTCTCGTGACCCCCTCACCCCGCCATATGCACTCCGGAAACCACGTCGATCCTCCTCGGCTTGGCGTTCTTCCTTCCCCTCATCCCAGCCGCCTTCCTTCTTCCCCATAGCATTGAGTTTTCTCTCGCGGTTCTTGGCGCGCTCGTCTTCCAACCGTTTACGGTCCTCCTCTGCTGCTCGGCGCTTTGCAGCGTCTTCGGCGCGACGCTTGGCCATCTCCTCCTGGCTGCGCGCGAGGGCTTCGGCGTGGGCGTTCTCGTCGGCCTGCGTCTGCTGGAAGCGGCGCTGCTTCTCCGCGTTGATAATGCGCATCTTGTCCATCTTCGCGGCGAGCTCGTCCTCCGTCATCTTAGTGCGGGGATTTGCGCCCGAGCCGAGACGGGCTTCGGATACAGCGCTGGCGGTGTTTAGGCTTTGGAACTTGTTGGCTGAAGCAGGAGACGCTGTGGTAGATGCAGCAGGGCCCTTGGGCGCGGTCGGCGGTGGGGCAGGCACTGCCGCGGGAGAAGTGGTACTCTCGGCGGGGGACGGCTTGGGCAGTTTGGGCTTTTGGCCGCTATTATTGCTGCTATGATTGCTGTTGGAACGGGGGGCCTTCTCAGGGCGGTTGTGGCGCGACTGAGCTAGGGATTTGGGTGTTTGCGAGGGCGGGGCTGCCGAGGCAGGGGCCTCGGGCGCAGATGGGTTTGTCTCGACCTGGGAACCGCTGGGCTCAATCGGTGGAGTCTCGGAGACCGCAGGGGTTACAATTGGGATCTGATTTTCGGGGGCGATGGGTTCAAAGTCGTCGGCGAAGAGATCATCGTCGGTTCTACCCCCAAACTGGTCGTTATCCATAGCTGCGGGGTGAGCGCGATGTACGTGATGGTTGCAGGCTCTGGAGTAGTGCAGTTGTGGAACAGGGTGTGTAACCAGAAAGACTGGGAATTTAAAAGCACAAGCAAACAATAGAGATGGGTATAAATAGTTGGGAAAGAGTATAAAATAAAATAATAAAGGTAGTCTGGCGCAAGAGTGAACTGGATAGCTGCTCAGAAATTCACTTTGGACCAACACCACACGTGAAGTGGGGTTGAATGCGACGCGACGCAGGCTTGGCGGCGAGGGCGCCGTGACGGGCTGAGCTGCCAACTGACAACAGCTGCCAGGAAAATAAAAGCCCAGCAATTTTCACACAAGGTGACTTCCGTGGGTAGTCGAACCTCATATCATCTTCACAAGTGATTGACGGTTTTGAGATTCTAGATTGAAACGATCAATGACATCTACAAGTTTGTGTTTCTTACGAGGGCTCTAGGCCCTATGCGGTGGGGTTAAGCTTCAGTTCATCCCAAGTTCAAAGCCGAACCTCTGCGCCATTGACCCACTAAAGCGTGCGCCGTTTCGTTGGCAGTCTAGGGAGGGTGGCAAGAAGGGAGTGTTTTCGGTTGGCAAAGTTGGCAGGGAGTGCTGCGGTTTGTCCTCTTCGTGTCCTTCACTCTCTCGTCCTTTTCTCTTAGTCAGGTTCACTTCCTGCTCGAGCCGTCTGCGAACCGAGGATATTCCAGCCCCCACGGAGACCCTGGCTCAGAGATACTCGCCATCCTTTTTTCTTCTAGTTGTGACCCCGCACGGGTGACGGCAATGTCAACGCTTTGCCCGTCTTTCCAACCTTCAAATACATTCTTTGTGTCCTCGGCGCCAGCCAAGACGGGTTCTTCTCAAAGGCGTCCTCAGGGCAAGGTTACGTCAAGTCTTTGTATGGAGTTGCGGGTGGCGGATACACCCGACTAAGCGAAGGCTTGTCCACTTCACCGTGCGTGACTTAATTCACATTAGGTTTTAACTTTGAGGTCTGAGGTAAAGTTTGGCGAGAAAAAAAACCAAAAAAAGTATGGAAGTCACCACTGTGTGATCATAGGTCCTCTTCACCAGACGTGCACTTGGGCAATGCTGGCGCCGGACGCAGGATGCAGCAAAATAGCTAGCAGCTTCCTACATTAACTAACTTGTTCCGTTCATCCGCCCTCCGCTTTCATCAGGCTCATGTTGGGATACAGGCCATAGGTGAGGAGGCCAAAGGTAAGGCAGAAGAGGGGAATGGGTGTTAAGGACAAGTCAAGCTGCAAGTTAAAGGCCTTGAAGACCGATCAGGTCTTTGACCGGAGCAATCAATAAGTGAGATTCTGCAGATGGCGGCTCTTAAAGATCACAAGCTGGGTGCTTTCATTGGAGCTCCGTTTATGATATCTTCCCGAGGCTCCCAGGAATGTTTGAACCAAGACTTACAGGTCAAAAGAGTCATCTTTTGAAGCCGGAGCAACCTCTGGGGCGACTTTTGATCGGAAAGGCAAAGCTGGTACCATTTCCGCCATTGCGGCTTGCTGGCTCGGGTGAAAGAGAGGTGATTGGCGGCAGCCAGACAAGCTACATTGCACTCTTCCCGCGGAAATTGAGTCTTAGTCTAGTCTGGCATCATCCTCCCCGGCCACTCAACTAAGGTTTAAAGCAGCGAACACTAACAAAACCGAATAGGTTTCATCCTAAGCACACTGACCGGTTCAGTTCACTTAAGTAAACAAAGGTCATGTTGTCATGGCAAGAATAATGACAAGAAAGCATCCTGGCTGTCGATGGCTATGCTTTGTGACGGTTAATATCTGGCAGAAAGAAAACACCACCGGGACCGAGATCGAACCACACGTGCTGTTGACCCTCCAAAGAGCAATTATCCCGCTTCTCACTGCTATGTATCTCCGCTGACACTGACGACAAAGTAAACTGCTTCCTCTCCCGTTTGTTCCCTTCACAGTTATAATGATATAGGATCTCGATGAGCTAGATAATGAGGTTTTTCACACTAATGCTTCAGATACCTAAGGTAGGCGATGAGCTGGCTCGCCACTGACATGAAGGGTTTGCAGAACAAAACGTCTGCCGACGGAGGTCGCCCCACATAATCTGTCCCGACCTGAACGGAGGTTCATCATGCTGTTTACCTACTCAAACTCCCAGTTCCGAAGTTGACACGATGGATGGAAAATTGTTAGCTCGCCCACAGTCAGGCGGATATTCTGGCATTGTCGATTGCCAACTATTTCGGTCGAGAATTTTCCTTTCTCAGGACAATTGAACATCTCCAAAGAAAAAAATCTCTTTGGCACAATAGTTTCCCCACCATTCAGAATAAGGCGCCCATCAGAATAACAGGCACGCACAATAACAGGCACACATAGAATAGCTCTTTTGTCTCCCCGCACAAACAAAGATTTAAACAAAACCCCTAAACGCTATTTACGACCAAAGTCAATGTGTTTCCGATTCAATCCATTGTTCGACATCTTTCCATTGATCCCAAAAATGTCTATATCAATATCGAAATGTCTTGCTGTCTCATGTCCAAATATTCTTAGGGTCATCATTCGACTACCTTCCTACTCGACTGATTTACACATTACAAACAGACACACAGACAGACCGACTGACCGACTGACTCACACACACAAGACTCACGAGAAACCTTTTACTTTTTAATTTGTTTCTAAACCCCCGTCAGCCGACAGATAGATACACCATGACTGTCTTTTCGACCACCGCTTTGGCTGCTGCCTTCTCCCTCTTGGGAGCGGCACACGGCCACATGGTCATGAACACACCTTACCCTTATAACCTGCACAAGAGCTCGCCGCTTTTGCAAGTCAATCCCTTGGGTGCGGATTTCCCTTTTCCCTGTCAGGGCGTTTCGACCATTGAAGAGACCACCTCCATCAAGGCTGGTGACAGCCAGCTTGTCAAGTTCACAGGTGGAGCTCAGCACGGGGGAGGATCGTGTCAATTTTCTTTGACGTACGAATACCCCCCTCCCAAGGACAAGTCGAAATGGAAAACCATCTACACCCTGATCGGCGGCTGTCCCGTTTCCGCTGCGGGAAACCTCCCTCCCGCCACGCCCGATCAAGACGGCCGCGCCAACTCTGCGCAGTGCGGCAACGATTCCGGCACCGAATGTATCCGGCAATTCAACATCCCGATCCCCAATGATATCCCCAACGGCAACGCCACCTTCGCATGGACGTGGTTCAACAAGATTGGTAATCGCGAGCTGTACATGAACTGTGCACCGGTAACCATCTCGGGGGGTTCTAGCTCGACCGCGTTTTTCGATTCCCTCCCGCAAATGTTCGTCGCGAATATCCCCGGAGAATGTACTACCAATAACGGCGTGCTGAATATTCCCAACCCGGGAAATTTCGGAAAGGTTCTGGAACAGCCTGCTCCGGGAAGTGAGGGGTCTTGTCCCAAGGCTGAGGGTATTCCTACCTTTAATGGGGCTTCTCCGGCAGCTCCTCCAGCTGCCCCTCCCGTGGTTGGTGGCGGTTCTCCTCCGGCTTCGGCTCCCGTGCCTACGACTTTCATCACCCGCGTCTCGACTACCGCTGTTCTCAGCGATGCTCCCGCCCCTATCACCGTCGTCCCCGTCGTCCCTAGTCCAATCACTGTCGTCCCTGTCGTCCCTTCTCCCATCACCGTTGTCCCCGTCCCTCCTCCTTCAGCCCCTAGTGGTGGAGCTAGTTCCGGTTCAACGGCATGCTCTCCAGACGGCGCCATCGTCTGTATCGGCGCCAGCCAGTTTGGCATCTGCGACCATGGGTTTGCGGTCGCGCAGCCTTTGGCTCCGGGAACGACTTGTGTGAATGGTGTTATTGCTTAAGTTCCTTACCTAAGGCACCTACCAAGGTTATCTTAAGTACCTCATTGAAGGGAGAGATAAGCATTGAAGGCGTCTAGTCTGCATTCGTTCATTCAGTGGGATTAGAACAGGGGATCAGAATCAAAAATCGGGATTGGAGGTTGGGAGTTGGGAGTTTGGGGACATGACGAAAAAGGATAGAGGCATTTAACTTTCCTTCCCTTTTGAAATTTGTACACTCTTTTCTTCTTTAGTGGGTGGGGATGGAGTTTGAATGAAAATAAACATTCTTTTTTTCTTCGCTGCATTTTGAGTTTTACATTTGTGACATTTATGTTTTCTATGTGTAGGTGGTTTTGAACATTTCTATGGCCGATTTTGTGAGTTTAGGTTCTCATGGCAGCTGTAATTACTTCATGTAGAGTAAGAGCAGAAGGTTGGATGTGGGAGAGATTGCTTTGTTCTGCTCAACGACAAAGGGTCCATGTCGCTGCTGTGGATGTCACTGAAGTACGGGAAGGAAAATGTTTGTTCATTTCCTCTTTCAGGTCAAGTGGTTTCTTTGCCACAGTGGGTTCAATGTTATGGCAAGGGCATATCGAGGATCAATGCCTTTTTTTTTTGTTTTTTTTTGTCCAAGTCTGTGGCCGGGAAAACGCCTGGTAGGTCCCCTGCACGTGTCCGTACTGCCATCAAATACAAATACCTGTGCATCAAAACCTACCACTTAGGCCCAGGGACAATACAAAACGAATTAACTGTACGAAAATGAAAATCGAACAAATACAAGCAACGGAATCTTGTTCACGCACCGTCGCAGCTGCCTTGCATGTGTCTGGCGTCCCTGTCCATGACCTTGTCCTTCTTGGTCGGTGTCGCCGACACACCCCCCTGCAAGCCACCAATTCCTGATTCTGCTCGCCGAAAAATCCACCTAGGCAGACAGTCACCGGGAGCTCCGAAACAAACCAAAGCAGACTGGAAAAAAAAAAGATATTGGTCGATACGATACCAAGGTATCCTGTGTAGGTCCAGTAGTCGGCGGACAGTCATTGGGTACACTATATGTAGCGGCGAAAACGCGCAGGTAAGTCTTTGTTTGAGGTGCTGTTATCCCCATCAACAGCATAAAGCTCCTCAGAATCGCTCATCTGATCTTCGAGTTCGTCTTCAGAGCTGCCTTCTTTGGCTCCGGGGTATCCCTGTTTCGGCTGGGAGGAGTGAATCCATGGGCCTGCCTGTATATAACTGGGCATCAATACCTTACGGGTGTGATGCCAGTCAATCGTAGACCTCTGGGCCTTGCGCGCTTGGCAAGACCAGCATCTGTTCTGACCTTGCCATCTGCCATCTCAAGCCTAGGTACTGTCTCCTATGGAGGAGGGGGGGAAGGTGCGAACGCCATCTTCATTTTTCCGGCGTCTATTGCAGCAACAGGAACGTGGAAAATGTCTCCAGCCGTAACTGGACGCGCCGGCAAGTCCTGCAAAGAACAGGGTTACAGACTGGAAGGGATCAGCCTGATGATTTGGGTCACATCCAACATGATTATCTGGGCTTCAACCGGGAACCGATGGTAGACTACATATGATCTTACAAAAGTCCCGTCTGGTTGGTTACATAGCATGGGTGAACCTTCCCCGGTCTTTTTTTTTTTTTATGTTCAAGGGGCTGATGATGGAAACTTGGGACCTTGATAAGGAAGTGTAAAGCCTCAACGAGTAAATTTTAAGGCCTTGAGTATTGGAACTAAGGCGTAAATATTCTACCCTAAACCCATACAAAACAGCTTCCCAGATATCTGTGTATTATACAAACCCGTACTGTACGGATACTTACCAAATCCCACGTTAATAGACTTTTAGGGGCTGATTCTTGAAGGAGTGTGGTGCCAGCTTTCAGAGAAGAAGTTAAGACCGGTAATCAAGTTGCTTCGAGGTTTAAAATCTCTTACCTCGTCGTACCAGTTCTCCTATACAAATCCTGAGAATTCTCCATCTTTTACTGATGAAGCTTGAGCTTTTTAAGGAGCTCATTGGCATCATTCTCTACCTACCTACACAGACGTCATGATCTTAAAGGCTTTGGTTGCTCCCGAGACTCCACATCGCACCAAAATTACCCTTGCCGTTCAATGTTCTACTACCGCAAGTGCGGAGACCAAGTAGAAAAAAAAAGCTCGCCTCGATACCCTGACTCAGATGCAGTCACCCCACAGCGTCCTAACCTGAGATTCGACCACTAAAGGAAACCCAGCCGGAAACACACTGCTGGGCCCCAAGCGCAAGGAACTCGACAAAGAGAAATGCGCCGTCGTCTGGTCTGGTCCAGTCGGCACCCCTCACTCGGATACGTACGTGCCATATTATCCCTTGGGCGTCGTGCAATATTCGGTTTTAATAGGCGGACTTTAACGGCTACGGTCCTAGATTTAACGTGTGATGGCGCTGGCAATCAGGCCTCTTTGTAAGGTTCCCGAGGCCTAAATCATGCAACAGGAAGGCTCCAGTCATGAGCTGGAAGCTGAGAGCTATCACTAGCCTAACTAGGCGTTTAGAAAACCTGTTGTTGTGGATGTGAAGATTCGGTAAATTTCCAGCCCTACTGGTAAAAAAGACGGACGTTTGAGAGATATTCATGATGCAATCACAACCCTACCAGCCAGTATTCAGGCCACCAGACAAATAGGGCAGCTGGTATTCACATCATTACCAGACCTCAGGCGCCCCTGTCACTCCATTCTCAAAGAGGTTCGTTGGTTGACATGCAAGAACGCGAGGCCGACAATGACCAATCAACATCTTTTATTGCTCTTATGTAGATCGTTTCTACAAGTGAGCCATACTCATCGGTCACTCCCATCATCAATGCAATTTCTTCACTTTCGGAGGGGTTGGTGATGCTCGGAACCCTAGGTTTAGTGAATGGCAGGCTGGCTAATCCGCATCTTTTACAGGTACTCTGCACTTGTGTCCAATTTGGATTGATTCTGACACAACGAGAAGGGTCTCCAGTATGCTGCCATGATCTCCCCCGCCAAAACCCGCATGCATATGACCTCACTTCCCAACTCTTGATTGACCGACACTCGAATCCTCATCCTCAACCTTGACCTCACATCATGTCCCTCCTCGCCTTACCACGGCGTCGCATCCTTCAAACATCTTCCCGCCTACCCACATTCCCTGTTCACCACTCCCGCCGCTAGTCATCACCAAGAAGGGGCGTGTGTTCATCAGCCTGGCCTCTCTCCGTGTTCGCGGCATCCCGACCAGGGTTCTCATGCTGATGCCGATCTAGTACGTAAAACGTGTACACCAGTGTGGGGTAGAAGAAGATGCTGAAATTTTGGGCCTGGTAAGAACTGGTGGTACGATATCATGAAATTATAAGCAGCGGTAGGTACTCACAACAAAAAATTGGCGGCGATGGCGCTCATGATAACCCGTCGCAGGTTCATATCATCGTACGGATACCCGCGTCGTCTCCTTGGGCCCCAAATGCAATCTGCCCTGTTGGTTGGTTCAATTTTTAGACCCCCGTGAAGGAGGAATAGCACGATTGATGCATGTGGGACACCTACATCAACCATATCCACAACGCAGTCGCGAGGGCGGACTTTGCGACTTCGAACCGAAACGTCCACAGCTTCCCCGCGGTTGTAAGTTGTCTCTGCACCAGCACCAGAAATATAATCCCAGCCGCCATAATCGACGTGAAGGTGAAGGTGACGAAATCATAGATGCTCCAATATGTCGTGTCCCAAACGGCAATCATGGCGCACATGCCCAGCACGATAAATGTCGGTCCCGCGAGGATGGCTTGGAAGATCCATGTCTTACTGAGAAATACTCGCCCAATGTCGGTCGTCATGGCTGCGGGGGGCATTTTGTGTGTGTTTCGATTGAGATTTTGATGCGTATGAAGAAGAGGTGATGTTTGGCAAAGCGTAAACAGATGTCGTCGCCCATTCTGTGTGATATTTGTCCTCTGTGCCGCTTGGTTGCTGCCTGGGATTTTCCCAAGCTCGCTAGAGTCACATGTCAAAAAGAAGAATGCGAGACTCGAAGGATTCCCGCAAACAATCGGCCGCAGATGGCCCTGATGGCGGGTTGGGAAGGAACGCGTTTCACCTTTGGCCTTGAGGTTGGGCTGGTAAACACCTCAGGCAGAAACTTTCAGCTTTGACCCTAGCACTGTCCAAGTTTGCCTTGTCTTGGCTGCCAGGGAGGCTGCAGGCGCTAGCAGTTCCCCCGGAAAACCCCGGACAGGGTTTGCAGCCTTCTCACGGTTAGTTCCCGGAGGCCTGGAGACTGGGTATCCGTACCTTGATGGCTTTAGCCCTTGCCCTACAGCTAGCTGCCTTGCCATGATTTATAACCCCGCAAACGCTCAATTCTTATTCTTCACCAACACCTAACACCAAACAATCTTGGGCTATCTGCCATCCTAAGACACACACAATGGACTCAAGTGTTGTCATCGACAAGGACGGCGACATCTGCATCGCCCTGCGCGCACCTCTCCCGTCGAAGCCTATTGTGCCTCGCCATCTCGCTCCGCCTCCCACTAGCAACGACGATGATAAATCCGACAAGTTTAGGACCATCCAAGTCATCGTCTCATCTCAAATGATATCCCGCCACTCTCCTGTCTTTGAGCGGATGCTAACAGGCCCTTTCCGCGAGGCTACTGACTTCGCCAAATCAAAAGCCGCTTCTCAACAATACACAATCTCCCTTCCGGAAGATGACCCCGCAGCCATGATTCTGCTGTTGCGCTTCTTCCACGCTGACATGGCGGGAATCTCAGAGAAAGCGCCCAATCCCGAGCTTTTGGAGAAGGTTGCGTTCCTTTGCGATAAGTATGACTGCAAGCAGATCCTGCGGTTCTCCGGAAGCGTATGGCTGGCAGAATGGATTCGCGCGTGGACAGCAGCTGAAGCGAGTGGCCATAAGTGGGACATGGAGAACTCTTGCCGGGCCTTGGTGTTTGCCTATGTGGCTGACCTGCCGAGGGAATTCATGGCCATTTCCATGGGCATTGTTCTGAATCAGGTTGGCACGATTGGCAAGGAAGGCTGCGAGACGGGAATGCTGGTCAATCATCCGTTAATGTGGGAAGGCGTGGCAGGTAAGTTCATAATGTCATGTCCTAGAGTTAGACTGCAGCTGACCATTGCTATGCATGCGTAGACTTACTCGACGAAAAGCGAATGTTGATCTGCCAGATTTTTCACAACAAGGTCACAATGCCGCTGACATGGGAATGGAAGTCGCTCGGCTGCGGTTGCTTCCGTGCGGCCAAGACAGTCGGACAGTATCTGGAATGGTTGCGGCAGTTCAACCTGCCCTCTCGAGATCTCCAATACAATTCATACAGCCTGAATACGCTCTTCAATCTGCTCCGAGAAGCTCCCAGACCCGCCATATCGACAGTTAACCAGACATGCAATTCGCACAACTGCCCATGCAGAGACGATGTCAAATCACCATGGGACCAGGACTTGGGACAGTTGCTGATCGAGGCTTGCCAGACCCTGCAGCCGGAGCGGAATTTCTTGCTCTGTCTGGACTGCATAAAGACAAACGGAGAATCAAAGAGATTATGCAAGTGTAGAATCGCCCACGTCGCTGCGGGTCTCCCAACCATGAAGGAGGGATATGACAGGAATTGGACTCCCCTCTATCTATTGGCGTCCCACCTGATATGATGTCTTTTCATGGCGATGACACCTACTACACTGATTTGCGGCAACGTACGAATAGGATTCGATGAAAATGGCGGCAAAACAAGACTCGAGATAGATAGAAACAGAACAAAACAGGATCTGAGATACTGATGGATAGTAGCGGCACAAGACACAATAGACATTCAATGATACCCAGAGAAATAGGGGTAATACCTACAGAGTTTTTTTTCTTCTTTTTTTTTCTCGGGATTACCTTGGGTATCAAAAATGTCTCGGAATCTTCCGTTCCAGTCCAAAGTACCTGACAAACTAATGCCAGTGTCAGTCAGTCTTACTTATTACTGGCCACTTTTTGTTTTCTTCCCCTTTCACTCGGCGAATAAAGCTCTGACATGTGTGGTGTGTACATGTATGGTGTATCCTGCTGAGCAGCAATGATGAGGGGATGGGGATGCGCTTCGGGTCAGAAGTGGGGTTTGGGATCTCTCTCTTTTTTTTTCCCTTTCCTTTTCCTCAATTTGATTCCAGTCATTCTAGTTTCCCGAGTCTGGAAATACCCATCTATTCTTTCTTGCTTCCCTTCCCAAGATCAAATGGAAGGGATATTTGGCAATAGCTCATCGGCACACACAACGAGATGGGAACCCGAACCAACCCGGAGGGATACATATGGTATCCTTATGAGCTGTACCATTACCCTCGGTCTTTGCGTATGGACCGCGGTGCATCTAAACGTCCCGAGTCGCGATGAAAGGCCATGGTACAAGATTGCCAACAACTCACAGTGGAAGTGGCTGAGCTCCGTTTGGCCATGGAACCAGTGGAGCTGGCCGGGGCAGACCCTGCGAAAGACCGCCTGGACTATCTTTGGCATTTTGGCCCCAGAAATCGTAAGAAGTCCGCTTCTTGAATTTTTTTATTTTTTTTTTCCTCCATTGCCAACCCCCC
>Ga0247765_1000962_pt1 | contig 17226 bp, 19 predicted proteins | sample UWRJL106311C6_FD_179949 | JGI IMG/M metagenome (GOLD analysis project Ga0247765, IMG submission 179949) | Plant litter microbial communities from Arlington Agricultural Research Station in Wisconsin, United States - UWRJ-L106-311C-6 | ecosystem: Environmental > Terrestrial > Plant litter >... | reverse complement strand
AAAACCAAAAACAAAGAAAAAAACCATTCCCCCCCCCCCCCCTCCCCGGAACGAAGACATAGTTGAAGTCGATGTATTTTTCATGTATTACGTCAACTAACCAACCAATCACAGCTTATTCCTAAATTAAATGAATTGTATTATGATGAAATGGAAGGGGGGAAAGAGATTTATGCGGAGGGAAGGTAATTGTGTAGAAGAAAGAGAGGGGAAAAAAAGGAAATGGAACGACAAACCTTTTAACTGTAATGTCAACCGTCGATAGAAACCCTTCTTTGAAAACATGAGTGGTAAACCTGACCGAAATGCTTTGCTACCCTCCCCTGAGGTGCTACTGGATATGAGCGATCAATGTTGGATCTGCAACATATTAAACGCAGTCTTTAACGAGAAAATACCGTGATTTGTCGTGGAAGCTACCAGGACATTTTCTTCAGCACAGCACTGGGAACCTTGGGTACAGTCAGCTTAAAACCTTCCCTCGTTAAGGCGTCAAGCCATCGCCATCAAGGCTTTGAACTTTTTCAACAAGGTCTCAGATTTCTCTAATCTATAAACTTCGCAACTTCTTAAATACTGCTCTTACGCTCCTATCATATCTACATGGGCGACACTGGCGCCGAGGCTGACCCAAAATACACACCATGTCGCTTCCCCACCCTTGTCTTGCGAAACCCCGTCAACCCTTCCATGAAGCTCAGCGTCGCGAATGCCCCGTCCCTAACTACCGTCAGGTTCACTCCCAATCCCGAATCCTCCCCTCTCTCTAGCGTCATGTTGATCTTGTTTGACCAGTCTTGTAGTCCGTCTTGGCCGTTGGCGTTAGACAAGAACGTCCTGGTCTCCTCGTCAAGTGCCACTAGCGTTGCCAGTGCTGACGTTTTTAGGACGGGGATTTCCTGCTGGTGTGTCCAGACTGCGGTGGTAAGAAGTAAGGCTGTCGAAAGGACAATCTGTGCCACAAGAACGGAAAGCCATCCCCAGTGAACTACAATGTGGGTTCTGGTCTCTTCGGTTCTGTCCGTCGCTTCGCTTCTATACTCGATCGCCGCTTGTGTTGCTGCCGAAGTGATGATTCCTTGGATCACAATCGATGTCCCCAGGATTCCCAATACACTAGATTACAGCCGTCAGCAGTAGCACCCCAACTTCTTACGAGGAAAAACTTACCCCCCTCTGAGTCGGAATAAAAGCAGAAAAACCCCAATAGATCCTCTCGAGGCTTGGTCAATCGCGTCAAACTCTTGAAGCGGCCGGCGGCTTTCGTCCGAGTACCGCAGCCACCGAAGCTGGCCCAGACATTGCAGAACAGGAACCGTGTGGGCGAACTGCGCAATGGAGACAAAGTAGCCAAGTAACGCGTTGAGACTTAGACCTCCGATCCAGCGCGGGGGTTGCTCGCCATCAAATCTGCTGAGGATTACGATGATGGCTGGAAATGGGATTGGGAGTCAGTGTCAAACTGAAAGCTGAGGTAGAGCCAGGCTGAGTACTGAGTTTACTTACCTATAAGACACAGAATGCTAACAAACAACCAAAAAACCTCGGGCAGCCACGCTAGCAGGTTTCTGGCGGGCGTTTGCATGGTTTGGATAGGCTCAAGCTGAGACATGCGACGACGACGATGGACTGACACAGAAGCTTTCCGCATCTCGGAACTCTTGTACTTGGCAGGGAGGTCATCATCGTCGAGAGGCACAAAGACGTCTTCGAAGATCGTGGGTTCTGCAGGCGGCGTGAAGCTTTGTCTGAGTGGGCTCCCTGGTCGTTTCAAGCCGTTCAGGGGTACCGAGAAATTAGTAACTGGACGTTGTCCACGGAGCGGTTCGTAGGTCATTTCGTCGATCCGATTTCTGAGATCTCGGGATGGACAAGATAAAAAAAAAAGGCAAGACAGGGTTTTTCTTTTTGCTAGGGATGAGAATTTCAACAGCGCCCCATCGGATTTTTATTTCTTTCTTGGAAAACCGTTGGGCGATTTTACGGGATGGACGATGCCCGATCGATCCTTCCTCGCTCTGTCAGTGTTCATCTGCCAGTGTTCCAGTCAGTTCGTTCGGGAAAGAGCAACCAACCAGCCAACCCCATAGCACCACCTGGACACACAAAAAGTCTGGGCCTAACATTAGTATTAGCTACCTAGCCGACTGGGCTGGCAGTCAGTGGGTTCAAAGGTTTCCACGTCACAAACTGTGCAGTGGTTTGTTTGTGCCATTTGCCACATTGGGCAGCGCCATGCAGCAGCGGCCGTTGATCGTGATTGGCTGCTGTCGGAGGTGCAGCGACGCAGTACCGCCCATATGGGGGCCATATGGGGGGTTCGCGAGCCGTGGATTTTCAGCGCACCGTCAACGTTCAGCTCCCCGTTTTTGAACCGTATCTACCGGGTTTGTCTATGGGATAAACGTTCAGAATTTGAACCGCTCGTTTAAATGAGCTGTATTTTGATCGTTCTTTCCATTTCAAGCCGTCAGTTTACGGTACCTACACGGCTCCCTCCCAAACAAGTTGTTATAATATGGCATGGTTAGGGTTAAGGGCCTAGAATAGCCCTTAAGTTTGTGGACCACGCCTGACCACCAATGTAGTTGTGTGTATACCCTCTAGATCATCTCCGGCTCCTTCCGTAGCTTCCTGTTGATTTTGATAGTGGGCATGCTGGAGTGGTCAGTGGTCAGTGCTGTGTCTGTTAGGCCGTCCCCCATTTTTTTCTAGCTGGCGCTGCTCGGAGGTGCTCGCAACAAAAAATCAAGTCATCTCGTCGCCAGGCCACCCTGCCAAGCACAAAGTACTGCATTCGATCATTTTTTCCCCTTTTCCAAAAACAAAAACTATGGATTACCCGTACACAGAAGGGAGTCAGTTATCTCTTTTTGTTCATGCAAGCGGGCGAGATGGGACCGTCGCGCCAGGGCCGCTGACAGTTGACGTGGTCGAGTCCATGGCGAGCCCCACCATGTCTGTCGTCTTGAAAGTCACTTTTTCCGAACCGTACCCCTCCCCCAGACGCCACAACCCAACAAGACTCGCCGTTCTCAAACTGTACGATCGCCGATTTACACCTAGTCTGCATCGGAAATATAACCAGTCGTATGATGAGGACGGGGAAGACGCATGGCGCGAGTACGTGGGCGCAGGGAAGGCTCCCGCTCTTTTCGCTTTTTTAAAAGAGAAAACTCGTCGTCGAGAAGAGGAGGAAGGAGTGTTAGTTGATACCGACAGCGAGACCGATTCATCATCAACCAGCGACGGCGAGGACGAAGAGTATGATAATCCTCCGCCAATGAAGAAAAAAATGGTCCGAACCGCAGCCGAGTTGCGCGAAAAAAAGGGGGGACGCGAGAGCATCATCCAATGGAAGGCCCATGAGCTTTTTACTTGCGAAACCCGAGCCTACGCAAAGCTTTCTCATCTCCAAGGCCGATATATCTCCAAACTCCTTGCTCAGGTCCATCTGGTCCACACCACCATGCTCCCGGCGGGTGCATCGGGAGATGACGTGGTTACAAGCCACATGTACTACAATGAGAATTTCGATATCGGAGGCATTCTCTTGGAATATATCAATGGTTTCAACCTGACCAACCTCGGCTCACCAATAAACTCGGTCCCCAAGGAGAAATTCCCCAGCATTGTCCAACTCGCCGTGGACGCGGCCGAGCATATCAACAATGCGGGAGTTATCAACTTGGACTGCCACCCACGCAACGTCGTGGTTGAGCGAGAAACCCTGCGGCCCTTTCATATCGATTTTGCCCAATGCTTGTTTGTGGAGGATTTGGGTTGCGATGAATTCAGAGAGACGGCCCGGCGATTGGGTAACCAAAGAGCCATTGAGAGTGTCATGGCGGTGAAATTGCGGAGACAGGGGGTTGTAAATATGCCAGAGGTTCGCTATGACAGGTGCAGGTGGCTTTGGGGTCTCGTTGGGAATGCCTGTTTTCGCTCGTCTCTGACGTGCTCTTCTCGATACTCTCGGTGGGGGGTTTATTACCCTGTTGTTGGGAGGAGATAGCGAGACATGTAATACCATGCACAAGCACAAGCACAAGCACAAGCAAATGTCCTATTCCTTTTCTTTTTTCGACAAAATACATATCATATTCCACTGCCACAGTCCTGTCTAGTGGTTTTGCTTCAAGAAACTCAAGACACCTATCACGGCACCCGTACTAACAACGACGTTATTATTGCTACTACTATTACCGTTATTAATATTACTTTTATCGCCCTCGTCGCCCTTATTACCCTCGATGCCCTTGGTACCATTGCCATTATTATTATTTATTACCAAGGCGCGTATTCACTTGACCAACGACATGAAGCATCCGACCACCCCTTTGTAGCCCAATCATTAGCTACCTACCTATCTGCAAGGCATTAACTCGCCAATTCGAATGCCTTGGTCCCCCAGAGGGAGAATATGTCCCTCTTCTTGCTACTGCTTTCTGCTCTTCCAAGACTCATAATCTTTTCTGGAACAAGAAAGCGGAGAGAGAGAGGGAGGGGATGAAGAGTAGAGTTCTCACCACCCACCCTGAAGCTTCGGGCTCTGATAACCCTGTGCGGAGGAGAATTTTGTATGAGCGAAAAAGCTGAGGCATAATACCACCAGGCTATCACGAGAGACAGACATTAAGTAGAACATAACACCCCAGCTAGCATCATTTATGCACTTCAAACCCTGGTGTGGGGTGTCTGTGATTAGGATTATCCAGTACTCTACTGTGGCTTTCTACCGTATACAACGTGGCTATGTATGTCCCTGTCAGCGAAATCCAATGAAAATATAAGGAGGGGGTGCACTCACAAGTCCATTTTCAGCCTCAACCTCCGTGTCATCAAGTCTTTCCTCACTCTGGCCAGCAACTCCCTAACCCTCTCCAGATCCCAACCGAGAACACCACACATCAAGCGCAGGCTAAACCCTTCCATGCCTTCCAGGGTCTGCGCCAAGTATAGATATCCAATCTCTTGAAGTTCGGGATCTTCCGGCCAGCCACCCAGGGGAATCTTGAAAACTCGATGCGTCACGTCGATAAATCCCGCGGCTTGCATCCAGCCTTCTAAACCTGGCCCAGGGCTCGGATCCCGCTCAATAGATTTTGCGGTTTCTATTATTATCTTGACCCATTGGAACACGGCCAAATCACTATTACTGCCACTGTTGCTGTGGCTGGGGGGAGCATCGTCGCTATTATCGTTGTCTGATTGGATGTCCAAGTCGAAATCTTGTAGTTCTACCCACCCGCCGGGTTTGACGTTGCTACACATGAGCACGGAATTAGTTAGACTGCCGACGTAAGTGAGTAAGGTAGGTAGGTGGGTTGGTAGATAGGACAACGGGAAAACTCAACTCAAAAGTCGACTTCACCAGGGAAGGCCAATCGCGGATAGAGGCCACCAGGTAGCGGCCAAAGATAAAGTCAAATGGGTTCTTGTAAGTCCACGGAGTCTCGAGGTCGTCGACGATGAACTTGACGTTGGGTGGGACCCTGGCACACGCAATTTCCTCAGTATCGAGAACTACCTGCGCTGCGCATTCAGCGCCCTGTGGCTAAAAGCTTACCAGTAAGGTTGTATCGGACTGAGGTCGTTCCCTGTAACCTGAGCATTGGGAAACCGCTCGGCAAATTCCATGGCCCAGAGCCCCGTCCCCGTTCCCATGTCGAGAACGCGGCCTAGCTGGCTTTCTTCCAAAGGGGTGAGAAAGAGTCGATGTCCAAGGGTTCTAATTAGGACCTCGTGCATGATCTCGAGTCGTTTCATTTCTTGCTAAGAGAACGTGTCAGAATACAGAGTCTCCCAGTGGTCACGGGGATGCAAACTTGATCGTTGGGAAGGGCATAGTCTGGTTGAGACTCTGTCAATAAGAGACAAGTTGGGGATAGGCTTGGCACTCACTGCCATGGCTCAAGGCATGGTAGCGTCGGCCATGCTCGATCGGAAAGTCGCATACACTCGGTGTTAGGGGCTGAGTGGACGTCGATCTAGAGAGGAATGTCAGAGAAGGCAGACAAGTCACGATGCAGCGGACATGACTTACTGGAGATCATCAATGGCAGAATCATGATCGTCAATGGTGGTATCCTTCCCCTGGATTAGCTCCGAGAGCGATGGCAAACGAGACGACGAACAGACAATCTCACCCTCATTTTCGCTTGTTCCAGACAGCGTCATCAGAATAGGAGAAGACTGAAAAATATGTGGTTGTGTTATTTGTTCTGATGGCTGCATCCGTGTCGTCGAGGCCATAGTATAAGCGTACCGCCCCCTCGGGAGAAGTTGCAGTCAAAAAGCGGGTAGAATACCCAAATTTCTTTGTTCCTTTTGCACGTTGGCCAGATCGGGAGAAGGATGATGACAACAGTTAAAATCCGAGGGCTGCAGATCGGGCCGTGCATGTGACTGTGCGAAAAAAAAGGTTGCCCTTGCGACAAGCTGTCGAAAGACTGGTCCGAAGTAAGGATCGGAGGCGGCTCCGAGGGCGCTATTATTAATGGCGTCCCCTGGTCTTTGTTGAATCGTCATAGGCACCCCTGGAGGTCTAGACGAGATACGCTCAAGATGGGCGGTGACTGCGCGAAATACTGAAGCTGTCACATTTTGACATCACACCGCTCTGGGTCCAAGCCCCCGCTCGGTATGCAGCTTGGTGGCCGCCTTTGCCGCTGTTTGGTCGGAATTCCACGCTATCAAGCCATTTCACACCTCCCCGGCGGGGGTGGCGCTCTCATGCAGATCAAAGAAAGACATGCCTCGGAATCCGAATCCTACTGGTGCGGCCCGAAAAACCTTGGTGACGTTGCCAGGGCAAGCCGTGACAAAGACGGAAAATACGAGGTGGAGTGGTGGTATTTGTTTCGGCGACGCGCGAGACGCACCAGATTGCAGACAGAAGGTTTTGGGGGTGTTGTGACTTCCTCGAGTCTCACCGAGATTTGCGTCTCCAAAGACATGCAGGCTTGGCAGTCCAGGGCTGCATGGCGGGTCTGGGTCACGACAAATGGAATTGGAATGGAAGGGGCAACTGGTGACCAGTGCCGATGACGGGACTCAGCAAATTCGCTACATCTGTGCTCTCAGTGGCTAGCTCTGGCTGGCTCTAGCGAGGAAGGTGCAGCTGCTGCTGATGGCACTGATGCCCAAATTTCTCCATCTCCGGTTTGCCCGAGTTCCCAATCGACGTTCACTTGACAAGCAACGAACTTGAGCAAAAGACGATATACTTTTACTTCCGTTGTTACATATTCTGAAGTACTTGGGTAGTTGTGCGGTCGGCCCCCAGATTTCGGCTGATGAGGGCGGAAGAGACGACTCCGGTTGGGGCAAAACACGTTCCATCATTCCACTGACCCCAACGCCCATATTTGCTGCTGTCGGCTGTTCCCGCCCTGCATCGGCGCTCCGATCAGCTCAGTTCTGGCGTTGTTTCTGAACGACTCGTGGTCGTCAACGGAAGGATAGCCCAAGTCCTAGCGAGACATACGGTCAGTCATTCTCCATGAGTTTATTCTCGTCCGGGGGTTACGGAGGACCAACGGCGAGAGAAGACGCACGAATGGGGACCTTCAAGCGACCACCCTGAAACCTGCCGCCCTCATGCAAATCTACCGAGGGGTCAGCCACTTAATTACCACACGGCACTTCAGCGGCCGCCATTGGCCACAGCTTCTCAGACACCAAGGTGCCTGAATATGCATCTGCTGGATACCGGGAACCTGCGGATGCGAATACCACTTGCATGGCTACCGCTTAAGTAACGGTCAACCGGCGCTACGGTAAATGAATCCCCACCTATTGCCTCGTTATGAGGGCGGAGCAAGCAATTCCGTACACATGGCGATATCTTCAGTCGATGCAGAAGGCTGAACCTAGCGTCCACGGTATAAGAAGCGGTGCCCAGCAATGGCTCGGGGAGGCTTGAACAGGGATGGTTGGCTGTTTCTAGAACCACACTCTTGGGAGGATTAAACTGACTCAGCATGAGGTTCTCCAGCGCACTTGTAGCCATGGCGGCTGCTACCGGTGCCCTTGCGGCCCCAGCCGTGGATACCCCGACCCCGACCGTCAAGCGGGCCTCCAAGTTCCAGTTTGTCGGTGTCAACCAAGCCGGAGCCGAGTTCGGTAACAAGGACCTACCTGGAACCTTGGGGAAGCACTACACCTGGCCAGTGCATTCCACTATTGACGTGAGCATGCTTCTTTGTCAGGTTGGAGAGCTGTGGACTGACGTGGGCAGACGCTCAACACCAAAGGCTTCAACACCTACCGGATTGCGTTTATGATGTAAGTCTACAAGGCCACAGCCCAGGACTAAGATTTCTGACAGATCTGATCCCAGGGAGCGCCTAGTCCCCAATAAGCTGGACGGTCCTCTCGACGCCACCTACTCAAAGTCCCTGCAAGACGTAAGCGCCAGGCACCGTCGACGCAGGAGCATGGCTGATTTTCGTGGTTAGATTGTCCAATATGTCACTAGCAAGGGTGGCTACGCTGTCATTGACCCCCACAACTTCGGTCGGTACTACGACAAGGTCATTACCGATGTAAACGGCTTCAAAGCCTGGTGGACCACCGTGGCCAAGCTCTTTGCCAACAACGACAAGGTCGTCTTTGACACCAACAACGAATACCATGACATGGACCAGAATTTGGTTGTGCGTCTGAACCAGGCTGCCATTGATGGGATTCGTGCGGCAGGTGCTACAAGCCAGTACATTTTTGTCGAGGGTAATTCCTGGAGTGGCGCTTGGACATGGGTATGGCCTTCCTGTTCCTTTCCTCTTTGGGGAGCGCTCGGTTGACGCAGAATGAAACAGGTCTCCAGTGGCAACGGTGCCAGCCTCAAGGATCTTAAAGACCCCTCAGACAAGATTATCTACGAGATGCATCAATACCTCGACACAGACGGGTCGGGCACCAACGCCAACTGTGTGTCGAGCACCATTGGCGTCGAGCGCATCCGCGAAGCTACGGCCTGGCTCAAGGCCAACAATAAGAAGGGCATACTGGGGGAGACGGCGGGAGGAGCCAATACCCAGTGCATTGCCGCCATCACGGGTATGCTGAGCTACATGCAGCAGAACTCGGATGTGTGGACGGGTTGGCTTTGGTGGGCTGGCGGTCCTTGGTGGGCGGGTAAGGCTGAGTTGTCGATGGAGGTGAGAAACCTGTGCTAACTGAATGATAAACAGACTACATGTTCAGCATTGAGCCCCCGAGTGGCACGGCGTATGCCAAGGTTCTTCCGAGCTTGGCTCCCTATATCTGAGTCGGATGTGAGGGGTGGGGGGTGGGGGAAACAGAACAATAGTTTTTAGCCTCCAAGATATTGTCTGGGGCATTCTGACTTCGTCTTGTCAATGTCGCGCGGCTTGGGTAGAGTCTGTGTTTTATCTGCGAAAAGCAAGCTACCTCACAACTCTTGCTAGAAAGTCAAACGTCTTTGGTGGAGTCTAGACATCTAGTGCCGAAATATCTCAATGAGACATGCTTCGCGGCGTACTATAACTTTCCGATGTTGCAAAGCTTGCCGTTGTTATACAAAGTCCGATTAACCGCTCAAGGCAACGGATACGTAACGACACGTATAGCAGAAGACGTCTAACAAAGTACAGTTTTGACTCTATAAGGTTGACATGGTAGAAGCTGATCATATGTTAGCCTGGGCTCCGGCCTGTAGACGACTAGGGGACTTTTTTTGGGCGGGGAATAAATAATTTGAGCCATTGGTAGGTATAACATGGAAATAAATCATTAGACATGCACATCAAACCTTGGTATAATTGAGAATATTGCCAAATTGACCTTGCACTTTTGGATATTTCAGCCCTTAAACACGATTAGAATAGGCCAAGTCTCTCTGGTGTCCTGGGAAATATATTTCACGTTTGCAAGCATATCAAAACTACCTAAGCTATCAAAATAGTAAACTATAAATATTTACACCCCTGTGTTGAAAACACCAAGAGCGGAAAACTATTTGCCCTGAACTCTTCAAGTTGGGAGATCTGGGTTGGTCCACTTTCCACTTTGGACAGACAATAAAATAAGATGATATGTCATGAGCATATCACCTGAGAGGAGCGAAAAAGCAGACTTGAATCAATTTAAAAACTAGATCCTAAAACTTAATCGGATATCTGTAGACGTTGAAGAGATCCCCTCCTAGGCCTAGGTTAGTCGTCCAGGCCACAAATTTTCACGTCTAGTCTTCCAGAAACGGGAGATATAGCTACCTACGTAAGGTTCTTCTATTTCTCTTCTTGCTGGGGGTGAGTGGAAATCGGGATCAGGAAGTGGATTGAACATAACATGACGAGACCACGGCCCGCAGACCCCGCCGGCCAATCGCCAGACAGCCTATCCTCGCGAGCGTTGGCACGCCATATACCGCGCGCTTTCGGCGGCGATATAAAGTTCCCCGGCCTGCAGATTCACGCGGATTACGCGGCAGGCGGCTATACGTTGAACCAGGAAACCAGGCAACAGGCTACGTTAACCTATCTCAACGGATATTACTGGCGCCTCAATCTCCAATTTCCAATACGGCGAGGGAAGGGAAGGGAAGGGTTTGCTAAGCAACGAGGCTGGCAAGCAACTCCCCCAATTCCATTCCAGGGCAGGGAAGAGAGGATGCAAAGGGGACTAGGGGGGAAATTCGATCCCATCAATCCCATGGCCTGGGTGCGTACAAGATTGACTACCTACCTACCTAGGTACCTACCAAGGTACCCAGTCTCCCAGGAAGTGACAACAGCCACCTAGAAAAGCCAAGGTACCTCCGATCTTAGTCGCTTGATCTCCTCCTGCAGCTTCGTTTCGATTTTTTTCATGTTATCGACCTACCTTGGTATGCCTGGGACTAGACCCCCACAGGGCGCCATCCCGAACTCTCAGATGCCGCCTCAGAACCCCCCCTCCCCCCCGGGTATCCCTACCTACTTGGTCCCGCCCCCACGCCCCAGCGTCGATCAGCTGGACTGAGCAGTAGCGGGGCGACAGTTATTGGGAAAAGACAAGATCAATGGTAGGTATCCAGTGAACATAACAAACTCCCCCCCCATCAGCATCAGCAGCAGCAGTCCTATGAGTATAAAGCGAACGGGCCTGGCGAGGACTAATGCTAGAAACAGACGTTTTCGAATGAGGAAGACGGCGCTGATGTTGCCAGCTGGGCGCCTTCAGGCTCGCCAGCTTGGGACGTGGTATCGCCGAAGCGATCGCAGTCATCATAGCCTTGCGAGGCAGAGGCCGCAAGCCGTCTCACCAAATCATCCCTGCCTCCATTATCCCTCCTCTCATTTCCTTTTCGTTTTGGCACTAGCACCTTTCTGGTCATGTGGCATGATCACCGTGGTCATTGACGTAGTCGGGGGAGGGAGGGGAGGGCGGGCTTGGCTGAATCATCGTGGGACTCTTCGAGACAAATAAGAATAAAATTATTTTGCTTTTGCTTTTACGCGAAAGATATAAAGAACTGGACGCATATTTCCCTGTTCAAGATGGATACTTGGATAAATACCCCGTGTCTTGAGCATGACGGGCCAGATCTGGGTTTAAATGCCGGGGACTTTTGTAAAAGGGTAGATATTTAGATTCGATACAAGGCGGACGTGTCTCTGTTGCTTTGGCTTTTAAAATATTCTACAGACTGTATCTGATAATATCAGCTGTGCTTGTTGCTACTCTCTCCTTTACATGTAAGAATGTGTCAAAGCTGGCTCCCAGTACTAACAGTCTCGACTCCGTCCCCCTTTTCTCATATCCATTTCCCTGCTTGCTAAGTGGCGAAAGCTAGATAGACGCCGTTTGTCTCCCGGATACATAGGTAGAATGACTATCCATGCCCAACAGTCTGACTGATTAGATTCTACTTGACGACAAAAGAAAAGGCAAACAGTTCATCTGGGACATGATACATGCTACTATCTAGAATCGGCCTGTTGTCTCGGTACCTAATCCAACAAAGAAATGTGTCCGCAACTGCACAAACTTTTTTTAGTCTTCAAGGATATGCCGTCACGTATATAACTACTCTGGATCAGGGAGGTCAGATCTCAAACTTGACACTATGCCCATGTCACCCAGGAAAACATGTCCGCTCAAAGCCTTTGCCTTGTTGTATGCACAAGAGGAAATGCTCCCAAGCTGGATATGCTATCTAGGTCTGTATACTTTTCTCTGTCCAGACAAAGCCAAACCCGGCCAACGAACACGCTCACAGTTTCCGCGCTTCAAGATCCAGGTTCGAATCCTCCCCACTACCCAGCCACTGACCATTTCTTCTTCTTCACTACTCCTTGCAAGGAAAGGCTCGCCGATTTTAAAGGAAAAGCCAATGGCACAGACCCCATCGCTGAATCTCCACTGGAAACACTCCTTCTCCGGAAGGCTTTCGCAGGCTTTTTCGCAGTGGTATGCTGATAGGTGTGCTCTCCTTTCGAACCAGTTGTATTTTTTGGGATTTTTCGTTCGTTGGGCCGCCCAGTCTGCTATATTCCCGATACTCCTGCTGCTATGACTGCTGTTGTTGCTGCTGTTGTTACTGCTGTTGCTGTTGCTACTGCTAGTGCTACCGCTGTTGTTGCCACTGCAGCTACCGCTAGTGCTTGTGCTACCACTGCTGTTCAGTTTCGGGCTCAGGTTCGGGTCGATGTAAAACCGGTCCTCGGAAAAGTTATCCCACCCACCCCGTCTCGTCTGCATTCTCGGCTGGAAATACTCGTTGTAAATATCCCTGATCAGCATCGGGCGAGTATCTCCAAACCCCTGGGCACGATAAAAGGTTCGCTCGAAATCCCAAAAGGTACCAACTTGTGAGCTGTTCATGTGATGAAGCGTAATGACCGGCTGGCACCAATGTGTAGGCCCAAACGGGATTGTAAAAGGGGTTTCGCCGTCCATACTTGGCCACTGTTTTTCGTTCCTCCGTTAGCAAAGTATACCAGAGTCAAAAGGTTGGAGAGAGACGTACCATCTGCTCAATCTCCAGACCAACTTTCTCTTTCAAAGCCAGACCAAGAACCTGGTCGCCACAGCAGACCTCCCTAACCCGGGAATCGTACTCTCTCCCGACACCCGGGTTCGCTGCGGCAAAACTCTCCATGGCCCCGCGGCTGAGGACGTACCCAGAACCACCGTGACCGAACCGGAAAGAATCATCCCCAGCAGCCTCAGTGACACTTCCCAGGTACCGTCTCTCCGCCGGGTTCAGCATCACCAGCCACCACACCAAGTTGGGAACGGCAAGGTACGTGTCGGCGTCGACAAAAACATACCAATCCAGACCCGGACGCAGGGCAAACGTCTTTTCCACAATATGTACGTTTTTATACCGGTCCAAATTCCAGCTCGCTTGATATATATCTGCGGGATATCTCTCACATCTAGTGGAATCGGAATCGGAATCGGAATCGGAATCGGAATCGGGATTGACAACACAGGCCTTTTGCCATCGGTATAAGTCGAAATCGGGGTTCCCATCCATGATTTCGGGTGTAACGTTATCGAGGCTATCCAGGATGTCGTAACCGGCAATATCTTGGTGTAAATCTCCAAATAAAAGGACGTTGGCTTCGGGGAGGCATTTGAGGACTATCATGAGTTGGGTTGGTAGGCGCGCGTAAGACTCGGAGGCTCCCGTCTTCATTACCACGACGAGGTTGCTGGCGTTGGGGAATCCAGCACAACTCTGATTGGTTATTCTCGGCGGAGAGTAGACCTTTTCGGAACCGGGAAGAGGGGGCAGCTGGTAGTCTGCCAGGGGTTTGTTGTAGGTGGCGCCGCTTTGTTCATGTTCATGTTGAGGGTAGTCATGGTGAGGGTAAAAGTAAATGTCAGACTTGAAAGAGGGGTTGATGGAGAAAGGAGAGGTAAAGATCAGCAGCAGAATAAAGGCCAGAGCGAGAAGGGCGAGGCGTAAAGATCTTCTCTGCAGCCGAGCCATTTCCAAATGGAGGCGAGGCCAAGGGTTGGGGGAGGCGATTTCGGGGTTCATCTTCCAGATTAAGTACCTAGAGTTCTTCGTGAGTGGGTAGGTGGTAGTTCTGGATTCAAGGCAGAGAGGAAGGTGTTGAGAACGGCGATTCAGATGAAAATACCACTGCTGGATGGTATCACTAGCTTTGTCGACCTTGAAGAAATTACCAAGACGCGAACCATCTTGTGGCCATGAATTAGATTGAGAGCAGATCCGCCTGCGGCCGGGCGTGTCGAACAGCAGGAGTTAAGCGGAGCCTACCTACATTTACAAACACAAACGGAAGGAGCGGAATCCCGTCGCGATCACGGGTCAGTGAAATCTGTTACCGCACAACGGCACACGACAAAGCTGGAATTACGTGTTCGTTGGGTTTGGGCCCACAAAGCAAAGTTGAGGTCACCTGCAGCATCATCCCAACGTGCATGGCTGTTGCCCGATACAACACAGCTGACCAGGCATGTGCGTCTGAGTGTCCTTGTTATTGCCACTGTAAGTCGCTGACGAAGCAAGGAATCTCCAAGTCCCTTGATATGGCCTCGACTGATTTTGATGGCGCGTGTGCCTCACAGCAGGGAGGTCGACGACAGTGCCTGACTTGGTTCATCCGTTGACGCCGAGAAGCCTCACATCACCTAGTTCTATACTATCGCCGTCTCGCATATCAGGCCTCAAGCACAGGCGATGGCGCTTTCTCGTGTATGGGAATACACATATCCGCAAATGCTCGTATCTTTAAGGCAGTCTTTAGACAACAACCTCTACAATCCGGTTCGGATCCACCCTTCCTCGCCCCGTTGGTCGATAACCAGAAGTTGAAGAAGGGGGACGAACACGGCAGTCTTTGGCATATCAGACGCAGGGGCTGGGTAGGTAGGGTGAGCGAACTAGACAGTTTGGTTGGTCCAAACAGCCCACCACCTTCGACTGGCCCAAGACAAGAGCCCGGATCGGCGACAGCGCTTGGAACGGGACACTGAACAGAGACTGACCACAGTCCCGTCAAACAGCTAGCTAGTTAATGGCCACGACGGCGGAACCGACGGCCTGTTGCGTGTTGAAACCAATAGGCACGCTGAAACCAAGAACGCAAAGGTTGTCAAGCAGATTGGAGCACAGAAAAAAGTTAGACTTGGTGGTATATCTATCAGCAGCAGAAAGCAAAATCCTTGTGAGTGCCGCTCTTCTATTTGTCCCCTTCCTACCAATACAGGCCCATTTCCACGAGTGCCTCCTCTCTTGGTTCCACAGAGACTGTGCCACGGACTGACACAGACTGATGCCTTTTGAATGCAGCCAGTGCTACGATCTATGCCTTCAATCCCAGCCTGGGACTCCTCGCTACTTGCCCAAGTATTCAGTTAGACAGTACCGACCCGTCCTCGCCATCTCTTTCATCTCTCTGTCTACTCTAGAGAGCCCCCCTCACTGGGGTGAGGTAAACCGGAAGAGGCGGCTTTTCCCAGAGCGTCCCAACCTTTTGGTCAAACCAATCCACGTCCTTATTCACCAGTTCCAAGTCAAAAGCATAGAGGATCCGAGCCAAGATGAGGCGCATTTCCGCGTACGCAAGCCTACCATCTGTGAGTACATGTACGAACCCGACACTCCTCCTCCTTAAAATGAACAGCGAGGAAAGGGGAGAGGGAAAAACTGACGTTCGACCGATACAATCCGTCGGCCCCAGCAAAAAAGGCTGTACCACATCCAACCTGTCCTGCGCAAATTTCGGGTCCTGCAAGAAGCGCTCGGGATGGTACCCGAACGGGTCGACAAAGTATTCGGGGTTGTGGTTTGCGGCGTATTGCCAGACGCTGATGATAGTCTAACCTCTCGTCAGTCTCGTCCAGTCCAGTAATCCAGTGGCTACCTAGCTACCTAGGTAGGTAGGTAGGTAGGTAGGTTATCACCGAAATTGAATACTCACCTTTTCTGGCACATTATGTCCCGCAATCATGGTCCCCACCCTTCCCTCAGGAACGAACCTCGGTAGCCCAATCGAAACAGGGGGATACCGACGCAACGCTTCGCTAATACAAGCAGTTAGATACGTCAGCTGGCCGACCGAAGTGAACGTCATATCTCCCTCCGACTTGAATGCCGAGCGGATCTCCTCTGTGACTTTCTTCAAGGCGTCGGGGGTTCGTAGGAGTAGATATGTCACGCCGGAGAGGAGGGTGGCACTGGTTTCGGATCCGGCGCCGATCAGCACCGAGGCGTTGACGATGAGGCGGTCGTTTTCCATTCCCTGTTTGTGTGTTTGATGGTGTCAGTACAAGTTCGGCTTACCTACCTAAATACCTGGAGACAGATAGGAGGTAAGTGAGAGGTACGCAGGTAGGTAAAACTCACCCATTCATCCTTCTTCTGCAGAAACCCCTCAATCAGATCCGGCCGTTCCACATCCAGCTGCAACCGCCTCTTTAATTTCCCAATGGTACGCACGCGATGTTCCGCCGCCGGCTTGTTAACCTTTACCGCCAACCAAGTCAACACGCCCAACCCCATATACTTGGCCATATATACCGCCGGCATGTACGGGAGACTTTCGGCCACGGCGCCGACCCAGGGATCATATTTCGCTCGCTCGAGACAGCCAAATGGCTCTCCGAAGGCTAAATCTCCAATGATATCGAATGTCGTCCACGTATACCATGATACCATATCCATTGGTCTCCTCACTAGTTCACCATCTTGGTCTGGTTCCGGTTCCACAGAGTGTTCACGAAGCCGCTTTATCAAAAGATCAATGTACCCCGCAATAATCGGTTCCTGCTCCTGGATTTTCCGCTCGCTGAACCGCGGCAGCAGAGCCCGACGCATGAGGGCGTGGTTATGGCGGGTTTCGGAGATGATGCTCGGAGGGATAGACGGGGTGCGGTAGAATGTGGCAAAGCGCGGGAGTTCGCGACCTTCGGGTTTGTGTCCGTAAATATCTTTTAGAGCCTCGGGCGTGTTGAAGGCGAGCTCGTTGGGGGCGATGCGTACTACGGGGCCGTATTTCTTGTGGATCTCAAGCATGTCGCGGGAGAGACGGCGGGTGGTGAAGCGGTAGGCGAGAGGGAGGGTGGTTGCTCGCCAGAGGAGTGGGCCGGGGAAGCGGGCGAGAGGGTGGAAGTAGACATTGTAGAAGGCGTTGGCGAGAAAGTAGACGAGGCCCTACATGCATTGACGATTAACACCAGGTTCTATACTACACAAGGAAAAAAAAAAAAAAACATACCGACGGGAAAAAACACCCA
>Ga0247765_1000961_pt1 | contig 17258 bp, 14 predicted proteins | sample UWRJL106311C6_FD_179949 | JGI IMG/M metagenome (GOLD analysis project Ga0247765, IMG submission 179949) | Plant litter microbial communities from Arlington Agricultural Research Station in Wisconsin, United States - UWRJ-L106-311C-6 | ecosystem: Environmental > Terrestrial > Plant litter >... | reverse complement strand
CTTCGCCGTCCAGCCGGACGGGGACCCCAGGTTCTCCGTGCCCCTGTGCGCCCTCTGGGCCACGGACGGCACCGCCGCCGGCACCGAGCAGCTCGCCGATCTCTGCGGCGGCGAGGTGCCCATCACCGTCGACTACTTTCCCCGCATGCTGGCGGCGAATCGCAACTTGGCCTTCTTCGTCCCGCCCTCCGGCCGCCTCTGGCGCACCGACGGCACCGCCGCCGGCACCTTCGAGCTCGGGTTCCAGCGGGTCGGCAGCGATGCCGGGGATCCGCCGGTCTTCGCTCCCGACGGGCGGACGCTGCTGTTCAGCGGCTGCACCACCGGCTCGCCCGGCTCCTGCAGCCTCTGGCGCAGCGACGGCACGGTCGGCGGCACTTTCCCGGTGCGCGCCGTCGGTGGCGCTCCTACCCGTTTCACCCCCACGAGCGGGCGCGTGCTGTTCGCCAGCCCGGCGGGGATCTGGTCGACGGACGGCACGGCGCAACGCACGTCGCGGCTGGCCGCCGCTCCCGGGACGGTCGTCCAGCTCTTCCCGCACGGCGGATCGCTCTACTACGTCACCTTCACGGGCGAGCTCTGGGTCCTCGACTTGCGGGGCGGCCGGCGGCCCAGCCGGCTGGCGAGCTTCGACGCGGCTCCCGGGATCTTCGGCGTGCGCGTCCACGCGGTTGGCGGCCGCGTGCTGATCTCCGTCAATCACAACGACGGACAGCACTCGCTCTGGACGACCGACGGCACCCCCCGCGGCACCCGCCGCCTCGGCGCGGAGTTCCTCTCCTACCACGATCTCGTCAGGGTCTTCGACGTCGGCGGGCGCGCCGTGTTCCACGAGGGGAACCTCTGGGTGCTCCCCCCCGGATCGCGGCGGCCGGAGCCGCTGACCGGCTGCCCCAATGGCTGCCCCACGCTCGAGGACGGCCTGGCGACGGCGGTGCTGTTCAACGGCCGCCTCTTCTTCAACGGCCGGGACGCCCGGCGCGGCCGGGAGGTCTGGGTGACCGACGGCACCGGCGCCGGCACCCGGCGGCTGAAGGACCTCTGCCCCGGCGCCTGCGACGGCGGACCGGTACTGTTCCGGGAGGTCCTCGGCCGGTTGCTGTTCGCCGATCACCAGGGGAATCTCTGGGTGACGGACGGCACGCCGGCCGGGACGGTCCGCCTCGCCGCGCTCCCCCCCTCTCCCACCCTGGGCTATCAGCCGGACGCGGCGCCGCTCGACGGCGGCATCCTCTTCACCGGCTTCGATCCCGTCAATGGTCCGCAGCCCTGGCGGAGCGATCTGACCCCGGCCGGGACGGAGGTCCTCGCCACCATCGGCACCCCGCCGCCGGCCAGCGGCTGGCCCATCGCCCTGACGGCGCTGGGCGGCAAGGTCCTCTTCCAGGCCTGCGCCGGCGCCGAGGACTGGATCTGGGCGAGCGACGGCACCGCGGCCGGCACGGTCCGGCTGCCGGCGACGTCCGTCCCCTGCACGACTACCCGCCTGTTCTCGCGCTTCCAGCGGGTCGGCGCGCTCGCCGCCTTCGTCTGGAACGGAAAGCTATGGCGCACCGACGGCACGCCGGCGGGGACGATCTCCCTCCTCGACCTGCCCCCTGACGCGTTCCCCCGCCTGGGCGCGATCGGCGGCGAGCTCGTCTTCAGCCTCCCGCCGTCTTCGTTCCCGCCGAGCTCCAACGGCTGGATCTTTACCTTCTGGACCAGCGACGGCACACCGGCGGGGACGCGGCAGGCCTTCGAATTCCGTTCCAGCAGCGGACCGGTGCAGTTCGCCCCCGGCGACGGCTTCCTCCTGTTCCAGGCGCAGTCCCCCATCTCCCCTTTCTTCGCCGAGCTCTGGCGCACCGACGGCACCCAGGCCGGCACCTTCCCCCTGCTGACGCTGCGCGGGCAGGTCGAAGGCCGGATGCCGCAGACGGCCGTGCTCGGCGGCAGGACCTACTTCCTCGCCGACGCGCGGAGCGCCGGCCCCGAGCTCTGGGTTACGGACGGCACCGCCGCCGGCACCGCGCCGGTCCTGCCGGACCTCAACGCTCCGCGCCCGCGCAACTCCATCGACCTGACCGCCTTCCAGGGAGATCTGTACTTCGCCGCCGACATTACCCAGGTCAGCGGCAACCCCGCGCATCCGCGCGGTCTCTGGCGCTCGGACGGCACCGCCGCCGGCACGGTCCTGCTGAAGGCCCTGGATCTGCCCGGCAGTCCCGACGACCCCATGGCCCCCCAGCTCACGCCGGCCGGGGATCGGCTCTTCTTCCGCGTCAACGCCGGTCCCGGCCGCGTCGAGCTCTGGCAGACCGACGGCACGCCGGAGGGGACCGCGCGGGTGAGGGAGAACCCGCCCGCTCCAGCCAACGCCATCGGCCTGACCGCCGCCGGCGGCGAGCTCTATTTCACGGCCACCGACGGCGTCCACGGCGACGAGCTCTGGCGCACCGACGGCACTCCAGCCGGCACCCTCCTGGTGCGGGACATCCTGCCCGGGCCCGGCGCCTCGAACCCCCTGGAGCTCACCGCCGCGGAAGGCAACCTTTTCTTCAACGCCAACGACGGCCAGCACGGCCGCGAGCTCTGGGCGGCGCCGCTGCCGCGGTAGAGGGAGGCGCTATAATCTTCAGAGATCCGTAGAGCTCTGGAGAGGCAGGTTGGCATGGAGTCAGAGAGCGGTACCGTTCAGCCCCCGCAGAAAATCGATCGCAAGCTGATGGAGCAGCTCATGTTCGGCACCGGCCGCGTGCGCCGCTTCACGCAGGATTCCCCCGTGCTGCCGGACGTCTGGCTCGAGTACGCGAAGACGCCCGAGGAGCGGACCTCCCTCCCCAGCTCGCGAACCCGGCCGGGCGAGCCCTTCCCGCCCGTGAAGCTGCTGCTCACTCCCTACCGCGAGCACTCCACGGGCGACGTGCGGATCGAGCTGCGCGAACGGCTGGCGAGGAAGCGGGAAGAGCCCGCGTGGGAGGCGTTCAAGCATTTTTCAGCGCCCCTGCCGCGCGTCATCTACAACCAGTCGACGGTCGCCGTCGACCTCTACTTCGAAGAGCTCATCCGGATCGTCCTGCCGATGACCGACTGGTGGTCCCTGCTCTCCCAGGAATGGAAGATCGGCACCCTGGGAGTGGCGACCGAGGAGACGCTGACGCTCCTGGCCCAGGCAATCAAGGATCCGGAGCGCGCGAAACCCATTCCAATCGGCAAAAAGAACGTTCGCTTTCCAACCGCACTGCTCTGGATGATCCGTGTCGCGGGCGCGCTGGCGATCATCCACCGCGGCGGGACGCTGCCGCCAAAATTCCTGGAGAAAAACGGCGTCGCCGGAGCGACCGAGGAGGACTGGAAAGAGATCGTCCGGGTGTTCGCCGAGCTGGTGCGCGGGATCACGCCGGCCGAGGAAGAGGCGCGCATCTACGCGGTGAGCCTCAACCGCGAGGCCTCTCCCACGATCGCCCGCTCGACGCTCGCGATCAAGGCCGACGCCGCGCGGCTCCTGTTCAGCATCTCCTGCAGCAGCCTCGCGTGGGCCATCGTCGACAGCGGAGTCGACGCCAGCCATCCCGCTTTCCGCCAGGTGAAAGGGAAAGACAAGGATAAAGAAATCTTCTATGAGGAAGCCTTTCCGGTCGAGGACGGAAAGACGGTGAACCGCTCGCGCGTGGTCGCGACCTACGATTTTACGCAGGTCGATCTGCTGCTGGACCCCGACACGGAGGAGTGGCCGGAGAAGATCCAGCGGCAGTTGGATGCCGGTGGAGAGCGCGCGCAGGCGCTGCGCAAGGATCTCGACCGGCTGAAGGACTCGCTCAAGTCCGGCCGCTCCCTGGACTGGAAGCTCATCGCGCCGTTTCTGCGCATTCCGCACGAGGCGCCTGTGGAAGGGGAGAAAGAAGAAGGGAGCAGGTACGTGCCGCCGGGCCTGGATCACGGCACCCACGTCGCCGGCATCCTGGCCAGCAACTGGAAGCAGGACCCGCCCGACAAGAGATGGGAAAACCTCGTCGGCGTCTGCCCCGACCTCCGCCTTTACGACCTGCGGGTGCTCAACGCCGAAGGACAAGGGGACGAGTTCTCCGTCATGGCGGCCCTGCAGTTCATCCGCTATCTCAATTCGACCAACGATTTCATGGTCGTCCACGGCGTCAACATGAGCCTGTCGATCCCGCACGACGTCTCCAACTACGCCTGCGGCCGCACGCCGGTCTGCGAGGAGTGCGAGCGCGTCGTCTCCTCGGGCATCGTGGTGGTCGCCGCGGCGGGCAACCAGGGCTACCGGAAATACACCACCGAAGAGGGGGGGACGACCACGGCCTACAACAGCATCAGCATCACCGATCCGGGCAACGCGGATCTCATCATCACCGTCGGCGCCACTCACCGCTTCCGGCCCCACACCTACGGCGTGAGCTACTTCTCCAGCCGCGGGCCGACCGGCGACGGGCGGAGCAAGCCCGATCTGGTGGCGCCGGGCGAAAAGATCACCGCGCCGCTCCCCGACGGTCTCTTCGGACTGAAGGACGGGACCAGCATGGCCGCCCCGCACGTCAGCGGCGCGGCGGCCCTCCTCATGGCCCGCTACAACGAGCTGGTCGGCCGCCCGGCGCGCATCAAGCAGATCCTCTGCGATACCGCCACCGATCTCGGCCGGGAAAAATATTTCCAGGGCGCCGGAATGCTCGACGTCCTGCGCGCCCTGCAGTCGGTCTGAAAAGGAGATCCGATGTTGATCCTGGAAACCCTGCGCGCCCGGTACGGCGATTCCCTGCTGCTCCACTTCGGCACCGGGGAGGATCCCCGGATCGTCCTGATCGACGGCGGCCCTCCCGGCGTCTACGACGACGCCCTGAAGCCGCGGCTCGAGCAGCTCCGCGCGGAACGCGGGCTCGAGGACGGCACGCCGCTCGAGATCGATCTCGGAATGGTCAGCCACATCGACGAGGATCACATCGCCGGCATCCTGGAGCTGGCCCGCGAGCTCAAGGATCTCGAGGAGTCGCAGCAACCGGTCCCCTGGAAGATCCGCCGCTTCTGGCACAACTCCTTCGACGACATCCTGGACAACGAGGAGGTGGCGGTCGCCTCCGCCGCCTCGGCGATGAGCCCGGCCTCGATCGGCGATCTGCTGGGCCCCTCGGGCTCCCTCGTCCTCTCCAGCGTCGGCCAGGGGCGCGAGTTGCGGAACCTGCTCGAATTTCTCGGCATCAGCGGCAACGGCTCCTTCAAGGGGCTCGTGCAGGCCGGACACAAACCGATCAAATTGGGGGGCAGCCTCGAGCTCACCGTCGTCGCTCCCAGCGAGAAGAACCTGCTCGCGCTGCAGAAGGACTGGAACCTCAAGATCAAGCCGATCCTGAAGAAAGAGCACGACAAGGCCGCCAAGGCGGAGATCGCCTCCTTCATCGACCGGTCGGTCTACAACCTCTCCAGCATCGTGGTGCTGGTCGAATCGGAAGGCAAGCGCATCCTGCTCACCGGCGACGGCCGCGGCGATCACACCCTCGAAGGGCTGGAAGCGGCCGGCCTGCTGGATGACGAGGGGAAGATCGAGGTCGACATCCTCAAGATGCCCCACCACGGCAGCATCCGGAACGTCGACGCCGGCTATTTCGAGAAGGTCCGCGCCAAACATTACGTCGTCTCGGCGAACGGCAAGTTCGACAACCCCGACGTCCCCACCCTGAAGCTGATCTCCGACGCGCGTCCGGACGACGACTTCACCATCCATCTCACCTATCCGACCGATGAGTTCGAGCTGCCGGCGGTAGGCGCGGCGGTCGCCGGCTTCTTCGCCGCCGAGAAGGCCGCCGGCCGCAAGTACCGGGTGGAGACGCGTAGACCAGGCGAGCTCTCCTTCCGTATACAGCTCGTCTGACCTAACCAGAAAGGTGGAAACCATGAAAAAGACCAAGAAGCTTCGCCTGTCCAGGGAGACCCTGGCGCAACTGAATCTCAATCTGGTCCAGGGAGCCGCGCCGTACAGGACCTGGAGCGATTGCCCCATGATCTCCTGTGCCGGCTGCACGCCGGACTGCGCGTAGCCCGAAGAAGCGGGGGACAGACATAGAATGTCCCCCACATGACCGAGCGCAGACAGCTGGGCCTGGCGGCGGCGGTCGCCGCGGTCACGGGCGAATCGATCGCGCTGGGGATCTTCCTCACCCCGGCCACGATGGCGAAGTCGCTCGGCTCGCCGCTGCTGCTCGCCGCCGTCTGGTGCGCCATGGCGGGCATGGCGATCTGCGGCGCTCTCTGCTACTCCGAGCTCGCCGTGCGCTTCCCGGAGGCGGGGGGCGAATACGTCTACCTGCGGCAGGGCTATGGCGAGCGCATCGCTTTCCTCTTCGGCTGCATGAGCGCCGCGGTCGTCGATCCGGGGCTCGCCGCCGCCCTCGCTGTGGGGGCGGCCGCCTACATCCAGACGCTGGTGCCGCTCGGCGCCTGGGCCGCGGCTCTCCTGCCGGCGGCCATCCTGCTGATCCTGGCGGCGATCAACCTGCTCGGCACCCGGCTCTCCGGCGGCGTCATGACCGCCGCCAACCTGCTCAAGCTCGCCGTGCTGTTCGCGCTGGCGGGATGGGCGGTCCTCGGCGGCCACGGCAGCCTCGCCAACCTGCTGCCGCTGGCCGCGCGGCGGCCCGGTTCCGAGGCGCTGTTCGGGGCGGTCGCGGGGGCCGCCGTGAGCGCGTTCTTCAGCTTCGGCGGCTGGTGGGATACCGGCAAGCTGGCGGGGGAGATCCGGCGACCGGAAAAGAACCTGCCGCGCGCCTTCACCCTCGGCGTGCTGCTGGTCACCGCGGTCTACCTGCTGATCAGCTTCGCCTTCCTCTACGTGCTGCCGCTGGAGAAAATCGTTTCCAATACCGCCTTCGTGGCGCAGTTCGGCACCGTTCTGTTCGGCGCCGCGGGGGCCCGGGTGCTGTCGGTCTGTGTGCTCCTCTCCGTGCTCGGCGGCCTGCTGGCGCTGACCATATCGGCCCCGCGCGTCTACTACGCGATGGCCCGCGACGGCGCCTTCTTCCCGGTCTTCGGCCGTCTGCATCCGCGCTTCGGCACGCCGGCCGCCGCGATCCTGCTGCAGACCGGGCTGGCGATCCTCCTGCTCACCCTGGGCGCCTTCGACCGCATCCTCTCCTACGTCATCTTCTCCGCCGTGCTCTTCCTCGGGCTCTCGGCGTCCGCCCTGTTCCGCCTGGAGCGGCCGGTGGTCCGCTGGTGGTATCCGGCGGCGCCGATCCTCTTCCTCCTCGGCTGCGCCGCCGTCGCGCTGCTGATCCTGCTCCACGACCCGCTGCCCGCGCTGCTGGGGATCGTCATGGTGCTCGCCGGCGATCTACTGCGGCGGCTGTTTCTGCCTGGAATCTGACGAGAAAGGGACGTCGACCTATGGAAGACCTGATCGCCGCGTGGGCGGAATTCGCGAGAGTCCTCAATGGGTACGGCAAGACTTCTTCCCTGAACGGGCCCTGCCCTCCAGAGGCGATCCGGAACGCCGAACGGAAGTTGGGGTTCGAGCTCCCACCCGCCCTGGCCACGCTCCTGAAGCTGAGCGACGGCCAGACGCCGGACAGCACCGGGCTGTTCAAGAGCGTCTCCGGATGGGACGTCTACCTCCGCCACAGATTTCTCGGCGCGGAAGGCCTCGCCGTCGCGTACCGGAAATTCGTGAAGAACGGGGCTCTGCTGGAGTTGTTCGGCGATCAGGAGATCCCGTTCGCCGTTGTGGGAACGCCGGATAATTATCGGGAGGTCTTCAGCGTGAACCGGGAGACCGGGGAGGTGAGCTTGGTCGAGACGCAGATCATCAATCCACTCCTGCCCTGGGATTGGCAGATCTTCCGCCGTCCCCGCGCGGGGAGTCTGGCGGAGTTCCTCCGGGGCCAGGTGGGCATGTATCGCTGATCCATCCATCGTCGCGCGGCGGAATCGCCCAGAGAGATCGGGGAACCGCCCGGAGATCCCCGGACACGGCCCCCGTTCGGGCGAATCGCGCCCGCGCCCGGGCCGCTCGAGCCCAGCAGGGGGGCGGTCCGGCCCATCAATGGGCGGCACCGCCCCTGCAATGGGCCGGTCGCGCCCATCAATGGGCTGGTCGGGCCCATCAATGGGCCGCACCGCCCCCGTAGTGGGCCGGACCGCCCCTCTGTAGGGATCGTCTGGCCCATTCATGGGCCGGTCGGCCCCCGTAATGGGCCGGAGCGCCCCCCTGTTGGGCCGCTCGGTCCCCCTCGTGGGCCGGACGATCCCCGCAATGGGCCAAGCCGCCCCCGTCTTGGGCCAGACGGCCCCCGTAGTGGGGCGGTGCGGCCCATTGATGGGCCAGACCGGCCCATTCCGGGGGCGCTCCCGAGCGGCCGGGCGCCTGCCGGGCCCTAACGTCCACATTATCAAAGACTTCGCCTGAGAGCCGAAGGAGTTACAGGCCCATTTTACTCCTGAATATGCGCCCCGAAAGGGCGCAATTTGATTAGCCTGGCGCTTTAGCGCCAGGTTGGGAAGCCCCCCAACCCCCACCCGCCCTGAAAGGGCGGAACCCAACGTTTCCTGGATTGAGGGGTTGCCGTTGAAAGGCACCGCCCCCTCGGGGCGGATCGGGGAGATGGGGCTGCCTACCTGGCGCTAAAGCGCCAGGCTCATCAAATTTCGCCCTTTCAGGGCGGGGTTTCCGGATCGTTCTCGCCGTCTCCGGAATGCAATAAGCTACAGGGAATCATGAACTTCGCCGACAACCCGCTGATTCGCCGGACCCTGGCCCCGCAGCCTTCCCCGGACGACCTCCACGCCGAGCCGCGCGCGCGGCTGTGGAGAGCCCTGCTCCAAATGCGAGAACGGGCGGCGATGCTCGCCAACGAGATCCACCGCGACCTGCCTGACTTCACCGTCCACGACATTACCCATCTGGACGCCCTGTGGGAGATGGCGGACCTGATCGCCGGTCCGGACTATCCGCTCAATCCTATGGAAGCCTTCGCGCTCGGAGCGGTCTTCCTGCTCCACGACCTGGGCCTCGGCCTCGCCGCTTGGCCCGGCGGTCTCGACGAGCTAAAGAAAGGTCCCGGCTGGGAGGACGCCCTGTCCACCTATCTGAGGAAGCACCTGGAGCGCATCCCCACCGTAAAAGAGCTCGCGAGCCCGCCGCTAGAGATTGAGCGCATGGCGGTCCAGGAGCGTTTGAGAACTCTGCACGCCGAGCAGGCAGAACGGCTGGCTCTCGCCGCTTTCCCAAAAGTAGCCAAGGAAGGAGAAACCGTCTACCAACTGATTGAAGACCCCGACTTGCGGCAGGCGATCGGGCCGCTTCTCGGAAAAATTGCGCACAGCCACTGGTGGCCGGTTTCTCGCCTGGGCTCCGAATTTAGCACTGTCCGCGGGTCTCTCTCTTGGTGCCACAGGGACTGGACCCTTGATCCTCTCAAGATCGCGGTCCTGCTTCGCACGGCCGACGCCGCTCACCTGGACGAACGCCGCGCTCCTGGTTTTCTAATTGCGCTCCGCAGACCAGAAGGGATCTCTAAGAACCACTGGCATTTTCAAAATCATCTCCTCAAGCCCCAAGTTGAGGGCGACCGGCTCGTTTACACGACAGCTCGGCCTTTCCCCCCAGAGGAGGTTGATGCCTGGTGGCTTTGCGAAGAGACCCTGCGCATGGTGGACCGCGAACTCCATCAGGTCGATTCCTTACTAGCTGACCGGGGAAGTCCTCCCAGACTTCATGCCCGTAGTGTGGCGGGAGTTGAGAGCCCTCGCCGTCTCCAGAAGTACATCGGAGTGTCCGGTTGGGCACCCGTCGATGCGCGGCTCCATGTCTCTAACGTTGCCGAGCTCGTGGGAAAATTAGGTGGTGAGCAACTCTATGGGAATGATCTTACCGTTCCTCTCCGAGAACTGATCCAGAATGCCTCAGACGCCATTCGAGCTAGGCGGCTTTTGGAGGAGGAGCGTCCTGACAACTGGGGCCAAGTGACCGTCCGCCTCGGCCAAGATGCCCAGGGCCCTTGGGTCGAGGTCGAGGATAATGGAATCGGCATGTCTGAGGCTGTGTTGACAGGACCTCTGCTGGGCTTTGGTACGACCTATTGGGGATCGGTGCTTATGCAGGAGGAGTACGAGGGGTTATGGGCGAAAGGATTTGAGCCCACGGGTCACTTTGGGATTGGCTTCTTCTCGGTCTTTATGTGGGGTAACCGAGTCCGTGTCACTGCCCGAAGTTACAGGGATGCTCCACGGGATACTAAGATTCTAGAGTTTAGGGAGGGTCCAAAGTTGCGATCCTTGCTGCGGTCAGCCAAGCCGGAAGAACAATTACGAGAGGGCAGCACACGGGTACGTATCTGGCTGAACAACGATCCGCAAGAGAAAGGTGGTCTATTATGGCTACCTTCAATGGATAAGCCGGTGAGTCTTGGAGCACTCTGCGCTTGGCTAGCGCCAGCGCTTGATGTGGATATCTATGTAGAAGAGCCAGGTTTAAGAGGCCGGCGAGTTGTGGCCGCCTCAGATTGGCTCGTAATAACAGAAGGCCAGTTATTGGCTCGATTGAGTCTCGATCCTCCTACCTTTGATAAGGTATTCCCGGAGAATTTTGTTAAAGAAATTGAAGCTAACGGTAGAGTCATTGGGAGGGCCTCGATTTTTCACACGGATACCGAAATATTTTTTAATAATCCAGTTGCAACCGGAGTAATTACTGTTGGTGGACTTCGGGCGAGGAGTATCAGCTCCATCTTTGGAATACTTGCGGGCTACTCGCGAAGGGCAAGCCGATACGATCCTAAGATCTTAGATGCGCTCGCGCTTGCGGAGTGGGCGTCGGATCAGGCCGCTTTAATTGAAAAAGAAGACTTCAAGGCGGAGACTCAGGTATATGGCGCAGCCTCTGTCCTGGCGTTTGGAGGAGATCCTGGTAGACTTCCCGTTGCTAGGCGGGGAGAGGATTTTGTTGACCGGGAAGCGATAGAGAATTGGCGGAATGTTCCGGATAAGATCATACTATTTAGTATTAACTTCTCGCGTCAATTTGAGCGAAGGATAAGCGCTGTTCTTAACTACAATGTGCTTGGCGGCTTCTCGTCGTTAGCCCACTATGAATTTAGGGGAGAACGTATCCTGGTCGATTTTTTTAGAGATGCCTTGGCTCAGGCGTGGGGATGTTTTCCGCAGGAAGTCAAGGTTGAGAAATCTTCCTTGGAATACGATGTCGGAATTAACACGGACGGAACTGTTCTAACCGTCTCGAATGTCACGATTTTTCAAAAGCCTGCGTCTTGATTGAGCCGGAAGCTCCTTGATCACCCTCCACCCCACCACCCGCGCCGACTGGCGCTCCTGGCTCGCGGCCCACCACGACCGCGAAACCGAGATCTGGCTCGTCTACAACAAGCGCCACACCGGCAAGCCGCGGGTGGAATACGACGACGCGGTGGAGGAGGCGCTCTGCTTCGGGTGGATCGACAGCATCGTGCGCACGATCGACGCGGACCGCTACGCTCAGAAGTTCACGCCGCGGAAGGCGAAGAGCAATTGGTCGGAACTCAACAAGCGGCGCTTCGCGAGGATGGTCGCGGAAGGCAAGATGACCGCGGCCGGGCTGGCTAAGTCACCTCCGGAGGACGCGGGGGGCGCTGAGGCGAAGCCTCCAGAGGACGATTCTGTTCCGGGTTATATTGAGGAGGCGCTGCGGGCCAACGGCGCGGCATGGACGAATTTCTCGAACTTTGCCCCTTCGTATCGCCGTCTGTATGTCCGCTGGATCGAGGACGCCAAGAAGGAGGAGACGCGGCGGAAGCGGCTCGCGGAGGCGGTCGGGCTTCTCGCGCAGAACAAGAAACTGGGGCTGAAATGACGTATGGCAGGAGACTTGAATCCCCACTTTGAGAAACGGGGTCGTAGTCTCGGAGGATGAGCCGATGCGATGGACGGGCGTGGCAGGGTGCGTGGTTCTGATGTTGCTCGCTCTTCGTTCCGCGAGAGCCGGGCAAGGCAAGGGGCCCGCGGTGCTTCATGCCGAGGCGCCTTCTTGTGAGCTTGCTCGCAGGGCGCGCATCAGCGGCTGGGTTCTCGTGCGGGTCACGATCGATCGGCAAGGCAAGGTGACCTCCAGCACGGTCGAGCATGAGCAGCAGCCTTACACGGCACAATGCACCGAGGCCGCCGCGAAGAACTGGATCTTCGCCCCTTCCGACCAGGACGAAGCTCGCGAAGCACTCCTTTCTTTTTTCTTTACCGGAGAGAGCGAGGAAACGGAAGAGCCGAGTCATGTGAGCTTATCTTTCGATGATCCCTGGACGGTGCGGGTTACCTATGCGCAGAGCACGTTGTTTCGGCTTCCCCGCGAGAACGGCGTGATTCCCGAGAAGCGCTGCCGCGTCCACGATGAGGTGATGGCGGTCGAAGTGGTTCCTGTGTTGCCAGGAGGCCGCCGTGTCGCGGATGAAAGCCCCGAGGGGCAACGCAGGCAGGCGGCGAGGAGTGCCTACCAGGAAGCAAAAGAGACGCTTTTTCCGGAAGCGAACCGGCATCACGGCGGCGACTGTACCGTCCAGGAACCGAAGGCGGAGACGTATTACTGCCGGTTCTGTCGAGAGGCCGAACGGGAGTGGCTGGCGAGCCATCCGGAGTGGAATCCCAACGAAAAGTGAATCGAGGTTGAATCCCAAGGTGAGGGATACGAAGAGAGGAGGTCGATCCGATGCGATGGACGCGCATGGCAGGGTTTGTGGGCCTGGTGCTGCTCGCGGTTCATCCCGCGAGAGCCCAGCAATCTGAGGGACCCGCGGTGCTTCATGCCGAGGTCCCTACTTGTGAGCTTGCTCGCAGGGCACGCGTCAGTGGCCTGGTCCTCATCCGTGTCACGATCGATCAGCAAGGCAAGGTGACCTCGACTACCTTCGAGCACGAGCAGCCTTTCACGAAGGAATGCTCCGAGACCGCCGCGGAGAAGTGGCTCTTCGCCCCTTCCGATCGAGCCGAGACCCGCGAAGCCCACCTCTCTTTCATCTTTACCGGAGAGACCAAAGGAACGGACGAGGCGAGTCAGGCGCTCTCCACTTTCGACGATCCGTGGACTCTGCGGCTCGCCTATAGGGAGATCGAGATCCTTCAGCCTCGCCAGCTTCGCCAGCTTCCCCGGGAGAACGGAGAGATCCCTGAAAAGCGCTGCCCCGTCCATGACGAGGTGATGGCAGTCGAAGTGGTGCCTGTTCGTTATGGTTTGCCAATGTTGTATTCCGAGGATGATAGCCCCGAAGAGAAGCGCCTGCAGGCGGCATGGGATGCCTACTGGAAAGCACACGAGACGCTGTTTCCGGAGGTCAACAGATTTATCGGCGGCGGCTGTATCGTCCAGGAACCGAAAGCCGAGGTGTATTACTGCCAAGCCTGCCGAGAGGCCGAACGGGCATGGCTGGAGATCCATCCGGATGTTGATCCCAATCAATAGCGAGGCGCATTTTACGATGAACCATGAGTTGAAATCTTGAGCACCGACGTCGGCTGCGATCTCGAGGCGACCTTCGGGGCGCTCGCGTCCGCCCTGCCGGAGGATTCGGAGGAGGAGCCGGGCTGGCTGAAGCTCTCGGCGGCCAACCTGCCGGTCCCCAGGAGCGAGTTGGTGACCTCACGCCTCCGCATGACCTGGGGTTACCACTTGTATAACGATTATCCGGTCGAGTCGGTCTCGATCCAGGTGGACAAGGCGACGTGCCGTCATCTCGGGCTGCTGATCCTGAGCCGCGTTTTCCATCGCGAGCCCGAGCAGGTCATCGTTCATCTCCGGCATCCCGAGTCGAAGATCACGCGCCTGGTTCTCAAGTATGAATGGGATGATGAGGATGGTTCCGGGTATGTCTCCCAGCCGCTATGCTTCAACTACTATCCGCAGCTTCCAGCCCGTCATCCCTGGTGGGGCACAGCCTTCAAGCCGCGAGACCTGCCCGTTCTCCGTTTGACCAACGAGGAAGAGATGGTGTTCAGCCCGGAGCATTTCGCGGGCAGGAACGTCGCCGTCGGGTTTGGGGACGCCAAGCCCTCGTGCCGGATGGCGGATTTGTTCTTGAACGCCGGCCTGGAAGCGAACCCGCAACTGGAATTCCAATTGGAGGGGGAGTGCGGCTTTCGTGGCGTGGGGTTCGAAAGCGCGGAGATCATGATCTGGCTGCCGGGCAGCCTGGGGTATTGAGTAACTTGGGAGATCAGACCTTGCAACCTTACAAATTCGGTAGCCTCTCGGGAGCCGACACCGTACCTCACGTGTATGGGGACGTCTGGCAGCGCGAGAAAACCCCGGGAGCGGACCGGCTGCTGATCGCTCCCTCCGGCGGGCATGTCGAGCTGCTGATCGAGCTCAGCCGCTGCCTGGGGGACCCGTTCGGCATTCTCTATGTGCTGGTCGTCGGGCGCAGCGGGAGGGAAGAGGCGCGTTATCAGAGCCCGTGGCCGGTGGAGCGGAGGGAGACTGAAGACTTTCTCCGCGGCTTCAGCCGGTTTCTCGAATCCGACGGGCGCCACCACCTCTGGATCTCCTCCGTGCCGGACCGGGCGACGCTGGTCTACGACCGGCACAACATCCTGTATGCCTACGGGCCGCTCGAGCTCTATGAACAGGTCCTCGTGGCCCGTGGAATGCGGCAAGGGGCCGTGCTTTTCCCCGATCCTCACCAGCACAATTACAACGCGGAGCTCGACGAGGAGGAGGACCGGATGATGAGCGTCTGGCCCTGGAAGGAGTTTCCTCTGGGCGAGCAGGATTGACCGCTTGGCTTTGAAGAAATGAATCCTTCCGGCGAATCGATCATCCGCCATGGCTCGCATTGGGAGAGCGAGTGAGCCTGACGAAGGAAGAATTCGATCGGATCGTGAAGCCGATCCTCGGCCTCGAGATCTCGCGCTCCTGGCAGGGCTACGGCTCGGCCCTGGGGATCGAACTGGGCCGCCTGCAGCCCACATCCGGCAATCCGCGCTCGCTCCAGGGAGAGGCGTCGATCCTGCTCGAATGGTGCTGGCGGTTCGAGTCGGAGCGCGAGGTCGTCTTTGGAGCCTTCGATTCGCATCCGGTGATTGAAACAGGCCTGGCGGGGTTGATGGGTTCGCGGGTGGTAGACATCCGGCTCGAGGGTCGGCTGCCGGAGCTGGTCTTCGAGCTCTCCAGCGGGCTCTGGTTGCGAACGTTCGCTCCGCTTGGAGGAGATCCCAGATGGACGATCTTTCTCCTCGACGGCTCCTGGCTTTCGATCGGCAAGGGAGTGGTCCAACGGCAATCCGAGACGTCGAGCCCCGCCGGGCCGGGCTCCGAGGAGGATGAGGGGGAGACGGTCCGCTCCGAGATCGCCGCGGCGGCGGCCGAGCGGTGGGGCCGGAAGGAGATCCCCGAGGCGCGGGGCCAGTGTGAGGACTGTGTCTTCTACGTCCGGCTCGATGGCTCGGGGCATTACCTCGATTACGGAGCCTGCAGCTCACCGCGCAGCATTTTCGACGGCCGGATCGTCTCCTTCCGCTCGGGCTGCGCCGCCTTCACGCCGTTTCCCTCGGACGAGGATTGAGCCCGGAGGAGGATCGTTCATGGAACCCCGCGTCAGCTTCATCACCCTCGGCGTCCGCGATCTGGAGCGCGCGACGCGCTTCTATAAGGATGTGCTCGGGTTGCCGCAGCTCCCGTCGCCGCCCGGGGTGGTCGCGTTCTTCGAGATGGGGCGCACCTGGCTCGCCCTCTTTCCGCGCGAGGATCTGGCCGCGGACGCCGGTGTGCCGGCCGAGGGGAGCGGATTTCCGGGGTTCGCCCTCGCCCACAACGTGCGCTCCGAGGCGGAGGTCGACCAGCTCCTTGCCGAGGCCGCCGCGGGGGGAGGCCGGATCGTCAAGCCGGGCCAGCCCACGGACTGGGGCGGCTACGCGGGGTACTTCGCCGATCCGGACGGGTTTCTGTGGGAGGTGGCGTGGAACGCGAAGTTTCCGCATGTGTAGCCAAGACCGCCCCTTCGGGGGCTGACTTTCCCGGGCGCGAGGCCACCACCCCTTCCTTATATATACGCCCCGCCCTCAAACCCCCCAGGCCGCCACGCCCAGCCCGATCAGGCCGCCGAAGACGGTGCCGAGGATCAGGATCAGCGCGTAGGCCTTGGTGATGATGGCGTCGGGGAGGCTGACCAGGAAGCCGATCAGCGCGCCGGCGGCGAGGGGCGGCAGGGGCAGGGTGGAGATGCCGACGACGAAGCCGATCAGGAAGCGGTTGAAGAAGGCGCCCAGCAGGGCGGCGCGGCGGTCGGGGAACTTCATCGGCAGCATCATGGCGACGGCGAGGCCTCCCGCGAGCACGCCAAACAGTGATCCCAACAAAATTTTGTCCATCTGAATCCTCCCCGAAAAGCCCGATTCTAGCTTGCGGAAGAGCCGCACCGTCTCCCTCCCGGCGGCCGACCCTCCCCACGATCCAGGGGTGTTCCCCGGAGCGACCCCTACAGGTAGAGGTTGTCCCGTCCAAGGGGCTCTTTTTCCCCTTTCCTGCACCCTCCTCCGAACCGGGGCTCCACACCCCTGCAACCCGCAAACGCTGACAAAATCAGGCAAAATACCTCTTGCAACCGAGATAACAGGGGTGTAGAGTTCCCGCACTGGACAATATAGCCATAGATGCATGGGCGTCTTGACACGGGTGTTGTTTGCTGGTACCTTCCAGCGAAGCTTTAAGTAACACTCGGTAAGTTGCCTTAAACGTTGGACTTTGAGGGAGTTCAAAGTGCTCTTCTCTCGTACCAAGAAAGGCGTGGTCGGTCTGGATATCGGCAGCTCGGCCATCAAGCTGGTCGAGTTGCGCGAGCGCAAGGGTGAGTTCCACCTGCAGCGCCTGGGCGTCGAGCCTTTGTCTCCGGAAGCGATCGTGGACGGCTCGATCATGGACTCGTCGCTGGTGGTGGACGCGATCCATCGCCTGAACGACCAGACCAAGGTCAAGGGCCCCAACTATGCGACGTCGCTGTCGGGCCACTCGGTCATCATCAAGAAGATTCAGCTTCCGGCGATGAGCGAGGAGGAGCTGGCCGACTCGATCCAGTGGGAGGCGGAGCAGTACATCCCCTTCGACATCAACGACGTGCGGCTGGATTACGTGGTGCTCTCCGAGGGCGAGCCGGGGCGGGACAACATGGAGGTCCTGCTGGTGGCGGTGAAGCGCGACAAGGTCAACGACTACGTGTCGGTGATCAGCCAGACGGGCAAGTCCCCGACGGTGGTGGACGTCGACGTCTTCGCGGTGCAGAACGCCTATGAGGCCAACT
>Ga0247765_1000960_pt1 | contig 17262 bp, 21 predicted proteins | sample UWRJL106311C6_FD_179949 | JGI IMG/M metagenome (GOLD analysis project Ga0247765, IMG submission 179949) | Plant litter microbial communities from Arlington Agricultural Research Station in Wisconsin, United States - UWRJ-L106-311C-6 | ecosystem: Environmental > Terrestrial > Plant litter >... | reverse complement strand
CAACTACGGCTTCAAGAGGGGGGGGGGGGGGAGAATCGATTATAAAGAGACGGCGTCTCTCCTCTCTCCGAAATGATAAGCAATACAACAGCTTTCCAAACTTCTCTAAAAGACAGCTCGAAATCCACTGCATCATTGCAACCATGTTCTTCCGCAACGCCATCGTTTTGGCCGGCGCTCTGGCCTACATCGGCCAAGGCGCCTTAGGCAACCCCATCAAGGAGGTTCCCTCCCTCTCTGAGCTCGCCATCGCTCTGAACTTGACGAACTTGAAGGCTTTCAAGTCCGTCCCCGGCGAGGGCCTCCCCTCCCTCGAAAGTCTCGGCCTCACATCGGAGGGTTTGCTTGCCGAGGCGCTACTCGAACTTGGAAACGCGACTGCATCTCCTCCTGCCCGTCCCCGCCCACGTGAGACGAGCTGCTAGCCTAATAGCGGCTCAAGGGTAGTTCGCGCCGCAGTGACCGCCTGCGCGACGTACCTAGAAAATCTCGGCACGACGACATGTCGCAACCACGGATGGTGAGCCGAGCTGCCCTGCGCGGGGCAGATGGGGCCAGGAGACCCTCGACCCGAGCCGTTGATATGTCTGGAGTGTAGCGAAAGACCATTGTCTTTCTAGGCATATTGACAGTTGCGCAAAATACACTAGTTTCTGCATATCGGTATCGTTCATGTTGGTATCTTGACTGAAGAACCTGGTTGAATGCGACTCCACCAACGACGTCATTAAGAGCACGCCACGACCCCGCTCAAATCCCAACATCCCTTCAACACCAACTCTTCATCCAAATGGCGCACCACGTTCTACTCCTCGGCGGCTATGGTAAAGTCGCTCAACTGCTTACGCCCCTTCTCCTAAAGCGATCATGGACGGTCACAAGCATCATTCGCGACCCGGCCCAGGTCCCCGCCCTTCAAGAGTTAGCAAACGGCCACCCCGGCACCCTCAACGTGCTGGTCCGTAGTCTTGAGGATGTCAAAAGCGACTCTCAGGCTCAGGCTGTGATTGATGAAGTAAAACCAGACTACATTGTCTGGAGTGCCGGTATTTCTACCTGCCCCCTTTCTCAACCCAATGGATGGATGGTCAGACTAACCCAAACAGGTGCTGGCGGCAAGGGAGATCCCTCAAGGGTAGGTTCTACACTATTATCTTCATTCATTGGTCAACCTTAACTCTGGCTGATGAGGGGACAGACATTTGCGATTGATCGTGACGCTGCTATTCATTTCATCCACGCTGCGGTTGCCACCCCCTCGGTCACCCGGTTCCTTATGGTCTCATATCTTGCTTCGCGACGGAAGCAACCGGCATGGTGGTCAGATGCCGAATGGGCTGCCGCTGAGGATGTCAACAATCGGGTCTTGCCTCGCTACTATCAAGCCAAAATCGCTGCCGACGAAGAACTTTACAAAGTAGCCAAACAGCGCGAAGGGTTCGTCGCTATCAACCTACGACCTGGAACATTGACCTTGGAGGCGGCAGGAGGTGTAGAACTCGGACGCACCAAGGGTTCCAGGGGAAATGCCAGTCGAGAGAGTGTTGCGCGAACGGCAGATGCACTGCTGGCAAGTGAAGGGCTGGGAAATGTGTGGCTGGACTTGTTGGACGGCGACGAGCCAATCGACAAAGCAGTTGAGAGGGTGGTCAGAGATGGCGTGGATGCCGCTGAAGGGGAATCTCTTTGATCCTGGTTTGACTGTGCATGCAGGCATCGGAGTGGCACCGCAGAACAAATGCCGCTACGCAGCCGACCTCATGCCGATATTGTAGGGACAAGACATTTAATTGTCGGGTATTGTCTCGGCCTCCCTGATTGGCTCCCCCCGCAACCAAGTTGACCCGCGGGGGCGGCAGTTTTGATACCAAATCAAGCACATGCCATTTAAACCGGATGTTATCCGACCCGCTGTCAAGCCTGGGGATCTGTCTGCACGTCGACCACAACAACAACAACAACATGTCTTGGAAGGTTGTTATTCCCATCCTGCTCGGCCAGGTGGTGGTGGCCCAGAATGTCAACGTGGGCCGCCTCCTCCGGTTTTCGTGTTCACAACTCGTCATTGAGCGTACCGACCCCCTTGTCAACCCGGGGATGAACCCATCCACCCACGTCCACCAAATCGTCGGCGGTAACTCCTTCAACGTGACCATGGACCCCAACCGCATGGATCCCGCTACCGAGTCGACCTGCACGACCTGCACCTTCTCCGAGGACTTTAGCAACTACTGGACGGCCAGCCTGTATTTCCGCTCACCTGAAAACGGGACTTACAAGCTCGTCCCCCAGCGCACGAATTTTGTCGGACTCGACGGCGTCGCTCAACCCCAGGGCGGCGGTATCACCATCTACTACATGATGCCCTTTGGTGGCAACTCCAAAACCAAAGTCACCGCTTTCAAACCTGGTTTCCGGATGATCACCGGGAAACCCGAGCTACGCAGCAAAGCCGGAACTTTCAAGGGGATCTGCCACCGCTGTAACGGCAACGGCGACGGCATGGCACCGTGTGATTCGCGAGATACCTCGGAGTTTCCAGCAAAGGTGTGTCCCCGCGGGATCCGCGCGTCGGTTATCTTCCCGTCATGCTGGGATGGGAAGAACCTAGATAGCCCGGACCATACCTCGCACATGGCGTATTCCCCCGGAGGACAAACCCTCGCGGGAGCGACCTGTCCAGCCTCCCATCCCGTGCGGGTGCCGCAGGTCATGTATGAGATGCAGTGGGACACGACAGCGTTTAACCATCCGGATTATTTCAAAGGGGGGAAGCAGCCTTTTGTGTATAGTTTTGGGGATACGTGAGTTTCTCTTTCTTTCTTCACTTCCGTCTTTGAGGGCAGATGTAATTAACACGTGAACAGGACTGGCCACGGGCAACATGGCGATTACCTATTCGGATGGAAGGGCGATGCTCTGCAGCGGGGCATGGACGCTACGCTGGGCAATGACTGTGTTAATGACGGATGTCCGGTGCTCAAGTCGCAGCCGGTTAAGGAGGCGGTGGCATGTACCAAGAAGACGCAGGTGCCGGGGGAGATTGTGGGGAGGGGTGGCGAGTGTAAGTTTTTTTGTCCCTTCTGATGAACCCGAGCTAATTGATCTCCCAGGGCTGGATGTGCTTCCAGGACAGGCCAAGGTTACGTTGTAGTGCGTTTTAGTCAGTTGTATACCCTGTGGATTGTATTGCAGTTCCAGTTGCTCGATGCTGTATTATTCTATGCTCGATTTCGGACCACAGGCACACGTAGAAGAGTATCATGCTTGTTCCATCACATGAACTTGAACTGGAGACCAGCTTGACTTTATATCAGCTGTGCAGCCCAAACGATTACATCCATTCACACCAGAGCCATGAATTGCCTCCAATGGCCCTCCCTAAGAGAATTACCGCCTTCTTGCTCGAATTCTCGCTCCCACAGGCGGCATCTCCCCCTCAGCCAACCACCGATTCTCCGGCCTCTTCCCACCGTATTCCTCCGGGAACGCCAAATCATAATGCATTACCAAATAGGCCATCACCATTTTCAACTCCACGTCGATCAGAAACCTCCCTGGACAGGCATGTTTTCCATGTCCAAATGGCATGTGCGTTAATGAGGTCGCCACGAAGGACGATAGCGCTTCTCTTGAGCCTTGTCCCTGTCCCTGTCCGTCTTTGCTCGCTGAAGCAGTTGCAGAAGCAGAAGCGGCCTCCCGGATCCGCCAAAATCGAAAGGGGTCATAACTAAGAGGATCCTCATAAACCTCCTCGTCTCGCGCTACTGCCATGCTGCCCCAGGAAAGCATCATGCCCTGGGGAATGACGACAGTGCGAGATCCCAATCCCGATCTCCCGTCAGCATCAGTGGTACCGTTAGCGGTACCGTCAGAGATAGTGGTAGGTATAGGAACAGGAACAGAAAGACCGCCCCTCGGCCGAACATGACGAAAATTCACGTGCGCCCCGAAACTACGCAGACGCATGGCTTCGCGCGCAGCACTATCGGCTTTGACGAGACGGGCTACGGCGCCTCGGGAAAACGAGTGGGCGGATGGATGCGGGCCGAGAACACGCGTGGCTTCTTCACGGAGTTGAGCGAGCGTTTGATGTGAACGGTCAGAACCAATCAGGTCGAGAAGGAGATTGAGCGTGGTGATGGTGGTGGTGTGCATGGTGGAAAAGTTGACGAGCGTCATGCGTCGGGACGTATCATCGAAGGAACAGATATCAGATCGGCGGTGGGCGAAGCCGTATTTGAGGATGGCTTGGAGGTAGTCACTATGATCGTGCTCTCGTTAGCTAGAACGAAAAAAAAAAAAAAGAAGAAAAAAAAGAGAGGGATGTGGGGGGAAACACACAATGGCTCGTCGGTATGTTCTCCCTTCTCGATCCGTTCCATGCGTTCGCGGTATACTGGCTCCCACGCCTTCTTGAGTCGACTCAACACGCGACGACTATAAATCCGCGTAAAGAACCCCGAGATGGGCCGCAACAACGGCGACACCGCCGCGTTAGCAGCCCCCGCAAGGATAAATGCATCAGAACCCGCCCGCGCGGCCGCGAGATATTCCTCGTCGCGACATAGCGGCAAGTTCACAATAAACCGACTCATCGCCCGCGTGATGATGTCGGTAACAAAATCCGTCGCATCCACCTCCACCCATTCTCCGGGCGTAGTGCCCAGTCGGCGATCCACCGCAAAGGCCAGCTCATCCCACAACATGGGAGCGATCTCATCGACGCGCGGCGTCAAATCCGTCTTGACCAAATGTCCTTGCCACCCATCGGTGATGAACTTGGCGCCGAGGCTGTAGTCGATATTATGGAATTCCAACTGTGCCTTCTTCACGTCTAGTTGATCCTCGGGTAGGGAATTCGCCCATTTCCAGAGAGAAGGCGGCATGAAGATGTAGGAGCGGAAGCCGATGGCGGGGACGATGACGATTTTTCCTTTTTTGGAGTACTGCCATTTGTCAGACTGATTGAATCTCAAAAAGAAAGGGAGGACCGAGGCAGGTAGACTTACATTATGCCATGCCTCGGCATATAACGCCTCACAATCGATATAATACGCCAATCTCGTTCTGAGACTAAATCGCTTCGCTCCGGGCTTTTCACGAATGAGGTCAACGCCTTCGGGGTAAGGGGGGGTGATGAAAAAGTGATGGAAAAACACAGCAGCCGTGATGGCGACGAATACCAGGACCACCAAGCTCCATTGCCCAAGACGGAGACTAAAACCCAAAAAGTCCATTTCCATGTTGAGAAACGCCATCGCCTTTACTCCATATAACTGACCATCCGAATAAATGTGATAAGAAGAAAAGGTCAAGTTTGGTGGGGGTTTCTGCTGACCGCCATCCCTTAATAGGGGGGCAAGTGAATGAAAATGTCTGCCTGAAAAGAAACATTGAGTGACGGAAACGAAGGATCTGATTCCCCGCCTACACTAGCCTAGCTATGTAGCCAAGACCGTTACAACAGAAATAGTTCAGATGGAGCACTGACTGCTTCCTTCGGTAAAGCACACTAGTATTCGCTAGATAGAAGGAATACTGATTTGCTGACGAGTTACGAGTATCCTGCTTGATAAGCAGATGAATAGTTCGTAAAACTACGCAGTAAACTGAGCAGAGCGGAGAGAAAAAGTTATGGTCGTTGGTTCTGATGATCAAGAGGGGGAATTAATTATAACCTGCTGTATTCCGGTGCTTCCGCAACTTGAAATGCTGTGCATTAATTTGCGCCATCTGACCGTCAAAGCCCTGGACAACTCGGCTTCACTGGCCAGGACCGAGAAATCGGGAAGCCCCCTCCAAATACGTGAATGGTTCATTGGCTCATCTTTACGGGCTACATGCCAACCAGATCGCCGGGATCAATCTGTCCACAGGCTAGTTTCGCCCCTTGTACAAAGTCATACCAATAACACAGTCAAATCATAATCATCGTCATTTAGGGCCTGTAACCCTGTCCCTCACTGTCGCTACATAAATATCTGTGCTTGGCTACATTGTCATGCCTGCTTACAATGTCATGCCTGGGTCAATGTCATGCTGGCTACAATGTCAAAAAGTCCAACTCCAAATTCCGCACCGGCGCCTGCGTCTTTGTTCCTCCAACCGCCTCCTGCACCAGATCGTTGAAATCCATGTCATCCTTTTCCATCCAGTTTGTCTTTGACTCTTCCGTCTGCTGTAGCGATATCGGCGTCGTGACCCTTGGTTCCGCCAACCATTCCTCAATCGTCATTTCCGTGTCGTCAGCTCCAGAACGCTCCGGTTGCGCAGACTCTCCCACAGCGCGTTCTCCCACAGCGCGTTCTTGACTGGGCTCAACTTTGGTAACTGTTGTAATAATACAGTCTTCGTCCATATCGTTCGGATGCGCCTCAACTGGAGTCCCAACCACGGTACTATTTAAAAAATCAAAATCAAAGTTAAAAGTCTCCTCCGGCGCAGGGTCTTGCCCCTCGGACGATGGACGATGACTCTGTGCTGTTGTCGGTGGTGACGGGTAAGTAAAGTTGCCAAACAGAGCCTGACTGGTCAATTCTAGCTCCGAGGGCCGACGTTCTGAGAGGCGACGCTTCTTGGCAGCCGGGACACATTCGGCATCGCCGGTCTCCTGAACCACGGGCAGGGTAGAATACATGTTGACGGAGTTGCCCCAGCACGGGGTAACTGAGAACCCCGATACACCGCTAATGCTCTGGCGATACTGACGCAACATCAGATCCGTGTCAATCGGACGTGAGTTGACCATCTCCTTGCGAATGTCTACCAGCATGCTTTTCAAGAGGTGGTACATGCGCGCAGCCGGGTGGTATGTCTGGCTCATGTCATATATCGCAGAGGAGAGCACCTGCAGGTACCGCAAGTTGCTCTGATGGTCAAGATCTTTGCTTTGGTGGGCCAGAGCCCCCATCAGGGCCAAGGCGGCCGTTCCCGCGTGCTGTATCGCCATGATGCCGACCTTCTTGCCGTCGTAGCGCTGTCGGTGCTGCCAAAAGATGCGGGCGATGCGAATAGCGTGCTGAGTGCATGTGCTGCGCGCGGCCGACACCTTGGCGTCGTCGGCCATGGGCGCGAAGCCATACGCGAAGCCAGGCTCCTCGCGGCAGCCAGACCCGGGACTTGGATATCGTCCATCGACGCCGTCCGAGTCGGGCCCATACCGAGCCCAGGGTCTGTTAAGCAGAATCATGCATGCGTGGAACTGCTGGTGGAGCAAGAAGTAACTCAAAGGCGCTGCTTTGACGTTGGTGGGGTTCCATGCAAGATGAGCAGGAAGACAGCGATACCAGTTCTGCAGCTGACGGTCGAGTGCGAGCACTTGCATGTAGCGACCTTCCAGTCCCATTGGGTCAACAGGATTCTGGCTCAGGTTGTATAAATCTGTCATGTTGGTGGCGAGACCCATTAGCTCAGTTAAGTGATGGTGCGCAGCGGCGTCGGTCGGTGTCTTGGCGTCCAATTCGGGGAACAGGGCAGAGTCCAACGACAACGAAAACTCCTTCGGGGTGAGGTCGATGGCGATGTCCTGGCTTTTAATTCCCGCAGGACGCCCCAAAAAGACGGCTAGCTGTCGGTCGAGCATGACACACGCCGCCATGACCTGTCGCCTCACACGTCTCTCCGTCTCCGAAATCGTATCGCTGCAGTTGACGTGCAGTCCAATATCAAACGCAAGCCGGTTTGCCATGCCTGTGGCTGCTGTTAGCAACCGCCCAATCGTGTTAGGGAACACCAATTACTGACCTGAGTACAACCAACCCTGCGTGTCACGCCCGACGGCGCATTCAAGATCAGCCAGGATCAGCAGTGCTTGGACGCTCGCAACCTCGCCCGGTTTTTCCAGCTCAACCTGGAGCATTGTCTTGGCTTCGCGGTGCAGTGTGCTTTCCCAACTTCCCATCGCCAGTCTCTTGATATCTTCGCGTGACCGATCAGCAAACCGGTAGCCCGCAGCCAGCATAGCGATGTGGAGGAAGGTCGAGTAGAATTTTGGATCTTGCGAGACACGATCCGCCTCAAACGTAGCCTGGTCGACGACCTGGTATGCTGGGTTGAAATAGTCCCAGAAGCACGTCATGATGTAGCCGTGTGTTGACGAGGCAAGCCCTTGGATGACGCTGTCCGCCCTACATGTCATGGCATCCGAGTCTAAATGACAAGACGACTCAGCGTAGACGTGGATGTTGGCTGTGGGCCCGAAGAAGCGGACGCGCCCAGCCGACTGGTCCAACGACAGACGGCCCCGGGCCGTGAGAAGGCGTCGAACGTTGCTGTCGTGCTTCGGTTCAAAGTCCTGCAGCAAGGATGGCTCTATCATGCAGAGCTGAGGGGGTTGACTGATGGGCACAACACTCTCTTCGCGCTTCAGTTTAGACCCTCTATCCTCATCCGCAGACGAGGGCGGCGTCAGGGCTTGCTCGGAGGATACCCGCTTGACTGCTTCGGCAACCCGGCTCTGCTCTTCTTGCTGTTTGATTGCCTCTTGTCTTGTCTTTGGCGGGTGCACAGCGGGGGGCGGAACTACACCGCGCTCCTTGAGCATGCCTTCAAGCAGAGCGATTCGGTTCGACAGGGAAGACATGTAGGCCTTTGAGATGGGTCTACGGGGTGTGTATTTGTCAGCTGACGCGGCACCCTCACCCTCACTCCGTGCCGGCAACATACCTCCTTCGCTCGTCATCGTTCTTGATGATGCACTCGGTACCAGTCCTGCAGCATTGGGTACATTCGGTCTCGCCAGGAGGAACTACACAACGGATTCGCCTCTCGCGACAGGAGGCACAGGCTACCGAGGCGCGATGCCGTATCTGTTGTTGCTTGCCCTGGAGTTGCGCATCAGGTGAGGGCGAAGCGTAATCCCGGGTCGTGTCCGAGGAGGAAGCCCGATGCTTCCTGCGCGCTGATGTGGTCGCCATCTGTGTTGAATCTGAGGGGAATTGGGGTCGAGACGATGTCGAGAGCTACCCCAACTTTGAGAAGAAAAACAGCGCTGGGACGTCCCGAGTGCGCGGAAGCACCGTTCCATTAAATTGTGCCCTGCCCCAGACCGAGCTAGAGGATTTGCCCCCCAGGAACTCTCCACCGTGATTCTAGCTGGTCACCCTGGCGAGGAGAGGGTGGAACGACTAGTGAAATGATCGCTGCCAGACTCCAGCAGGACCAACGCTGCCAGTGGAGGGCCCACGTTGCAAGTTCTGGGGAACTGGAGAAAGTCTGGAGTCGCCATTGCGGAGAATCCACATTTCCCGGGGCCATCATGGCGACAAGTTCATCCGAGGATCTTCCTGACGAATGCGACCTCGCCGCCCGGTGATGCAAGGTGTGACGGCAGGGATGCTCGGGGTTCGGCGATAGCTCTCACGCGGCAGATCTCCATAGCCATCCACCCGTCCAGGACCAGTTTGCAAAGGGACGACTCCAGTGTGCAGCACCCAAGACCTGGAATGTCCGACCCACCAATCCCCACCAGCACTAACTGGGTGGATTCCTTCGTATAGTTCGAAACGTCAAACGTGCGCCGGCCTTATCCTGAAGAGAGGACGACGCCTCTCAAACGCCAACAAAAACGGGTGAACGCCCTCGAAAAGTGACGCAGCCAAGGCCGCGGTTCTCGGCGTGCGTGAGCCTCACTAATCCCTTAGCAAGCAGACATTGCCCATATGCTCCCGCACCCCCGAGCGGCGATAACACCTGACCCATCAGCCGCCATTCAACGCCGGCCTTAAATCGCTATGGGGAAGTTTGCGACGCCATGCTTTTACCCCGCATGGGCCGGGGGCCAACCGTCGAGTCCAGGCGCCGACCAGGCCTCGGCAGAGACCCACCCTTCAGGGGGCACTCAGCGAATCCTAGGGCAGAATTGGCGGACCTCGGCACCCACTTGTGAGTCCGGCTACAAACGGTCTCTTTCTCAGATTGACCATTGGCAGCGAGCCATTGGGCATTGACTCTTGTGCCATTGAGAGTGGCAACCAGTTCCACGAGCGTCCATGGACCTCCCGACAACATGGACCCCGCCGGTCGATCCGGGTACGACTCGGAATAGTGGGGGTGGGCCTACATGTCAACCTGTCTGCTGACGCCGCCGACCAAGCAGCCGGCATCTGCCAAGTGCACACTCAAAGCTTCGGCAGTGTATTCATGAGGTCTTGTATTGTACCCTATCTATGCTTCCGACTTTTCAGCCGCACCCAGCACCTTGGGTTCATTCCCGAGTACCACTGCAACGGGTTAGAAACGTCTGTGAGAGGTCGGGTAACTCACGTCTGTCGTAGAGGAAGTAGGACGACACGATTAGGAACGGCAGCCCCACCATCAGCGACGTCCATTTCCTCGAAGCCGACTTGTATTCCGGGCTTTTGATGTCGACAGGTTTCGGAATCGGTCCCTTTGTGGCGGGTGGCGTTTTGGCCTTCGCCGCTTGTGTTGTGATTTTGGAACCGGTTGACATCGACGCTCGGGTATCATTGGACTCTCTCGATGTTGAGGACTCGGCCGCGGCAATCTTCCGGCGTGGCTTTTTCGGGGTGGTGTCGGAGAACCTTGCTCCCGCTTTCGTTGTTGTCGCATATCGAACAGGCGGGAGAGTTCTCATCGATTGAGCACATCTTCGAGCAAACGCTCTGTGTACTATGCCAGCCATCCCGGCGCTGCGTGCTAGACCTGCCATCTGAATCGCTGGGCGCTCGTTGTGCGCTAGAATGCTGCGTGCTCAGATGCCAACGCCGTTGCAATTGAGTGCTGTCGTGAGTGTCGTCGCTGAATCGTTCGGGTGTTAGCCAGCCGATTTATGAATGAACCCCCTACTTAGCGCGAACGCGGCTCGACAAAACATGAGCAGAGATGTTACGGTGCAAGAACAGTACCTCTTGGAGCAAAACCAGTCAGATGGTGACGTTTCGCGTCATGTTCGCGATTTCGAAATTGCATTTATGCGGGGTGACCCCACTATACAACTAGGTACAGACCGGGACAAAATCCACTGACTCACAAAAGCACAGGACAGCCAACGTCGACAATCAACCATTCCACATCAAAATTCCCAAAATTCCCAAAAAAGAAAAGAAGAAGAAACACCCATCGAACCCAAAACCTCGAAGAAGGTTTACCGGCAGTGTCCAATGACACTAGTCTGCTTCAAATCCTTGCAAGCATCCTTGAAGTCTTGTCTGACCGCGCGATCGACAGCGCAGACCTGCAATCGTCAGTGCTCGGTCCTCAGAAAAATGCAAGGCTGCAGTGTGACATGACATACATCGCCCCAGAGCTGGTAGCCCATGGACTTGCAAATGGTGGCCGTCTGCTTCTTGAGCAGCTCGCCGTTGGTGCTGTTCATACAGATGCAGTCATCGGCTTCGAGAAACCAGCTGCACGCACCAGCAGCTAGCGCCCCGCCGGAGAAAAAGCCGAGAATGATTGTCAGCCGCATTTTGGTCTCTGGCTGGATAGTGTCTGCCCCCTGCCTGGTCCTCTCGGGGAACACCCATATATATACGTGTTCGTAGAGAAGCCGTACGCCCGCTCACAAGCCGAACTGCCATTTGTCAATTCCCTTCAAGAGGGTGTAGGACGCAATATCGAGCGGGTCATGCCTACGCGAACTGCCGGTCTCGGGCACGAGGTCGAATCACATAGTCTCGGCCCCTGATCCGGGTGTGACATGAACTATAACCGGCCGGCATCGCCAGCTGCCAGAGACAAGCGAGCTCGCGGGAGGCTACCGTTCTATTCTCCGCCTACAGCCTAATTCGCCCAACGTCACGCTGAAATCCAGCTCCCTGGTAACCGCCCCAGTAATGACCTGGCATCCCAGGTACACATATATCGTCATGTAGGACCTAGGACAACGTTGCAATGAGCTGATGATCGGGTGCGAGACCGGCACTTCACGTGCGATGTTTGAGGTGGATATCCAGAGACGGGCAGCTCGCTAGACTCGACCGCCGCACGTAGCGAGGAGGACTGTCAGATCTGATCCATGTGTCAGTCAGAACCCAAAAAAAAGTCCAAGACTGATTCAGCTTCAATCATAGCAGTTACGCACCGTCTTACGCCCGTAACGCTGTTAACTGTCAGGTACTTGTTCTGGGCAAAGACCTAGTACCGCCTGCTTGGTTCTGCAGGCGCCCGGTCATGTCAGACAATATGCGGCGGACTATGGGAGGGAATATTGATTGGTTTGCCCCAGTGGTTTGCTCCCGCCAGTGACTTTCCCAACAACGTAGTTCGGATGACTACATGAACATGATCACCAGAAAAAGATATAACTCTGCCTCCTTGAACTGTAGAACCTTCGTACCACTACAGTCATGTATCTCGTTTCGTGCCTCCTCGCCCTGTTGGCCGGGTGCCAGGCAGCGCCTCTTGCCGCCCCTGCCACCGGTAGAATCGCGCCCAAGGTGCTCATCATCAGTCTGGTAAGTACGCGGTGTGCCTGGATGGCTTTGTCTCACAGGAATAGTTTACGCTAGAAGCCGACATCTGGTACGAGAATCTGCCGAACACCAAGCTAGGAGACCTACTGGCCGTAAATGTGTCTGTTCCCGGACTTTCGATGCTGTTTCCCTTCGTCCACTGCGTCCGGGACCACTCGATATGCCAGGTGACGACGGGCGAGGCCGAGATCAATGCGGCAGCCACCATGGCGGCAGTAGCGCTCTCACCGCGGTTTGATTTTTCCAAGACGTATTTCCTCATTGCGGGAATTGCCGGCGTCAACCCCAAGTACTCGACCCTTGGCGGTGTAGCGTTGGCAAAATATGCCGTCCAGGTAGCGCTGCAGTACGAATTTGATGCCCGCGAGATGCCCGACAACTTCTCGAGCGGTTACTTCCCTTACGGCACGTCAGAGCCCAACCAGTATCCCAGAATCACGTATGGTACCGAAGTCATGGAGCTCAACGAAGCATTGCGTGATGTGGCCTACTCGTTCGCCTCCAAGGCCCGCCTGGCCGATAATGTCGATGCCATGGGCTACCGGGCGAAGTATAGAGTGGTGGAAAACTTTCTTGCTGCGACCAGGCAGCCATCGGTTGTCAAGTGTGACTCGGCCACCAGCGATGTCTACTACTCGGGGACGCTGCTTAGCGAGGCGTTTGAGAACATCACTGCGGCCTGGACCAACGGCAGCGGCATCTATTGCATGACGGCACAGGAGGACAACGCCATTCTCGAGGTGTTGGTGCGCATGGCCATGGAGAAGCTTGTCGATTTTAGTCGGGTCATACTGTTGCGAACCGGTGGGTCGTGACACTGGTGAGAGACTTTGGGGCCAACGCTAACTTCCTAGGCTCCGACTTTGACCGTCCGCCTCCGGAGGTTAGTCCTTACGAACACCTCCTTATCCTTCAGCAGAACGGCTTCAGGATAGCAAGGCAGAACATCTTCAACGCAGGGATTAAAATCGTCGAGGGGATTGTGGAGAAGTGGAACTGCACATTTGAGAGGGGGATCCCGGCTACCAATTATATTGGGGATATTTTTGGGAGTCTCGGAGGGAAGCCCGATTTCGGGCCGGGTTGGTAGGGGCATAGATACTCGTAAAAGTGCAGTCGGAACAAGCGTTGGGAACAAGCGCGAATTGAGACAGACCCGCTAATCGAGGCGCTTGGCACGGCGCCCCGGCTCGGATTCCAGGTGTTGCACGCCGATTGGCGTTGGGAAAATTTGGCGGGACAACAGTGCTGGGTCCATTGGTCAATCGCTGCAGGTGCAAAGCTGTTGTGTTTTCGCGGTGGCGAGAATGCATCGCCCACGGGTTGCTCGTTCAACACCTGACGCAGTGACCAGTGACCACCAAAAGCGTGACCTGAACCTTCCCGATCCACCGCTCTTGCCAGCCCCAACATCGTCATTAAAAACAGCCGCTGCACAGCGCCATCCGCCAACATGCAACATTATTCTTGGAAGTGACCGCAATGTCGCTCGTCCCCTACACCTCCCGCGAGGACCGCGAGATCGTCTTGTAGGTGTGCCGAGTCGCGCGGCTTGCAGTGCTGACAGTTACAGGCGTCATCACAATGCCATCGTGGTCCGCGACCCCTCATCCCACCGACTCGAGATCCGCGGCCTAGAACTCACCGAATGTCCCACCTGTCACCAACCCTTCCGACCCCCGTCGACCGAAAGACATTTTGACAATGCAAATCGCCACGACTACGTCAGTCCCGAATACTTCCGCATGCTGCGGGCCGGCCAATCCTTGACCTCGCCCCAGCAACCGCGCCCTCCCCCGAGTCCGATCCGACGATTGGTAGAACCAGTGCGTGTCGAGGAAACACTAGGCAATGAGTTCGTGACGCCCCCTCCACATGAGGGAAGTCGCATACATCGCGAGGCCTTCAGCCCCAACTACTTCAATACCTTCTTTGTCGAGGAGCGCGAGCTCGGCAGGGGAGGCAAGGGCGTAGTGCTGCTCGTCCGCCACGAGATCGACGGTTGCAAACTCGGTCACTTTGCTTGCAAGCGGGTGCCCGTCGGCGACGACCACGCATGGCTGGAGAAGGTACTCGTCGAGGTTGAGTTGCTGGCCAAGCTGTCGCATCCCAACCTGGTATCATACCGACACGTCTGGCTCGAGAACGTACAGCTCAGTCGCTTTGGCCCAACTGTGGCTTGCGCCTTCATTCTACAGCAGTATTGTAACGGCGGTGACCTGTTGAATTATGTGATCGGCGACATTCCCAAGGAGGTGACCAAGGAGGAGCTCAAGGCCCAGATGCGGCGGCGATCCAGGGGACACGCCGAGCGTCCTGTTGTCACGCAAAGAAGGTTGCACTTTGAAGAAATCTACTCGCTGTTCAAGGACATCACCTCGGGTTTGGCATATTTGCATGCCGCCAACTACATTCACCGTGACCTCAAGCCGAACAACTGCCTGCTGCACAACGAGGGCGGTAAGGTGGTGTGCCTCATCAGCGATTTCGGTGAGGTCCAACCCGAGAACATGGTCCGTAAATCGACAGGCTCAACGGGAACAATCTCGTACTGCGCACCCGAAGTCCTGAAGAAGGATGTGACTGGCCGCTTCGGGAACTTTACCACCAAGTCCGATATCTTTTCTCTGGGCATGATTTTGTACTTCATGTGCTTCGGGCGACTTCCCTACCGCAGTGCCAACGTGGTGCATGAAGAGCTAGAGGACATTGATCAGCTGCGCGCCGAGATCACTGACTGGAAAGGCTTTCAGGATGAAAGGAGGGAGCGGCCGGACCTTCCGTCCAAACTATACCAGCTGCTAAAAAAGTTATTGTCAGCGAATCCCGGCGAGCGTCCTAGCGCGAGCGAGGTCCTCAGCGCCATGAAGAGCGAGTCGAGTCTAGATGGCGTTACGAGGGCACGAAGTTCTAGTCCGGCATCCATGCTAGGTGGTCGTCGGATACAGAATTTGGACTCTCCGATCCCCCCCAGCACACCCATCCCAGGTATGACCCATACACGCCCGCAAACCCGAGTCAAGCATATTGACCTACCAGATCCCACTAAGCATGCGACGGTCACATCAACGTCGGATGATGAGTTGCCTTCGCCCCGGTCAACCACGCTTCTAAAGCGTGTCACGCAGCCAAGCACGCCGCGCCGCCGGGGACATAGTCACACCCTCACCCTCACGCGTAGCCAGGACGGGTATACCCGCAACGGGTCACGCTCACCGGAACGGATAGGCATCCGCGAGAGTCCGATGGCAAGCCCCGCAACGCTCAACACCCCCCTGCTGCTGCCACCGCCGACGACACGCCTGGATCAAATGACAATGACGTGGTATCGCACCGCGTATTGGCTGCACCATTATGGCACTTCGTACGGGGCGCTCCTGCGGGTGGCCCTGTTGGGACTTAAGTTGCTGTCGTTGTCATGGAGTTGCTGGCCGTACAGCTCCAGCCTTGGCGTCATGGCTTCCGTCTTTGTGCTTGCCGCACTTGACGTTATCCCCAACGGGGACCCGAGAAGGGACATGCTGAGGGTGGGGGTCGCGGGTCTTGGTCATGGCCCTGACCTTGGGTCGCGCTGGTTGTCGGGTTGGCGCCGCAGCTGCACGCTGCTGGCACTGCACTTCCTCGTGCTGTGGGTTACATCCCGCTACGCGGTGCTGTGTGCGGCCGGCCACGAGTGGGCCAACTGGTAAAAAGAGCCAAGCGAGGTCGGTCGCGATATTGCCTCGGGGAGGTCGCGTCACGCCACCCCGAGGTCACGGACCCCATGTTCGCGCTATAGCATGGCCTCGCATATTCCCCTGTGTGAGGAAAGGACCTCTTTTGTCGTCAATCTCGACAAGCACCGCGATCCTTCCCGTTAGTGAGTACTCGGCTCCCGTGCATCCGTTGTGGGGTTCGTCTGATAATACGGCGGTGCGCCCGCTGCGGGACGGGGCTGTCGATCAGGTCAATGTGTCAGATTTACACGGCTCCAGACCAACGGTCGACGCCAACCACGCCGGGCTAAATCGAAAGCGGTCAGTTGACCTTTTTGTTGGGGTGGGGTTTTGCCCAGCGCGGTTCTTATCTGTTTGATTACCAAAGCTTGGGCGGCGGGCGGCTGATCTCAACTGGCAAGCCGGGCTCTGCTTTCGCAAGGCGGGGAGACAAAGACCTGGATGGGAACAGGTGGGATTCCAAGCTTCGACTGCTCCGCTCCCAGCTATAGAAACAGCGTTATAAGCGACCCCACTAGTTCCAAGCATGAGAAAACGTTTTCTGCCATGAAGCTTCGAGGCGAGGATGAAGGACCTTGGGGGAGTCTGTTTTTTTGACATCAGCCAAATAGGTCCTCCAGAATAATCCTGAGGCTTCACTTCTCTCGTCTTGTAAGGCGTTATACCTTGAAACTATCACCGCCTTTTACATTTCCGATGATATTTATCCATTTAATCCCGCCAAGCATGGATTTCATACAAAAGCGAGCTGTTCAGTCTACGAGTTGAGGGAGATCAGTCACGAAGAGATTTACAATTCAATTCCTCATTCCCATACTCAGCAAATCACTTGACGTGCAACAAAAGTTGTGCTGTTCTACCTGGTTGATTTGTCCCAGCCTGAACGGAAGAAAGAAGCCCAAAAATGTGCTACCGCAAACTCTTCATCCACCACCGTTGTGGCCACAAGATCACGGAGCTCACTGAGCCTTGCGGCGATGTTGAGTGTCGGACTGTCTATGACCAGCCGGTAATTTCCAACAAGTATACTTGTGTTGTCATGGCGTGTTCGTATTATGGGCATTTTTAGTGTGTGCTCTCTAAAATGGGGAGTTTTTTTTTTTTTTTTT
>Ga0247765_1000959_pt1 | contig 17263 bp, 17 predicted proteins | sample UWRJL106311C6_FD_179949 | JGI IMG/M metagenome (GOLD analysis project Ga0247765, IMG submission 179949) | Plant litter microbial communities from Arlington Agricultural Research Station in Wisconsin, United States - UWRJ-L106-311C-6 | ecosystem: Environmental > Terrestrial > Plant litter >... | reverse complement strand
CCCGTAGTTGTGGTGACTGCACTTTGCCATAGTGCAGTCGGCAGCACTCCCAGGGTAGTAGATCAACTAGGCTACAGCACCCAAGGGTGCTGTAGCTACAGGGCAACTGGGCTGTAATTTCAACAAGCCCTATAGTGCTAGCGCCGTCCCTGATTGGTTGGTTCCGAAGCGGGGAACCCTTATATCGATAGGTTCTGAGGTTCCGGATCTAGCTTATGTTTAAAACGTGATATGAACTAAGCACTAGAGTAATTAAATTTACGGTGGGGTTTATACTTGACTAATTACTTGTATACCTACCGGCCTTTATGTAGAGGGTGGTACGTTGATAAGAGCTTTTCCGTTACCGCGTATATTCCGATTGTTTAAAATGGTTGTGGAAATTTAAAAATCTACTCACCGCTACTTTGAATAGGCTGGTAATCGTACGTTGTGGGGGTCCGGAACCCTAACCCTAGCCCTTTAGAGGTCTAGGGTACGCAGGAGCTCTAGGGTACGTAGCATCACTGCGCTTACGGCGCAGAGTGCGGTCTAGGGTACGCAACCAAGTCCAGGTTACGTACCGGCCCTGCCGGCACTGCGTGCGCCCTACTGAGCCTGCTAGACCCACAGGGGGGGCCCATAGGGTCCCACTTTTTAACAGTTTCTACTCCGGTAAGTTATCTTTCTTATTCCTAGTCGGATACTCCAATATACTTCTCGGTTGTAAGTAGCTACCTCCCTTTTAGTAAATATCTGGATCGTACTTTCGGTATTATAATAGGCTTAAGATTATATCTTACTGTATTAACCCGTCGACGATATTGAATACGACTTTCGTAGTCTTCCCTTCGACCGTTATTTCGAGCGGTATTATTTCTCGGTCGACCCTTTACGTTAGGAAGGGTCCCTTTATCGTATATAGGTTCTTCTTATATACCTATAGGATCCGGAGTACTGTAATATACTTTTTATCGATTAGGTCTCCTTCTAATCCTCTATCTACCATAGCCTACGCTTGGTAGTTACCCCATTTGGCTATAACGTATAGTCGTTTATCGTCCCGACGTTAGGGTATTACGCTAGCTAGTTGTTAATCCTACTACTTAATAGCGGCGTACTCTCGCTATATAGCGGGCGGTAGTTATTATTTTAGTATTCGGCGGGCCCGTCGCTGGGCCTTACGCCGTTTCCCTAGCTCCGGGTCGGGGTGGTATTCGGGAAGTCCTCTGCTAGGTAACGAATCATCGCCCGCCCCGTTCCTTACTGCTAGGCCGTATACTAATATAGTAACTTGTTTATAAGGTATTCGACGTAGTACCGGCTGGGGTACTATCGCTATGGACGTACGTTCGTATATTCCGTAGGCTACGTTCTTCGTAGCATATAGCATACCCTTGCGGGGGTACCATCCTCCAAGTACGGGTATACTACCTCGACCTGGTAGTTATCCTACTGGAATATTACTTACTACCCAATTAGAGCCTCGTTCCCGAACGTAACGGTAACCGTAGTTCCTTCCTTTACGGGCTAAAAATCGTACCCAAGTTTCTATTCTCCGTATATTACATAGCCGTAATCGAAATAGTCGAGCCACGGGATTACCGAGTATAGGTTGTATCGGGGGTATAGTTAAGGCGCGTCGTCTATTATAGAGATATAACTCCTTCTCTAGACTTAGGCTCGTTCGTTACTTTCGCCTTATCTTTCAATACCCTTATCTTCGTAGTCCTAGTATTCCTCCCAGCTTATAGCTCTCCTATACTAGTTGTATTCTTCTTCGGCGTATCTATAGCTTCCTTCTTCTCTACTGGGTTGGCCTAGGTACTACTACTCCTAGGTGGTTCTTCCTAAAATAACGTCCAGGTACTCGATAGTAGGCCTAGGGGCCGTACGTCCCGAGATCCCTCGCGGGGGTGTTCTTCCCTCGCTAATCCAGAGGCGCGGCGGGACCTAGTTGCTACTTAACTGGTCGTTAGTGGATTCTTCCGCCGAGGACGTTCTACCTTCCGTTCGCTAGCGTACCCGCCGGTTCATCTACTGGTCGGTAGGTGACCCCGGTATACACCCTCCCTAGAGTCCATTAACGAAGGTCTGAGTTTCTTCCGCCTAGCCTTGTACCAAGTTACGTAGTATCGCCGCGGCTTCCTGCGACTCCGTCGTATCGTTGGTAAGGGCTGGCGTAACGTTACCCCTATATTCGTATAGGCTACCTTCTTATTCGGTATAGGTAGGCGAAATGGGCGAATAGTCCGGTTCTTCCGTAATTTCGTATATAAGCGTCGCGAGTTCCCCGTTAGGCTCGTAGGGTTCTTACGATTCTCTCGCCTCTACCCATTCCTTATAGTCCCGGCTAACTGGTACTGCGTCGATAGTATCTTTAAAGTCTTCCTACGTATAGCTAGCGGCCGCGTACTCTTATACTCTACCTTCGACCTTATCGATCTTACCTAGTTGCTTATTGGGTGGCGCTGGCTTTTACTCCAGTACCTTAGGTTTCTTCGGCTACCGGTATTCTCTGGCGATATACCCCTACTTACTATAATTATAATAAGTAATAGCTTTTTTATCTCTAACTTATTTCTTCTAGATGGCTCCTACGTCCATAGGTCCAGGATACTATCCGTACGAGGTCGACGGATAGTATCGCTTCTTACCGTAGTTAGGTAGTACAGGTGGATTCTTTGGGTAGGGTTTGTACCCCTACCCCTTTTTCTCCATTCTTCTAGCGTATTAGCGCTCGTCGATCTAAATTACCATAGGGATGTATTCTTCAAGTCTCTCAGGTCTCTTTTCCTTATAGAGTTCGTCCTTAACTTCGTCCTTAAGGCCGTTATAGAACATTTATATAAGTCCTATATCGTTTACTCCCGACTTAAGAGAGTCCTCCTAGAACCTAAAGGCGTAATCCATTACCGACTTAGTCTGGCGTAGGCGATTTAGGCGTTCCTGTACTCTCTCCTCCTCGCCGATTTCACCGTAGATTTTCTCCATTTCTTCGATAAAAGTATCGTAATCCGCGTACACCTTTTTAGTAAATACCTCCTGGCTCGCAACGTCGTATTCGAGACGGTCCCTTATAGTAGGTATAAACCACTAAAGTACCCTACTTGTAAGCCTAGTACTAGCGTAACGTACCTTATCTTCTTCTTCGTTAAACTTATCGGCGTAGTAGTTAATATAGTTAGCTATAAAGACGACCCAGGTATCGAAGTTTCCCCTATCTCCTCCGAACTTTTCGGGTTCCGCGATCTTAAGTACCTTATTTATACCAAGGGCCCTATCTACCTTAACGAGCTCGTCCGCCTCGTCTATTTTAACGTGGAACTGTTTCTCGGCCTTACGAAGGGCTTCCTCGGTAACCTTCTAGGCCTTCACTTACTTTTCCAGCTCCTCCACCTTGTTCAGGAGTACCTGTATTATTTGTTCCTGAGTAGGAGCATCGGTGACAAGAACGTCGTTATCGGCCATAATATCGGTAAGCGAATAGTTACTTCCGGCTTAGTCGTAACAGTCGAAAGGAGTAACGTCAACGTGTAACAACCTCTAATGCTCGGACCGAAAGGACTAAGCGTAGAAGTACTGGATACGTATAGCGTGGAAGAGCAATAATCGCACTAGAGATTGCTACAGTCAAGATAATGTACAAGTAGTATTATTAACGTTACTACCGTAAGCTAGCTATATAATAAAGGGAGTACTGTAGAGCTATATATATAGACTAAGAGTCTTAACGACCCGAGGGACCGGAACACCGGTCCATCGGTCCTAGGTAGCCCGCCTAAACCGGTCCCGGCCTCCCCGGTCCTTCCCTAATTAGCTCCTTCCTACCCAACATAGTCCGCCTTAACACGCGGGTCTTCTGGGTCGCTAGTTCGCCGTAGCTACTTTTAGCGACCCAGTCAGGGCACTCATACTTAGCCCCACAGTACCACCGTCGTCCCTGACTGGCTAGCTCCAAAGCGGGGAACCCCCCATATCGATAGGTCCTAAGGTCCCGGATCTAGCCTATACTCAAAACGTAACACTACTAAGGCGCGATACCGCCCATTAGGGCCCGAATCCTGGGCCGTACGGCCCCGAATTTTGGCTCGGAATATACTAGTATATACCGTAGGATAGTATAAAATATCCCAGCTTAATATTTAGGATAGTATATAGTATCCCAGTCCGGAATTTGAGATAGGATATAATATCCTAGCTCGGAATTCAGGATGGTATATTTTATCCTATTGAAAATTAGGGATATTACTTATTGAAATATGGTCCTCCTACCCCCTATAACCACTGTACTGTACGGAGTGCAGTGGTTCTAGATGTTCCAGGTGCCCAGGGTGCAGGGTATCGAGTGACGTTCGCCTGGGCCCCACTTGGTGGGGCTGGCGCCCCATGGGGGTTGAATCCGGGCCCCGTCAGGGGGCTGGTGCCCCACCTGGCCCCTGCACCTTGGCACAACACCAAAGAATATCACGAAGATTCTAGAGGGCTTCGTCTCCACCGAACCCTCTGGAATCCAGGCCCCTTCGGGGCCTCTTCCTATACTATAAGAATCTCTCCTCTCACCACTAGATAGCACTCCTCTCTTTCTTCTACAAGCAATAATAGAACCTCTTCTTCCAGTACAAAGATCACTATAAGCCCTTCAATTCTTCTTCCTTTAGCCCTACCATCGTATCCTTCCGCTGCGTAGCTAGGTTATAGAATACTGTAACCCCCTGTACTAGTACTGTACTACAGGATAGTCAGGGTACGTATTTTAACATTACTTAATATACCAGTATCTATAAGATACCTACAGGATACCAGTATATAACGGGATAGCCCAGAATATACTAGTACATAATGGGATGTCTTAGAATATACCAATACATGCTCTGGGATAGTACACTACCCGTTTGGATTATAGCAAATACGAGTTTAACCGCGGCCCTTTTCTCTTTTAATAACCTACAGTTTCCTTAAACTGGACTTTTTAAGATACAGTAAGTCTGATAGCTTACTATTACCGATGTCTCCTTAGGCGAGTGAATGTAACTCTATCACCACTCTAACAATTAGAAGCGACTCCTATTGTAACTATAGATAAAGTTAAAGTAGCTCGCAGGCTTTCACTTCCTCGTATCCTCGGAAACGAGCCTTCGCTTAGTATTTGGGATATAACCGCTATAGAATTTTATTACGTATCCGCTTTCGGTATACGGTCAGCTATTAGAACGCTTATCAGATCGCTTAGTATCACGGTACCAAGTGGCAGCACCTGCCTGCGGTACGTAGCTAGATGTAAGAGGCTTACGGTATAGTTCCTCGACTATATAACGTTCCACTTTTTGTGGTATAGCGGGTATAGGCCTTGCCTTCTTGTTCTGTGATACTTAGGTTAGAGTTGGAACTTTTCGATAAACGGGTAATAGTAGAAATTACGTAATACCCAAATAACAGCGAGAAAATATAAAAAAGGAATGGGAGGGTGCTCCTAGAAATCTTTTAAGCTACCCTAGCATTAGAATATCTTCTAAATATAGTTATTTGACGAGTACTAAATAGTCTCTATGTACGAAATATACTTTATCTCCTAATGACGCCTAGTGGTAAAGGCATCTCCTGAATATCCCCAGTATCAACGACTAGTAATAAATATAAGTATTATTAATCAGAAGGCCTAGACGAATTATCGATGAAGTTCTAGGTAGTAGTTATTACGGGTATAAATGTCCCAATTCTGGGCCCTTTTCTATACGGGACTATTTTTAGGCCTTTCGGCTAAAACTGCACCTTCTCAGAAAGCTGTGCTGTTCAATGGGCAAATATTAGCCGAAGCTGAGCCGGAGCTGATCTGGACTGATCAAACGTGATGAAGAGTTACGTGGCTATGAACAGGGGTGTTCGTCGATTTTAGGGTCGTGAAATACCTTGGTTAAGTAAAGGCTGAGTGCTACCTCGGCTTTATGCTTCCCCCAATACCAAACCCCTGAGCCCCCAGCCCACGCATCTCGAAACCCTGCCCCCCTTCAGCATAGTTACACCCTATTCTCCTCTCGCCCGAAACGCCCGTGATCCAGCCGAACCGGTACCGTCTCGCCATACGCTCGACCCTGCGATCCCGCTCTGGCCCGCCCAGTATTGATAGCCGAGTAAAATCGCCGAGCATACGCGAGTCGCAGATGGCGTAGATTCCCGCGGCTAGTGATCCCGTCGGTAAGGAACTTGAAGGCGGCATTATCTCAGGCCACTGTACGAAGCGTATATAAACCAACAGGACGACGAGTATAAGGCTTAACACCGCAACGGCAGACCACGTACAGGCCTCGTAGGCGCGCCAGGTCTGCGCCGATGCAAAGGGTACGCTGGCGAGTAACGCTGGTAAAAACTTGGAAAGGATCCCCGTGAAGGCTGTCAGATAGGATGTGTCAGATAGGATGCTGTTTGACTATGGGAGCTGAACTGGCGGAGCCAGTTCAGCTGGTGTGGTCGAGGCAGTTCAGCTGGTGTGGTCGAGACAGTTCAGCTGGTGTGGGTCAATGTTGCCACATACCTCGCCACCCACCACAACTATAATAGGAGCTCTCTGGCTCTGCCAGAGAGCACAACACACAAGCAAGACAATCACTCTGAACACATTCAATCCAAGGTGCCGTGCTTCTGACAAAGGCAACCGCCCCTGCTAGCATATTACCGCGCCGTACGGCGCTCTACAACCCAAAGAATACGTCGGTCGGTCTTATGTAGAGTACGGATAACGAGGCCGGCTGTAGACGTCGCGTTATCTGCAGGGTGATAGAAGTTTCGGTAAAGCCTAGAAGTATATATTAGTATGAGACCATAAGAGAGATATATCCCAGAAGGGGTTAGGGTGGCTAACCATTGTGTAAGTGGTCCCACGTAAAAGTGACCACCTCGCCCAGCACGGTAAACAGCATCGTTATACTAAAGCTCTGGCTATCTATAAAGGCTTTAAAGGGCGACGTCGACGCGTTATCGATTACCGTCGTCTTATAGTACAGAACCGTAGCTAGTAGCCCACGCGCTCCCTGATCGGTATATACAGCCTAAGCGTCCCCCGCGAATCTATCGGCGAGGATGTCCTCTACGCCAGCCCGGAACCCCCTCCCGAGACGACGATCAGCCCGTAGTTCTCCGCCGGGGGTCCATCCCCCTTTTCCGTCCAGCCGAGACGGATCCGTACCGCTCCGGGACCCGTTATAACGATATCCGACCAGGCCGCCGTTCTCGATACCTATAGTAGGGTATATACCGACGCGATGCTTCCCGGATGCGTTACGATACCCGTCCTCTACCTCCTCAAGACCCACCAGAGGATGGTAATACCGACCATTATTACCCCCAGCAGCGCCTAGGCCGCGCGCGCCGGGCCCGCGAAGGTCGCTACCGTGACGAGATACCCGTAGACGTCGACGGGCCGATACGTACCGCGGAGCTTTAGCCCGACCGCCTCGCTACTTAGCGCAACCAGCGCCGCCGTACACACGACCAATAAATCCCCCAGCAGACCTAGTCACTCCCTATACCGCAGCGCCATCTTCCACCCCGTAAGCTACGCCGCCACGCCCCTAGTCGGGAGATAAAGCACCTACGCTACGTTAACGATACTTCCCTCTCGCGTAAGAAGCCGGTACGGCGTAAGTATCTTAAGCTACGCATCCAGAAGCTACGCGGGTACGAGGAGCAGCGCCATTATGGCTACGGGGAGTACGTATACGGCCACGTAGACGTTATAAGGCAAAAACCGCGCGACGGGGACGATATCGTCGGCGGGCCGCGCGCCCGGGATGTGCGGGACTGTAGGGAATAGCGTCTACGTCGAGGTCGGGAGGCCGTTAAACGGGTCTATAAGCGTGCGGAAGACCGAGGTAGCGAATACGCTGGTCTGGATCGTGGCGGTGGGGACCCCCCGGAGAGGATCGGTAAGGGTCGCGAGCCCGGGGGTTAGTACGGGGATGCCGTGCGGGAACGCGGTGGATATGGCTATAGTAAGGCCGTTGGACGGGTCGGTAAGGGTGGTAAGGGACGGGGTTATTATTACGGCCGGTAGCCCGATAAGCATAGACGTCGGTATGTCGTTAGTAACGACCGAGGTAACGACGGTGCCGCTAACGGTTACCGTCGTTAGCGTCTCGATCCGGAACGTTATAGATACCTACTAAGGTACCACCGTGTTGACCAGCCCCGAAGGAGGTATCGTTGTGCTTTGCGTGTTATTGTTGTCGTTGTTGTTATTGTTGTTGTTGTTGTTGTTGTTGTTGTTGTTGACTAGAGGTACCCCTGAAACCCCCGTGTTTTGGTCCTCAACAGGACGTAAAAGAGCAGCCGGCTCGAGCTCGCTCTCGCACAGGTAGTACGAGTGCTCCCACCGCACCCTGGCCGGCTCGAGCAGCAACCGCTCCAGCATGTGCATCTGGAGGTAGTCCCGCAGATGCGCAGCAGCGTGACACCGATGCTGCGTATACTTTGGGGGCTTCAGCGGGTCCTCGCGGATATAAAACACCTGGTACACCTGGAGGACGCGGATCAGGTCGGGTTCTGGCGCCGTTGTCGTCGTCGTCGTCGTCGTCGCCGTCGCCGTCGTCGTTGTTATTATTATTGCTTCCGTATAGGGGGAGGAAAGAGTAGTAGTAGCCGCGGGAACACCGCCCTCGAGCGTGCAGGCTTGCCAGTGGGTGAACTTGGGCCAGGGATAATCGTGTGCGCCGTGGGTTTTGGCCCCGTCGTAGGGCGGGATCCAGCGCGACCGGTCGCTGCCGCAGGGCTGTTGCTTTTCGAGTTCGACGGGGAACCCGATCTGCGGCATGAAGTAGTGGTTCATCCGCCCAAGCACCCCCGCCGTCAGCCCCTCGGGCATCTCGTACGCCGGTTCGTCGTAGCTCTGTTCGGGCCCGATGACGGCCGGGCAGCCCGAAGGATTGTTGGTGATGACCACGCCCAGGTACTCGTACACGCACTTCCCCGTGCCGTCGTCGCCGGGGAACAGCGGCGTGCGGAGATAGGGGTCGACGGGGTCGCCATACCACCGAAGCCCCTGAACTATTTCCCTGTAGTTACCAACAGAATCACTTCTATTGACCGAGCATCGCTGTGCAGTTGAGTTGGGACTCTTTACACAACATTCGGATTCACTGGGGCAGCTGCACGCTCTCTTGGCGTTCCCACTTCCCTCAAGGCTCATCGTCTCCAGCAGCATCGTATTGGAAACCCAAAATCACCAAGCGTGCGCTGGAATCTTACGTGTCAGGGCCACTATCTGGCAGATTTGAGATGCAAGGGAATAAGGTCGCTCCCCGCCACAGCCTCGTTGTGTCGCGTTCAAATAATTCCACACACTTAATGTGGGGTACCTCCTTTCCCTCACACTCTAACAAGAGCTTTTGAGTGTCTTCTCTGTGGGGGACACACACAATTGAGAAAGTGAAGCGCGCGGGCAAGCAGAGCATGACGCAAATTGTGCACAATGGCCACCGCAACCAATGAACGGGGCTCAATGCTCCCGCCAGCACAGAGCTTGACCTTCGGGCCGTTCCTGACACTTAACGAACTCCCATTGGTTTCCCAGGGCACCAATGAGCCCAAAAGCCAGGATCTCCATTTTGTGAAGCCTCGTTGTGGCAGTGGAAGATAATGGAACGTCCGGCAGAGGGGTCCGCCCTTCATTCTCTACCAGCAGCTGTCAGTGCCGATGTGGGAGACAAAAAGCGCTTCAGCTGCAATCTAAAATGATCAAATCCTTCAAACTCGGTCTTTCCACCCCTGGAATCGACTGCTAATTGACCATTCCAACCTGGCCCATCAAGGCGCCGTTTGAACGGTCGTTTGGATCAACAGCGTGGCTCCGGAGACGCCCGGCCGCGCCGCATGCACGCTCCCGTCTTGGCGCCCCGCACCCCGGCCGACAGCGGCTCCCAGTCCTTGTCCGAGTCAACAACCTCCGCACAAACCATCGCGTTTGGAATTTTCGCATCGTTGGCGGCTATGGCCGCAATCTACATATCCGCACTGTCTTTCATCACCAGAAGTAGATCAATGCATCTCGTTGAAACTGTTCACTCTCTCGCGCAGAAGAGTATCTACACGGTTGCCGAAGGTTCCATGCGCTTGTTCCCAGCATCGCTTCCAAGGTCTCGTTTCCTCAACAGCTATTTCCCGCCGTTCCACACGCGTTCGAACTGTGCGATTGCTTCCGAAGCTGACACTGTGCGGTCGTTCGCGCTGATGGCTGACCGCTCCGACACCCAAAATTTCTGAATATCGGATGGATTCGTTGGGTTGAGGTAGTCCGTGAGGTTCGCTTGCTCCGAGAGGTCGCCATTTGCCTTTTGGGGGCTGGGAAATCTGCCGTTGATTGTGGACAACGGCACTGCAGAGTGCTCTTTCCTGCCGTCGGTGTTAAGTCTCTGACGGAACAATTCGAGTTTGGGCTGAGAGAAAGCTTACACCGAATTGGTAGTCATGTTGAAACAGAGAGATTGGAGTTTAGTGCGGACGGGAGCAAACTGCGTTGCACGACTGAATGCGTGGAGTTTAGTCGTCGATGCCTCTTTCTTCGTCAAGAATCCCAAAGAAATTTGGAATCAGAAGTGGCGTTCGGCTGGATTGGAGAGAGCTTCCCATCGCAGGCGTTTCTACTCGTTGATATACACACTTCTCGCGATTATTGAGTCCTGTGGGTCCACTTGGGTCCTGTATTGAGTCCTCGACTTAAACACTTGGTTGTGGGCATTGAATCCAGAGCCGTGGCGATGTCAAGAGGACCCAATGATGGCGAGGGCACCCCCAACGGACCCGAGGTGTGTGTTTGGACGATGGCCATCCGTGCTATAGATGTGATTGTCAAATGCCAGAGCCTTGCGTTAGCGTTGTTCCTCCGGGTTTGGTCCTGTGATCGGGAACTTGTTCGGATTTCAGGAGGACTTAATGGACCAGCGAATTCGGTTGCTCCTCAGGTTCGGGGTTTGAATCAGCCATAAATCGGGACTCAGCGCATAAACATCGCACCATTCGGTCTAAAAATCAGGACTCAAGATGGTTGTTCCGGATGAGGACTCAGGACCCAGAAAGTTGTCGATTACCCCGACTCAACGCGTCAGTGCATTGAGGAACATGATGAGAGGACCCACAACATCTGATTGGCTTCAAGGGCAGACTCGGTGAGAGAATTCCCCCGAGTGGCGAAAATTCTTGAGGACCCAAGTCTTGGCATGGGCCGCAAAGGCAACCACGAACCAGGTGCTTCAAAACCGCTCAGATTGCCCCGCGTTGTCTGCGCTCTCCTTTCCTCCTTTTCTCCTTTCAACCTTCTTCCTCCCTGGGGCTCCCACTTCCCAGCCCAACGGGTGCACTCTTCGCCAAAACCCGCAATCCCGATTGCGGGTTTCTAGCCCGCCCTAAGGGCGGGCTTCTTCTCGTTTTGGTTGCGCAGGCCGCCGCATTCTCTCAGCGGCGGCTGCTGACGCGTGGACGGTCGAAGCGCCGATTGGTGGCTGTCGGGAATTTTTCTAGACTACCCCATCGACTTCGAAATACCTCCCACTCCCTCATCACCTCGTTTACACTCTCGGCATTTTCCTTCTAATTACGGAGTCGCTTCCGTCGACCGAGCATCGCCGTTCAATTCAGTGGGAATTACTGAGGTTGATCCTCCCCTCCTTGCCATATGGCCCGGAACGACTTCAACGCCCTCCGGAGTGCCATCCCTGCCCCCTACGACACCAGGGTTCACCGACACACCACTCTCTCCATCTCCACCTGTGACCCTCAGCTCTCAAATCCTCCTCCCTTCCCCAGCTCCGCATTCACCAGGAAGAATCACCAAGCGGCGACGAAAACACACATGTCCCTATCCTGGATGTGGTTACTCGTGCGCGCTGCCCAAGGATCTGCGGAAGCACACCTCTACCCACTATCCACCATCGATCGAGTGCCCAAACAGACCCAACGGCTGTGATCGACTATTTCGGCGCGAAGATCACTGTGCACGACATGCTGCAACGTCTTGTCAACATCGCTCATCAACACTCAACGGCTAGAGACACTCCTCCTCAGCTGTTTCCACCATGGATTTCGAAAATCCACCTACTGTTGCGTGCCCGGCACCGGCTTGCCAGGCTCGCGCGCGGCAACGCATCCCACCTCCCTGATTGACTCAGGCCGAGGTGGCCATTTCTTAGTTTCGGACTCCTCTGTCCTATTGAGCAACAATCATCCTCTTCTGGCTTTGGCTGGTCGAAACGGTTTACACCGGGGGCTGACGCTGGAAGAACGACTGAAATTGCATGCAGATGGAAGCTCCAAACCTTTACTATACGAGAACGCAGCAATGCACACCATATGTTCCCTGGGTTTGGAACTTGGCGATTACTTTATTTACCAGTGGTATTTATGATGGGTTACGTTTTTGTGGCTTTTCTCCTTAGTGTCAGGTCAAAGTAACTACAAAGCATTTCCTAACAAGGTTCTCGGCGTTGTAGTATCTGTAATCTTAAAGATCTCCCAATTAATGATTAGGTTGAAATCCAAATCTGTGACCGTGTCCACTTTGTGGCAATAACCTTTGACGTAACGCTACCTACTAGCCATCCACTTACAGGACGATGAGTTCACGTGGAACATCCCTTGCCCTTGATATCCTCCGGTGAAAGCAACGATAACAACCTTGATCGTCTCAAAATCCATCACGCCTCATCTCCTCCTCCCCACCATCACCGACGCCACCCCCATCAGCCCTCCCTCAATAGCCCCATACGCCAGACTGTCCACCAATGCCTCGGCCTGCTGCCCCCTATCGCCACCAAAGAGCTGACAAACTCTCTTCTTGAACATGCTTGAATAGGGCAAACCAAGGCGGCCCTCCAAGGGCTTACGGGTTGTTATCGCCAATGGGTTTTTTTTCATGTCGCTGGGAACTTGGCTTTTTTATGGTGGCCGCTCTCGTCACCATCAGTCACCAGCAACTTCTCTTTGGCTTTGGCTGGTCGGGATGGCCAAAGTGCCGTGGGGCTAGAGCTGAGAGAGGGTGGTGAACTGCGGCGGGATTGGGCCTCCTACACGGCGTTCGCGAGGGAAGTCTTCCTGATGAAGGTTAGGGGGGGTGGGACCCAATTGGTAGTCTGGTAGGTAGTAATAGCAAAATATGTGACGGCTTCGGCGTCAGGCAGGCTATATACCACATCCAGTATTCTAACAAAGCACTGTTAGAATTCTGGCACACCTTTTGGTAGGCTGGCGCAATGGGGCTGTGGCTCATTGTGTCTGCCGTCACAAAAATACATAGAAAAACTGTACTGAAATACCACGGCCATTTGGCGATACATAGCTACAACGCCTTGCTAATACATGTGGGAGGAACGGAATCGGTGATCATCATCCGTGGGGTGCTACCTTATATTCACCTAGGTAAGGTAAGAACTGGCACTTGCGTCCTGATGGCGGCGTGTGCTGGCGATTCGTTGCACTGTGGCTGGGTGCATTTGCAAAGGTCGGGTGGCCAACCACGACAGCCGTGCGCGTTTCCGGCAGATTCATCCTTGATGTTCCTTCCTGTCAGTTTCGACCATTCAAGTCCATTTAAGTGGGCAACACGATCGCTGCGGCAAATGACTGATGATTTTCTGCAACACGGCTTTTTGACACCTAACTTAACAGATTGGTCGTTAAGCAGAGCCACATGGCCCTACCGTCGCGATGGGGAGTCGCTGTGTCGCGGAAAATAATTGAGAAGCATGATTGGTTGCCTCACCTTTCACCCGGTTCACCACCCACAGGTACCACAACCAGTAAAAAAAACCTGGGGGAAAAAACCAAAGGCGCGCTCTGCATATCGACCTAACCTTCGCTGTTGCTCCCAGCGCAGCGAATCAGATAGGCCCGAGCAGCTGAGTTGGGTGCAAGCATGACCCCCACCATCCTCTTCCGACGCGCCTCATAGGTCGAGCTCCCCGTCGCTCTCTGCCTCTGCGATGCTGTCGAGGTGTCTTGCATGTGGCTGAACTTTTACTTCAGGCCTACTGGCCCCCTGGTCTTCCACAAAACAGCGGCACGATTCAGTGTCGGAAGTTGAGACCATTCTTTCAGATAAAACGCGCTTCAGGCCCGGGCAAAGTTGAACGACTGACTGACCCCGAGCCTCACCTTATCCCACATCATGAAACTTGCTCTCACTGTGCCGTTCGTTCACGTTGGCACCGGCGGACCAGTGCCAGCTGGTCAGTTCCCCGGCTTGGCGCCCCGCTCTGCCACCGACCACGGCTCTGAGTCGCTGTCCTCGCCGGAATCTACTTCCGCGCAGACAATTGCATTCGGCCTTTTCGCATCATTTGCGGCCCTGGCCGCGATCTACATCTCATATCGACAGCTACGGGCCATGCGACAGCGACGCAAAAGTGCCCCAACACTTAAAGACCCAGAAGACTTCGCCCTCTCAGATCTCCGAATCCCTGCGGTCGCATACCCCTACCAAGAGTGGGGTGGCGGGAGGACGAGACGCCCCAGCGATGAGGGGTACTTTTTCCAGTTGACACGGTTCCAGACGGTGCATCAGTACGTCCAGTTGATTCGTCAATCGCAACGTCCTCGCTTTTAATATGTGCGGCTCTATTAATGAGTTTCCTTACAGAGTCACCATTCGAGGAACAGAATTTCCCATGGACACCGCGATGCGAAATTTATGACAGTGTCGGCTTACTTTCTGGTGTTAGGTTTTCTAGGGCGGTTATGTTTAAGGGGAATAGACAGCGGATTTTCTGTGTCCAGGGGAGGGGGGCACCGCTTATTACCTAAACGGGCGGGGAGATTAGGGATGCTTAATGCCGCACGGGAAGGCGACGGTTCAAACGCCTGTCGATATTCTGATAGACATGTTAATGATTAAGCTATTGTTCGTATAGTTACAGACAACCCTTGGGAGTTTTCGTGCGACCAGCAAACATCTGAAATGTGATAAAAGGTATACCCTCCATGCTTTACTTAAATCTCCCCGGTGCCCAGCCTCAAGTGGCAAATAAGCATCCGTTAACTGGAAGATACCACACGCCTAGGGGGCCTAGGACCCTATATTTTAAGGCAAGTACTTTCAGAAGTCAGGCGCGTCCTGCGGAAATGCCTGAGGCGAAAAAAGTGACCATTCTCGACTACCCGGGCACCGTTCGGTCAGTGGTTCGAACAGAGCCCCCACCCGGACACACCCGAAGGCCCGTGCACATGCCGGTCTTGGCACCGGCCCCACCAAATCCGATGCCGTATTCCTGTTCTCGTCCCCGTGCTGACGAGCGCATTCGGAGGTGTCTTCGCGCCGGTCAGCGCCTTTACCCCTCTAGCTCAGGACTAACACTGAAACCTTTCGATAACGTAATGCGAAAAACACTTTGCAGGTGCACACGCGGCCGCCCGGAGTTTGCGGATTCAAGCCCGTATGCCGACAAGGCAATGCAAGATGCAGCTAAGTCTCCGAAAATAGGTAGGCAGTAGCTTTGCCAGGTTTCCAAGCCTAATCTCCTGTGGGATGTTTTCCGCCTTCCGTTTTGGTGGCGCCTGCACACTATCAAGATGGATGGAAGTGGCTCTGAACCCAGATGGGACATTTATTGGCGATTTCCAGTGGGCACTGCCGCCAACCTAGATGTAGTTTTTTCCCTACCCGCGGTCACGCGCTCCCGTTTCAGTGCCGCGTAGGGAACTCCCGGTCTGATTAAAGGTAACCTGGAATGTAAGCGAAGGCATTTTATAGGCTTACAGTTACGGAGGTCCCTTTCAAAAGTTCTGCGCAATGCCAAGCCAGCCACACCCCTTTAATTGAATGATCGACATCACAACAATCTGGCCACGTAATTTTACCCCTCCCCCGCACCTTGACATCAACAAACAATCACCACAATGGCACCAAATACCGATATCTCAACACGCGCTTTAATCATCACTCTTAAATCCCCTATTGTAGGCCTGTCTTCGGCTGAAATCCTTGCGCAAACTGGCATTTCTATCAGCACGATCAATCGTATCTATGGGCGAGCAGTTGAGCGGGAGTTTGAGCCCAATACACGGCCTTGTGTTCTGAAAGACGAGTGGTTAGAAGATGCTCCTCGCTCTGGCCGTCCACGAAAACAAACCCCTGAAATGACTGAGAAAGTGGTTGCGAAGGTGCGCGAAGATCGATATGGCCGTGAAAAATCCTGTGCTGATCTAGCTGGCGAGCTCAGCAACGAGGGTATCAATATCTCAGCTATTACAATATGGAGGATCCTCAGACAAGCAGGACTCAGGAAAAAGAAACCGACGAGGAAGCCTGGATTGATGAAGAAGATGAAGGAAGATCGACTTAAATGGTGTACTGAACATCAAGATTGGACATTAGATGATTGGAAACGTGTTATTTGGTCTGATGAAACTTCTGTTGTTTTACTTCATCGTCGAGGTGGATATCGTGTTTGGAGGAAATCTGAGGAACGTTTTTTAAAGAGTTGTATTCGTGAACGATGGAAAGGGTATTCAGAGTTTATGTTCTGGGGTTGTTTTTCTTATAATCGAAAGGGACCTTGTCATTGCTGGGCTCCAGAAACAAAGGCTGAAAAGGAGCAGGCTCTCAAAGATCATATGGAATGGATCGAAGAGTTGAACTGATCATGCGAGAAGCTTAGGAGCTTGCATCAAAGATGGGGAGGCTTTCATTGACCATCAAACGTGGACGAAAACCACAATGGTGATGGAACCAAAAGAACGGCAAACTCGAACGAGGATCAAAAGGAGGTGTCGATTGGTATCGATACCAGATGAAGATCTTATTACCAAAGCTTATTCCTTTCGCCCAAAGCTGTGGCCCAGACACATTAGTCCAGGAAGATAAGGCTGCCCCGCACGCTCATCATGCTCAGCAACGCATCTACGATATACACCATGTTTCTCGCCTTCTCTGGCCAGGTAATTCGCCTGACCTTAACATGATTGAGCCTTGTTGGGCATGGATGAAGCGGGAAACTACTAAAAAAGGAGCACCGAAGAGCAGGGCTGAGGCTATACGAGTGTGGAGGAGTGTTGGGATAAAACACTTACGCAGGAGCGTATTCAGGCCTGGATTGAAAGGATAACAGAGCATGTACAGCAAGTAATAAAGTGTGAGGGAGGGAATGAGTACAAAGAAGGCCGGAAGAAAAGGAGCCAGGAAGACCAGGATGGCTAGGATGGCATGTAGAGGTCGCGACCCCCAAACCGGACGACCCACTTTCCGGACATTGCGATCTGCAGACCCAAAAGACAACCACCACATTTCTTTTCATCACCACACCCA
>Ga0247765_1000958_pt1 | contig 17271 bp, 19 predicted proteins | sample UWRJL106311C6_FD_179949 | JGI IMG/M metagenome (GOLD analysis project Ga0247765, IMG submission 179949) | Plant litter microbial communities from Arlington Agricultural Research Station in Wisconsin, United States - UWRJ-L106-311C-6 | ecosystem: Environmental > Terrestrial > Plant litter >... | reverse complement strand
CCCCCCCCAAGGTCTCGCTACTTCTGTTGACTTTGAAGCTACCGGTTTGTGAGATCCCAAGGTTGCCAACCCGTACCCCAGATTATCGACCTGCTCGTCTTCTTCCCCATATCTGGTGGGAATATAGATATCTACTAACGAACCCTTTTCGAAGCCTAACTGCGGAGCGTTTCTTGAGTACCTTAGCTGCCTACCAGAGATGAGCACCAAGCTTGAAGAACGGAGCGATCTATCAGGCCTCAAACATCATTTTTCAACAAAGAACGAGAGTCGATTCTCTACGTCCAGGACTGGACTGCCCAAGACAATCATATGACCAAGAAAAAATTTGTTCATCATTTCATAACCCTAGGTAGATACCGTAGCTATCCCGAAGCTCAAAAATAGGAGGCCTAATGTTTGTCATGTGTCTCCCTCAGGTGGCGAAGGTAGTTATCGTGCCTCCCGCGCCGTCTATAGGTGCATCCACCAACTTCGCAGGGCAAAGACGCGTCGGTCGAATGTCGTGACTTCTTGTGCCTCGCCACATCTTTTCTTTGCTTGGCGCGAAACTCCCCACACTCGTCGCACGCGTAGGGCTTCGTATGCATTTTGGTGTGCTCCCTAGGTATGTAGCAGATGGGGCCTTCTGTTAGACACACACACAGACACGCTTGCGGTGCAACGTATAAATATGTGAGTAAAGGGCTCGTACCTCAACTCCCCAGGACGCTTAAAAACTCTGGGGTTCTGGGCACAAGTGTCGGTTCGGCAGATAAGTTGCTCGGCTTGTTGGGTAAGCTCCATTGTTCGGGATGGTCCTGTTAAAGCGAGATCAGGGATGACCGGGAGGGAGATGTCGGCTGAATGAGTTGGAATGAAAATGCCCTCCTCCTCTTGTATACCAGAACCCGGTGCGGGATAGAACGAGTGTTGAATCGGAGGCTGCATACTGCTGCTTCCCGAGTGGTACAGGGTAGGTAAAGTGGCAGGTGGATCAATACAACTGCTGACAGGCACGGTTGGGAGGGCTGGAGAACCAGACCGCCAGGAGTCGGAATCCTGATGCGGTACTATGCTCGCGGACTAAAGCTGCGTAACAAGGTTCGAAGCCCACACAACCGGCTCTCGAGTAGCAGTGTTTGTTTGCGGGTCGTGATACTCTAGCGGCTCGAACTGGCTTTGGACTCTCCTCCCACCGGTTTCAGCGCCGCCCAGCAGGTCCATTTCCCAAGCGTCTTGGCTCATTTCTTGCCAGCCTGTGGCGCCGCTGCTAGGGTTGCTAGGTTCTTCTCCTACCAAGAGCCTGGTGGGTGGAGCAGGGGCGGCGGGTGAGTTGTGCTCGTACTCGTGGAAGGGGACTTCTACAGTCTCCATTCGAGAACTGCTAACTAGGTTCTCGGGCATAATGTCGGTGGTGCCTGTCTGTGCTTTTTTTTTGAGCTGCAATTCAGAATACGGCTACCAAGCTAGGGGCGTTGGTGGTTTCTTACCTGGTCCCTGGAGATGCTGATCCGGAGAGTCCATGTCGCCAACGAAGTCGCCAGGCTCTGAGTAAAACCCTGGCACCAAGGGCTCTGCGAGAGAAACATGTTAGGGTAGGCAAAAATAGTGCCGATGTAATGTGTATGTTGCTCACCACTGAGCCTGCTACGCCGGAGAATTGCCTCCATATCTCGCGGACACCGAAAGAGGAATTTGGGTTGTGCGAGACACAGTCGTCTTGGGTGCAGTGCATGGATAATTTTTGCGGAATACAGAGCCTAGCGAGATAATAAGACCCCTCCGAAGCCGGGTCACATGAAAAACCCTCAAAATTCCTACCATTGCCCTGCCATCAAGCGATTCCGAGGGGAGCAGGGAAGTGTTGGCTGCTCCATTCGCCGCATGGATACCTGCGTGGAGCCGAAACCGGTGAAGCCGGCATATGAGATTCTCACTTGATGGAATCAAGCGGGGGAGGCCTACTGATATGTGTCATATGCTCGTGCAAATCCCAAACTTTCTGGCAGAACAGCAATTTGATTCGCCGTCACGCCCCGAAAATACGCAGTGCACTGCACCGAGGCCTACATCGCGCATGTCCGGAGCCTGGTGCCTCGCTCGGATATTCTTTCGGCACTTAGCTGCCCGAAGCTCATGAGAAAGCCTGCCGCCCTTACCTCGTCTTCTGGTCACTGCGCAGTTCCAACCTTGTTAAGACTCGGAGCGATACGTTGCTAGCTGCGTACAAGTCTAAAAAAGATCTACGGACGGGAGAGCGCCGGAAGCGATGGGTACGCGGGTGCCCTCTTCATCCCATTTTCACGCCGATCGCTAACAGCAGTGTGGAACTCGTGATACAGATGAGCCTCAAGCCCAAATCGCGAGGAGTCGACTAACATCATGGGGGCACCTGGAGAATGGATTCACGGAGCTTCAAAACGGACCCCTGACGGATAGCCAAAGAGAAGCTCTTCGACAGGCACGATTTGCGGTGGCACATTTACGCCAAAGCTCCACGAGTCGACCGGAATCATGGGAGAGCGTAGAGAATGGATTCGCCAAACTTCGAAACGAACCCCTGACGGACGGTCAAAGACAAGCTCTTCAACAAGCAAGATTCGCTATGTTGCATTTGCGCTACCAGGAAGTGGCAATGGACGACAGAAGAGCGAGCGCGGCAGTACCTGAAGCGGAAGCGGCTCTAGATCCGGGCCACAGAGGTCGTGTCGCCCTACCTCTGAATGAAAAGCAGAAGGAAACGCTACGTCTGCGATTTCTTCCGCTGCTAGTCCTCTTCAAGAGCCTGAACACCATTCGTGGCAGGGCCGATCAAAAGATGGCCGAATCTGCCCCGCCAAGCCACCATCAAAACCTCGAGGAGAAATTCTGCCTCTTTGTGAACAAGATTAGCTATATTTGCGACTATGAACTCAACGGGAAATCTTTCACAGCCTGTGTCGTGCTTCGGAAGTTTGATGGGGTCCGGTACTTGCTTGCGTCCAACAATCGAAACACACAGGAGCTGGAAGATATGCGAACAAAGTTGACTGCCATCCTAACGATTTTGAAGGAAAACATCACAGCCAGTACCACAAACAGAGAGTCGGACGACCATCTGAGTGATCGGCTCTTGAGATTGGTCTTGTCAAATCATAAGCGCAGAGTGAATGGCTATGTCAATGCACTGTCCGCGGCGCTGATGACTTGTGAGGAAGCATGCAAACGTATGACGGATATTGAAAAGAGTAAATTGTCTTTTACTTGTCGTTGATGGATTACGAGCTCGCTAACGACGGTAACCCGTAGGACAGGGAATCTTGACAGCGTTGCGCCGTCTGATTAAAGCTACGCCAAAGAACAGAAGGGTTAGTAGCGGGCTGGAGGAGGAGACTGTGTCGGAAATTAGCTTGTCGACCACACCCAGCGTGGCTGACGTCAATTGTAAGATTCTAATATGCGGCAACGGGGCCGGTACGTCACTTACGGGGGTTTGTAGGCGCGGACATCGATGAGCTAGTCCGACTGATTAGGACGATCCATAACCTAAAGGACTCACGAGCTATGCCGTACATGTGGCAGCTCGTCGCTGCGGATATGCAGCACAACACTACCTGCTGGTCAAACATGCAACACGCTGCAGGACGACTGGTGTCGTATCTCTACGCTGTCCGGACGCTGATAATAGCTCACCACATCTGGGCTGCCGAGCAAGACTTGTTTTTAAACTTCGACATCGAGTACCTGCCTTCGAGCTCTCATCACCCGGGGCTCCCCCCAAGAGCTGAGACAGCAGAAACCATCATCGGCCGAGTGGCGCCACGCCTAAAGGTGCCGAGCTACAGGGACCATGCTCGTGAGGCCCAGAAATTTCGTCTAGACGACGTGATTGCCGAGCAGTGGGCTTCCAAGAGCCGGCCCTATGTCCATGCTGAAGTTTTGCTGCTTGATTGGCTGCAGAATACCACCGGAGGCACAGGATCCTTCCGATTTTTCAATGGGTGGCAGTACATTGGTGCGAGCAAGCCGACATGCAAGTTGTGCAAGTATTACCTGGATGAGGTGGCACCAGAGGTCAAGGTCCGGGAGACACACAACAACGTGTACTACAACTGGAGACTTCCTGATGTCTATCGAGATTCTGGGGAGCCCGCTGCTCGCGAGTTATCGCCTGAGCAGCTGAAGAAGTGGCGTGATATTATGAACAGAATCAAGACCAGAGTCTGGACCGATACGGAGCGTCTGTTGGAAGGTTGCGGAAGTGACGCCAGGGACCACGATTCTAACACCCACACTGATTATATCAGGGAGGGTATTTCTATCAGCTCCTTGACATTGAGCAGCGATGAAGCTGGCGTGAGTCGCCTGCCTTATAGATAATCTACCTGAGTTCAGACGCACAAGTGAGAATCCCCAACACGACCCCAAAAAATGACCGAAATTTGTAGCTCTACAACCCCTGATTCTTCGCCAACTCCTGTTCTCAGTCAGGAGATTTGAACTCAGATATCTTGTATGCAACCTGTTTTCCCACGCCCAGTAAACAACAAGAGATATCCGTGCCGCTCTTTGGCCGGTAGCTGCTGGACATGTCACTGCGCCGAACTTCGGGGGCCTGAGAGATCTGCGTGATGGAGTGTTTCGACAAGAATGGGTGATTTGCATTCGCCTCACCCCAGTGACTTGCTGCCTGAGCAGGCTCGGGAGTACCCCGTGTGGCTTGGCTTCAACGGGCTAGAGTTATTCCGCTATCGGCTAGGCCAGAGTCATTTGGTTTGGCATACTGGACGGTTATGATTGGTGTGATTGTTCTTTTGCTGCGCTGCCTGTCTGGATTTTCAGCTCTCAAAAAAATTGAAGGCCACGGACGGACGGATGATGTTGTCAGCATCACTGGGAGCCAACCACAGGAGAGGAATTTGTACAGTTCAAGCCCTGAAAGGTTGTTCAACCTCTACTGCCAAGCCTTGGCACGCTCGAGCTTCATCGTTTTTTCATCGCAAAGTAGAGAATTCCGCAGAGATTTTGTCATGAATGGGCTGAAGGTATTGTTCCTATTAGTAATATCAAATTTTTCGCTTCCAAATTGTATTTTCATTGCAAAACGCTGGGGTTTGAGGTTTGCATAGTGGGTCCTTCCCGAAGACGCGAGCTAACAATCTTTCAGGCATTGGAGTGTACCTTCAATTTGCTTGGCCGGATTCACCGGTGTGGCAGCCTCCTGCCCCTGCATGACAGGGTTCAGTTCACGCTGCCAAGCCCCATCTCAGCCTCAAAGACCGTCGCTCTGTTGCTGCTGTTTCATTTACCGCCAAATGATGTCTTTTCAACTCAACCCTCAATCCAAGACATAACAGCAGCTGAATACTGAGAGCGCTCAACATGCGTTTTGGACATGGAGCGCGTGAAGCGGTCCCTGAAATGGATACAACGGCAGAAAGAACGACATGGGAAAGAATGCTGCGCAAATCTAGGCATCAACGAGAACCAGCCCAGCACCCTCAGCAAGAGTGCTGACGTTGAGCGCGATCCTGCCCAAGTCAAAACTACCGACCTCCCAACCTTCACATATGCCCCCCTAAAGACCCCGACAAGTATCAGGGTCATCAAAATCCTGCCTTCATCTGATGGGGTCATTCGCTGCAAGATGAAGCGGCTCGATCTCGATCACCCTTCAGAAAATCACCGACAATTCCTCGCCTTGTCCTATACATGGGAAAATCCCATCACCATCACCGAGAACCCCGTTGAGGGTATACTGAAAGAGGAGGTATGCCGGACCGGGCCCGACGCCGTATCAACGCTGCGTACAAGTAGCAGCAGAGACACCGTAGCAACACGGGCGGCAAACCATCCCTACATGTTCCCAAAGGAGCACACCTCAAGTGCCAAAAACGAACCGAGGATTATCGAGGTCAACAGCCGCCAAATGACCATCCAGGAGAACTTGTATCAATTCCTACAACGGTACATCTCCACGGACTTTGCTCCCTTCCCTATCTGGATCGACGCCATTTGCATCAACCAAAACGACCTCAGCGAGCGTGCAGCCCAGGTGCAGCTCATGGGCAGAGTGTTTGGCTCGGCGAATCTGGTTATCTCCTGGCTTGGTCCACCGGATGTCTTTACCGAAGATGCCATCGACGGTCTTGAGTTGATCCAAGACGATCTAGGTGATATCCCTAATCACATCTTGATGATACTTCCCCTCGTGGGATACCAGAAACTCGGCCTTGCCCGCTGGTTTGCTGTCTTTGCACTTTTTCAACGATCCTGGTTCAAACGGGCGTGGGTGGTACAAGAGGTGATACTTGGGAGAGTGGAAAAGGTTATTGTTGTCCACGGTGACTTGGTACTACCATTGACCTACTTCAGTATCTGGGCTGATGTATTGACAAAGTGTGGACTATATGCTGATGTGCTGGCCCTGGGGCGGAACTTAATGGCGGGCAACTCGCACTCCGATCTCTCCCAGCAGTGCCGGAAGCTGGCAGAGTACTACGCAGAGGACCGCATTCTGCCCAATCCGGAAAGAGCACCAGTTATCGAGGATCAAGACTGCATCTCCTTCATGCGCGCAATCATGGAAATCACGTTCAGATCCAGGATGCAGGGCGAGAAATTACACTGGGAGCGGCCCCCTCTCCTACGCGTCATGGGTCTATTCCGGAATACTGACGCTACCGACCCTCGAGACAAGGTCATTGCAATGCTCAACATTGTCTCGGACACTAATCAGCTCGGGATAATCCCCGATTACACAGTGAGCGCACAGCACCTGTATCGACGGGTCACCGAAGCAATCATGACCAACACCAAGTCCCTATCCATTCTTTCCCACGTTCAGGCGCCCGATGATACGCGTCTCTCAGACTTGCCCGGTTGGGTACCCGACTTTAGTGCTCGCCTGCGCGCCGTACCGCTTGACACAGGGAATGACGATGTCACATTCTGTGCCTCTGGTACCGAGACCGAAGCGTGGTTCAAGATCCACGACGATGATACCTTGGAGCTCGAGACCATCAAGGTTGGGGGGAGGATTATTCAAGCGGGGCCACTTGACAGCGACGTGGATGACATGTTGCATGGGGTATTGAGCACTTTATTGCGGATGCCCCTTGAATACCCCAGTGGCGAGCGTATCTGCGGTACCGATGATGATGATGATGAGAACAATCATGACTTGGAACTCGGCCTTTCGTTTGACAGGTGGACTGTCAACATTGGCGTCGACTTTGACGGAATCGATAGTCTTGTCGACGCGGTGCGCCTCGATGATGTCGAGGAATCTCACAACACTCACGAAGATAAAAAACACTTTAGGGACGAAAAAGACAGTCAGTCCTCGAACAAACCCAAGGCAAATCGCAAGGCAGCAGCCCAACCATCAATCACTACCCGCATCGAAGCCCTCTGGCGCATTCTCGTAGCCGACTCCCTCCCCTACGCAGGCCAAGCCTTCAGCCCCAACCCCAAATACGCCTTCACCCATCCCGCTCCACCATCCATCGGCGACGGATTCTCCATCTGGATCATCGTCAAGCTGCTCGAGATGGCATATCTATGTCGAGACCTCGATCTAGCTCAACAACAACATGAACATTTCGACAAGTCCCTCACAACACCCGCAAACCTCCACGCCCTCTCCGCCGTCGCAATGTACGCGGCTGTCTACAGGGGTGCTTATTACCCGCTGAGCAGTAAGAGTCGCAATGTGAAAATCCCACTCAGATCGAATGGGATTAACAAACTGGCCACGGACGAAAAATACAACATCAATCGCACCTACACCTTCTTTCCCAGCGCCAAGAGAGTAAAATCCCTCCTCCAAGAAGCTTGTTTTTCTGTAGCCGAGACACCCGAGCAGGCCTCCTCATCCTCAACAAGCCACGAGCAAGATGGCACACAGGCGGCAGTCACGGGCGCATGGCGGGATGAGGCACTCCTCGCAATCCCACTAGGTGACCTACAGAAAATGATGGCGTTCGAGAGGAGGATGAAGAGCGTGATGCAGGGGCGGAGGCTCTTCACCACGGCGTCAGGGCTGGTGGGGATTGGGCCGAGGAGACTTTTTAGCAAGGGCCAGAGGAGGGAGGAGACGTGTACGTACGAGGTGCATGTTGTCAAGGGGGGTAAGGTGCCGTATATTTTTGCCAATTTTGGAAACGGGAGATATATCATGGTTGGGGAGGCGTATGTGCATGGAATTATGAATGGGGAAGTTCTGGAAGAAATGGAAAGGGCGAAGGGGGGGTGTATGTTGAAGTGGGAGAGGATTAGGCTTGGCTGAGGGAAATACAGGAAAAAGGTGGGCAGTTAAGGTAGCTGTTCATATCCCGAATGATACCAAAGCAGTCCTCAGCGACTCGTTCGGTATCAAATCATTGCCGAGCCACACACTAACTTCTCTGGCATATTCGTAGACCTTGCCCATCAGCTGGACCTGGTGATTCTTCTCCAGCACATCACCTTGATTGATACAAATGGCGTCGGCCCACAAATGTCTCGGTGTGTTTCGATGTCGGAGAGCCCGCAGCGCATCGGCGAGACTCAGGGTGATGGAGATGGGCTTATCATGGCACTTGATTTCGGTTCGATCATTCGGGCTACCCCAAACATACGAGAGGGCCTCGTGTGTGTCGCGTGCATCTTCCAGTTTGGCGTCGTGTAAGAGACAGCGTATTCCGTCGTCCGGTTCCGCCGGCAAGAGCTCGAGAATTTTTATGGACTGGTCGCGTGGGAGGGGCTAGTATCCCGGACGCGGACGAGGGCATTTCTAGTGGAAATTGATGGCAGGTGTCGGTCCAAAATTGCAGTTGAATTTTTTTTTTTTCAAAAACACAACAGCAAAATCAGGCGGTCAAGCACGCCCCCGGGTGATGAGCTCGAGGAAGGTCAATCCACATCGTGACTACCACTTCTCTCATGAGCGGCGCTGCCACCCCCCACAAGCCAAACACATTCCCTCAAAACCGTGACGTTTGCTGCCCGATCCATTGGCATCGGCTTCCATCCCGCGCCTGCCCCGAGAACGGAGAACGGAGAAAACTCGCACTCACGCCATTCCAGCCCAAATCAGCGACGAGCACCGAAGTACCTTCAATTTTATGAATCTGACCATACATACATTTTTCATCTTTCCCTTCTCACTTTTCCCCCCGCATTCGGAAACTACTTGACTTGCATGACATCAACATCCTATTTCAGAATGCCAAAAAACTTGAGCATCAACTGCTCATTCACCGGCGCCGTATGGCCCACCCCTTGCCCAAAGAAGCCCTCCAGCTTGGACCCATCTCCATAAATAATCTGGGTATACGCTGCGGAGGGCACGCCCGTCACATTCTTGGTCCACTCTAGTCCCAACACATTCGACCATTGCTGGAGCGCCTGCATGCCACATGCGGGACGCACCAGCGTGTCTGCCAGACCATGGTAAATCTGCATTCGGGTTCGGCGACCGGTATATCCCGGGTAGGCATTTCGTACAAAATCACCCCATTGCTGGGGGGTATGGTTGATCCGGCCTTGTGCGCAGGTCTGGTTGGGCGCCGAGGGAGTGGCTTGGCCTTGTCCGCTGGCGCAGGCAAAGTTGATACCGCTGAAGGCGGCACCGGCTTCGAACATGTCCGGATAGGATCCAGCGAGGGCGTTGGTCATCATGGCACCGGAGGAGGAGCCCATGATGTAGACCCGGTCGGGATCGCCGCTGTATTTGGTCAGGGTGTATTTCACCATGTTGACGATTCCAAGTGCGTCGCCGCCGCCGTTGTGCGTGAGCGTTGCGGCATTTTGCACGTCCCAGCAGCGGGACATGTTGGGTGTGTCCGGGTAGATGAGGACAAAGCCGTTGCTGTCTGCGTACGATGGCAGGCGCGTGCTGGAGTAGAAGCTGGTTCCGGAGCCACCACAGGGGTGCATCTAGAAAAAGGATGAGTACACGTATCTGATATGAATAAAATGAAACTCTAGACGATAATGAGTACTTACCGCCACAATGATAGCTGGCTTAGTCGCGACCTTGTCAGGAACATAGATGTACATGTTGATTTTGGTCGGGTTGGAACCAAAGTCGTTGACTTTTTCCAGCTTCGCGGCCAGAGCCACTTGCGCGGCGAGAAGCCCGAGAACTCCCTGGAACAGCATCTTGGACTTACACGAGACAAGCTCCCAGTTTTCTTTGGTGGATGTTGAGCGAAGAGAAAACCCAACTCGAGCTGTCACGGACTTATTGTGCGCGCGCGCGAGACACAAATACTTGATCCCACCGACATGAGTTGCACACGTCACGTCTAGTCTATTTATATAACCTCGTGGCAATTATTATTTCCGCATCTTAACCGCCAGCTGAAAATCTCCTTTGGCGGTCGAGTTGCCTCCACATGGTAGTTGCAATATCGAGGGTTACGGGTAAAGTACCAGGGTCCACTTGCATCGGTATCTGGGATCGGCTTCCGCTCAGCAATCCCGGTGCACTACAGTCTACTGTTCCTCTGGAGTAGTTAACATTTCGCATCAGAAAGCGCCAAACCTGAGGGCAACTAGACGACTTGGCGTGATGTTCATTCCACTGCGGAAGTCAAGGTAATAATTGTGCATTTCAAACAAGCTCTCCCGACCGCTGCGAGATATTTAAACTTCCTTGGCAGCCGTTTGCGTGGTCAAAGTCAAACTGTCGCCCTCTTATATAGCCGGAAGGATGTTGTGCATTTCATGCGATCAACCTCGTAGCGCGCGAATGGGAACCACGGCACGCTACTCGGGTATTTCACACCACAGACAGATTGCGGCTAGCCAGGACTGGAACGACTACATTCGGAGTGATCTAAACATACCGTTCGAACAATGCAATACAGACTGGAAGCATGAACCCCATTGGTTGAGTTGCTTAAAATCCGCAAATTCTTAACCAAAAAAAATTGACGCCTTGAAGATCAAGGCACCCTCTTATTGTAAGTTCAAAGCCATGCCATGTCCGTGGCCGGTCGCAAACAAAGAGAACAAAGAAAATGGTCCTGACAGCTTGTGATGACTTTGGGGTCAAGTCCACCACGTACCCTCGTGCATGCATTAGACCAATTCTTTTCCGTTCCTTGTCTGTGTCGCTCTAACCTGATAGCACCTTGCCACCCTTGTACGAGAGATGGTCAACTGGATGGGCGTCAACTTGAACCCGAGAATCTAGAACGTAAACATCCGCCTGTGGTCTACTACATAACCTGTCTAGCACCACTTAAAAATCCACTAAAAACCTCACAGTAACTCTACGGTGTACCGTACCTAACTTAAGCTACTAAAACCAATCAGAAATATCCGTGATGTTCACCGCCACCGTCCGAATATCACAACCCCCGAGTGTATCCCCCCTTCCCGGGTCTTCCAACACTTCCGCCTACCAGGTCAACGCTCTCCCCATGCCGTTGGTAATTTCCGCAAAATGTCCCCCCACCAAATTCCGCTCATACTTCACCGTTCGCACTCGCTGGACAGAACCTCTCAACTAGCGCGTCCGTGTTGCTAATCGGCGTGAAGCTATCGCCAATAGCTTGGTACATAAACAGCGGCATCTGCGGCACGCCATGATATCCCATGGAGCTTTTTGTATCCCACACTTTTTTCAGGATCGGCGCGTTGACAATTTCGCCGCCTTGGCGGAAATAGTCAAACACATTCTGCCCGTCATAAAACGCAAACGCCTCGACAATGGGCATGTTTTTGACAGCGAGAAATGTCGTTCGGTTGTGCGGCCCTTCCGCCTTGAGGCTGTTGATGAGAAAGCTGTAGGCTTCAACATGTTGGTTTAGCGAACCGGCTAAAAAAAGCGAAAATGTTTCTCACGTAGGGAGATCCGTTGACCCGGTCTAATACTCCCGTGATGTTGGGAACTACCCCGCCGAGTACAGCTCCTGCAAATTCCATCTCCGGTGAATATTGCACGGACAGCTCAGCTGCGAATTCGGTGGCAACGCTCCCTCCCGAATATCCCCACATGGCATACTGGTTTATTGTGCCGAGTTTGGGAGGTGAGCCGCCGATATTAACGTGTAGGTTCGGATGGCCGCTCTCCCCTCCCTTGGAGTTGGATAGAGATAGGATCGCGCGGATGGAATCAATCGTCGCATGGCCCGATTGGACGCCGGCTCCATACGAACCAGTTGGTCTTCAAAATCCGGCACCACCACCAGCCAGCCCTGACCAAGCACAACTGACACCGGGTTTCCAGGGGCAATCAGCGTGGACTGATCGAAGCTGGGACTGGCATCAAGTGATGGACTGTTATATGGAATCTGATAAGATAAAAGAGGCACTGGCGCAGCTGAGTGGCTGTACCCTTTGGTAGAAGGAGAGTTGTGACGGCCCAGGAAGGACGGAAGCGGTTATCGGTGGTGCGGTGAACAATGTGGTATGCCACGGAACAGTTCGGGATGGGTTCAAAGTATTCGCTCGGCGCGGTGCGAATGCGCAGTACGGTACCTGGGGGAGACTTTTCGAAACGCGGCGGCGCCTTGTAGAATGGATCCTGGGAGGGGTGGTTCGTGTCGTGGAGGCCCATGTTTGCGCGACAAAGCACAAGGCGGCTAGAACCACGGCGCGTCTGCAAAAGACTTTCATGGCTGGAGGATGCAATTGTGGGAGGCGGAATCTCTAAACATCACGACAAAGTCACCGGGCAAGTGGAGTACAGAAGTTCATTTGCCGATATCTTTATCTATGTCTTGTATTCCCCTTGCATGCGCTGGTACGGAATTCGGGAACTTAGCGATCGGGATTGAGTGTCGTTGAATTTAATGCACTGCGGGATGCCTGCATTGCCGCTCTGCTGCTGTGCGTTAGTTTCCTCTCGGTTGTTAGTTACCTGGAGTGGTAGTGTACAATCCAACCCCTGAAAGATTGTTCGCGCGGGACCGCCAAGGCTTGACTTTCTCAAACTTCAGCATTTTACCACCACAAAACGCAGGTTTTCCCAGAGATTTTAAATTCTATTAGATGCGCATTAGCTTTTTATTTCTTCTGTCAAATTTTCTGTGTTGGAATCGCATTTTTGGTGATAAAAATCCGGGATTGAAAGATTAGGCCGGGGACCCATGCTCCAAGCACCGCGCGAACAATCTTTCAGGGGTTGGATCGTATGTTGTGCTAACCTTAAGAGACTATGGATGCGATACTATGGTGCGTGTCAGCACTAGATAAGACCTTTGCATCGACCCACAAGTGAAGATGAAATGAGCGGCAGTGATTCGCGTAACCTGCTAGTTGGAGGTCGTTCGCACCATCAATAAACAACAGCGAAATACATGTATCTAGTCGCAGTGGACTACCGTAGCTGGAGGCAAACACGCCTCTCTTGGCATTAATAGCTTAGCTTTGTTCAGGCACAGGGCAGTCTCTTGAGCACATGCACTCCTTCAAAGGTGTACCGAGAAGTTGGCACCAAGTACAAGACACCTTCAGAGGCCCATGGTCTTTACACTGAAGAATCCACAACACATACACACAACCCAATGTCGAGAACAGACGTCTAAACGGTGAGTCTGGCTTGTACACTAAAACCTGTCAAATGGAAAGACTCAATTAGAGCGATCCGCATGGAGCATTCGGCACTTCTATCTCATTTTGACAGCAGCTTCGTTGTTTGGACGTGACCCATATGCCCATGCTCACTGACAAACCACCGGGCGATGCCTCTTCACACAACTGTCATTACCAAACTGGCGCTAGATTGCTGGCTTCCGGCACGCAACATAAAACATTTATGTAGCCCTAAGCTGCATTAAATCCGAACAGAATGATTACAGAACAATCAGGATACTTTGTTTGCATGGCCACACACGATGGAAAGAATTCATTGCATTGACAAGTCTCTCTAACGTGACTTCTCCATATTCAAGTACCACATCAGCGCCAATGGTCTAGTGGTTAGGATTCAACCCTTCCAAGGTTGAGGGGGGGGTTCGATTCCCTCTTGGCGCATATTTTTTTTTTTGTCGGAAATCGTAGCATTGCTGTCGGTGCTCCGTAGCCGCCGGCAGGTATGGCGATGTGACCTTTCTATTTCCTAGTAGACTCAGATGTTGAGGTGGTAACAATTTGGATTTCCTCTCTGATTGATGAGCATCTACTATTATCTTTAATTTTTCTTCCTCTTTTTTTTCTTCTTTTGGCTACCTATGTGTGTCAGTCATCTCAATCGTTGTTTGGGGAGAGGGCATTGGTTGCGTCAAGTAGCAGCCACCGAGTACGATTCATGTTGGCATGACAAGACGGCGTGAAAGGAATCTTTCTGAGATGTCAAGGCCCAATGATAGCGCGATAATTTGTGGCACATTATGGAAACAAAAATTAATGAACTGGTATATAAGCCCTCGGCGCTATAGAAATACGTACTCCAGTTCCAGTTCAGTCCTAAAAACCAGAGACAAGAGCTTCTGCTCCGCGAACCCACCCTACATCAAAGCCAAACCTTGATACATGTAGTTCCTGATGCATGTAGTCTGTGGGTTATTCGTGACTGTTGTCTACTATTACAGCCTTGTGTCTTGTATACATGTAGGAAATCATGGAAAAATTGCACGTCAAGTCGTCCGAAGCTTGAACCAAGCCAACTATGTCGCTGCGAGTCGAACACGCCGGCGTTGTTACGCACATAGGTAGGAATTAGATAGACTGAAGTTGAGAGGTACTCTTTGGAGAGATCAGCTGTCTTGAGAGGTTTGAATAGGAGGTTACGAGAGCCTTTGGTATCTTGGCCCGATTTAAATGCGTTTGGTTTCGCGTCTTTTATTAGCATGATATTCTGGGTTTACCTGTAGTCGGACACAAGGCTGTAGCGGTTCTGGCCATGTGGCACCTTCTAGAATAGGATCTCTGCCAGCTATTCTAGAATAGCAATGATTATTTGATCGGGGGTGAAGATTCGCGCTGCGTTCAATTTTAACATCAATGTTCAACCCCCCCTATTGGACAATGTCACCACACCCTTCTGCACGATTGCGAAATGAGATGCAATGTAATTGGATGATCGACTTGATGGCAGCACGAAAAGCACCCACCAACCGCGACAGCAGCGGCTCTGGGATAAATTCTTGGAAAGTCCCGCACCACATCAAATTGAAGACACACCGGAAATCTGTCAAGTCCAGTGTTGTTCCCACACAATTCCCTTCTAGAACTGTGATGCATTTTATCCATCAATGGCGTCCATCGCTCCCGCTCCCGACGATGATTTTCTGCCGCTCTCGGATCTCCCCGCTACCACTCGGGAGCCCCCGCCACCCCATGCCAACCTCAAAAGCCTTGACGATTTGTCCGTGTCTCCACCCTTCACTGACAGGTTCATTGCCATCACCATCGGCGAGGACTCGCACGTCGTCTCGACCCGACAACCTCTGTCATGTCTCTCGAACCTGACACATGCACCGCCCGACTTAACACCGATTGCGCGCATCGTCCTTGTGGAGCTGGGGAACCCCAGAGTCCCCGAGTTGAACTTCCTCCCACCCGAAGTCGTCAAGAGACATATCAACGGCGGGGATGATGCTCTGCTTCCTGCCAACAACACGTTGGACAAGAGTTGTGAAGCTGCCTTTTTGGTAAAATGGCCCCGGCTAGTGCGCTAACATAGAAGCGACTATGAGGACGAGATGCGCATCCGTGCGGGCAAATGCTACGACGCTGACATTTCGGGACTGGGACTCTCTCGACCTGGCCCAGAACCACAAGAGACATTACAGCTGGCCTGACTACCCCAATAGAAGCTATGGCCCGGTCTTTGAAGGCAATGCAGCACCCGACATTGGCGTGTTCCATGCGGCCTATGAATGCGCATCCTATTTCCAGACAAAAATGTCTGGGATCACGACTGGTAGGTGTTTGAACCTAAACTGTTCGCTCCCCAAAAAGGTCCTACCTTCCTGTTCTGATGAAGACAAAAACTTGGTACCTAGGATACCTACTGGTAGATCCTCCACGATATCACCGTGTGTTTGAGTTTACATATGGTACCACCGAAGACAAAGATGGCATGGAGTCGAGGTTCCAGCCGTGTTTTGTCGAGGAAATAAGATCGCTCAAACGCTTCCAGGAGTTTACAACAGCAAACGTCGTCGGGCAATTTCAGGCCTGGCTTCGGCATGATCAGAGACTGTGGGAATTGAAGCGGGATGCAAAGTCCGATGATAAAATGCTGGAAAGCCTCATCGTCGACGTCATGACATCCTGTGCCCGTGATAATATCAGTCAGCTTCTACCAGCCCTGAGCAAGTCGTTGGATGAATTGAGCTATCTCTTCACAACGACGTCAAACTGCAGAGCTCCGTGACAAGTTGGAGAGACCTGTTGGGGCGGTGGAGGAACATGATATTTCACCAAGAAAAGACACTTGGTGCTTTTCATCAACAATTGTCAACCAGAATAAAGGGCCCGGCCGGAAGCCGTATTGCTGATCCGGAATCTTTCGGAGCACTTGCGTCAGAACTACGAGAAACACGCTTGAGAATCGACAATGTCTTTCAGTCCCTTATGTCAGCCATGAGCATCGTCGAGAGCAAGGAGGCAATTCGCGAGGCAAAGGGCGTTTCCAAGCTCACACAGTTGGCCTTCTTCTTCATCCCGCTAAGCCTCGTTTCTAGTGCCTTTGGGATGAATGTCAAGATTGGTTATGCTCGGGACACTAGGTTTTGCCCATGTCAGCAGCAGGCTGACAAATCAAAATCCCAAATAGGACTTTGACGACAAACTAACATGGCAAATATGGCTCTTGGTCTCCATCTTTGTGATGGTGACGACATACTTGATCCTCTACTGGAGGGAGTTTGTTGGCCGTTCTTTCCAACTGGTGAGGTTGGTGGTCACAAGCCAAAAGTCAAAGGGGCTGAGAGGGCTGGCAGTGCTCAAGATCCAATCGAACCGTCTCATTGTGTTTGTCGTTACCCTTGGTATCCTCGGAGGTCTCAGTGTGGCAACGTGGAAGATTTCCGCCAGCAGCACGTTGAGTCCAGGAGCGAAAACTGGATTGGCGATTGTCACTTGGACACCTGCCACTGCCTGTGTCTTGTGGCTGTACGGCGAACGGGTGCAATCGGTCGGACTGCACGGCCTGTTCCGGCGGCGTCGGTCTGGAGTGAGGTCGTTTAGGAGCCGCTAAAGGGTGTGCGGGCTGCCCTTGGTAGACATGGGCGACTCGACGGACGGAAAATATAAATATTGAAGAGTTTCACCTCAAAGTTAACCCTTGCACCGAAACGATCTCCTAGACCGAGCTATTAATTCTTCGCTAAGAGGAACGTACACCATTCTACGGTTTTTTTTTTT
>Ga0247765_1000957_pt1 | contig 17286 bp, 11 predicted proteins | sample UWRJL106311C6_FD_179949 | JGI IMG/M metagenome (GOLD analysis project Ga0247765, IMG submission 179949) | Plant litter microbial communities from Arlington Agricultural Research Station in Wisconsin, United States - UWRJ-L106-311C-6 | ecosystem: Environmental > Terrestrial > Plant litter >... | reverse complement strand
TTTGTTTTGGTGGTGGGTGGTGGGGGGGGGTGGGGGGGGGGGGGGGGGGGGGGGCGGTGGTTGTTCATCATAACAACGGAATACAACATGAGGAAACAACTAGTCTTCTAGGATAGGTAAACAGAGACATGCTTAACCCGTGGTGTTCCGCTTCGAGAAGCAGTACGTCTGATGATCCGAATCCGACTCCTTGACTCCACTCGCATGCTCAAACATGGCAACCTTGCCCAAGTGTTTGAGACAGGGAGCTGAGCGGCCTCCGTGGTTGTTCTGGGGGTGGTATGTTGAGTCGTTGTTGAGCCGCCACAACAAGGATTCATGAAGCACTGCATCGGGGGGGATATCTCGGGTAGCGCCCTTGTTGAGGGGAAACCGGATATTCACCCACGTGTCTCCCTCTAGTTCCCATCTTGTACTAAACGGCCACCACTCTGTATCTCTGTTAGCATCACCATCCTTATCAACTACTGTTGATACACCTGACGACTTACCCAAAAACTTCCACAACAAGACGGTGAAAACTCCCGCGCCGCCCCCAAACCTCAATGAATCATGAATCACCCCTCCCAGCGCCTGGCTCTTCTTCCGTTTAAATCGCCGCTTAAACCTATCCAACAACTCCCCACGCCACTTCACCGCCGCACTTGCATCTTTTTCTCCCACCAGTTCCATCTCCCTAATCATCCATGCTAGGGGGATATCGCTCATCTGAAATGGCCCGCTGTCTAGGTATTTACTGGCCTTTTCTACCTTGGGCGGGGACCAGAAATTCTTTAGACGCTGCCACAGTGACATTTCTCCTCTCCTCCTCCGACCGTACCAGTACCATTACCAGTACCAGCACCAATACTGGCACCATCCCACGAACTCGTTTTAATAGCGGGCCAACCCCCGCCAATATCTCCATGACAGCCAGGGAACCAAACCTCCTTGATATCTTCTTCCGTGTCATGTTGCGCCGCACTCGCACGGATATCCTGAGCCAGCAACGCAGCTTTGAATTTCACGCGTCGTTCATCCACGGAAACCGCATGGCGCACGTACGTTGCTGTTCCCGAAACCTGTACGGGTTTCGCGGATTTCCGCTCCAGCACGGCAACGCTGTTGACGCAATCAAACATGCCGAGGAAATAGACTTTAATGTTCCGCTCGTCGACATGGCCAGCGTGTAAGGTGCGTTCTTTGCGGCAAAAAGTGTTGCTGAACGCGGTGATTTCGTCGAGACCAGGGTGCACTTCATGTTCATGCTCTTCTTGGTGCACGTGGTTGGTGGTGTCGAGAAGAGGTGTGATACTGTCCGGGTGTTTGCCGTTTCTTCGCTTGTTCCCGGCGGGACGGGTGAACTCTTGAATATCCCCGGCAAGGTAACGTTGGTAGAGACGGTAGGCAAAGGGAACCATTTCTTCGTTGCCTTTACAGAGGAGACCGACGGTGTGGATCATTCTGGCTAGGAACTTGGCGGTGAATGCACCTCGGGAAAACCCCAACATGTAGATCTTGTCGCCCTGGAAATTAAAAGTGTTAGACATAGCTACCGAATGTCATGAAGAAGCCTGGAGTAGTAGTTCATGTTTCTTACCGAACTGTAGTACCGCATCAAGAACCGATAGCCTGCTAAAACATGGGCGTCAAAACCCGTGCCAAACCCCTGATCTAGCGTCTGCTCGACCGAGCAACGCATGCTCTCCCACCATGACATATCGACCGAAGTGGCGTTGACATTATAAGTTCCAATACCAGCTAGTGATGTCAGACCCGATCAGCAGCAGCGATAAACAGGAAGTTGAAGGGTCATAGATACTCTGGTAATAGTGAAACTGATTGGGATCATTACGATCTAGCTTGTTGAGAAGCTTCACGACGTTGGTATCTGCGTTGGATCCGCTAAAGGCATTGCCGGTTCCATCAAAGCACAAGATGAGCTTTCTGCCCTCGCTGACCCCATTTGGTGGGTTCCATGTCATTTTTGTCGAAGGGCCAGAGTCTTCATGTAAGTGGACCTGATGAGGCTCAGGCATCTTGGCGCACATGTAAAGCAAACAAATGATGTAAGGTTAGGGTAGGATTGCAATTGATTGCCCGCCCAGTGAGATTTTTTTGTCCGAGTTTGGAGAAAAACTAGAGTCCGAATGCCTCGCTACAGGCAACCTTGACCTCTGTCAATTTATTTTGTGCCCCAAAACTCTCACATACATATTGACGGCCACTCCGCCAATTGGCTGTTTGTGATCCATGATTCGACATCAGTACGAGTTCAAACTTGGCAGGCACTACGGGATGGATGGATACCTGCTTTTCCGCACCCGAAGAATATTTTGACTGGACACTGCACGCCCGACTCAATAGAAACGAAACACGGCAGATGCCGAGCCGAGTCAAGCCGGGAAGTCGGGTGAGACGTTTGTAACCTTGAACCCCCCCGCAAAATGCGAGAATTCGACTTCTCAGCCAGCCACATTGTGTTCATGTTCCCCAGGTAATCATGGGCTGGGGTAGGACATGGTATATGAAAAAAAAATTGGCCTGACTTGATCATGACCAAAGCAATCGCCCGATCCCTAGGTGGTCTGCCCCTCCTCCTCTAGTTCTACTAGTTCTACTATTGTGTAAGGCAATTTTCGTGGTAGGGTTGCCGGGCTACACAGGTCGTCCCGCCCAGGGTAGCTCCAACCCCTCACGGCCCTCACGACCAGAGTGACCTGAGTGACACAGCATGGAGAGGCGGAACCGCTAAATGAAATCGCGGAGAAGAATTGGCAAAATGATTTGCCGATCATGTCGAGTTGTTTTGGTCGGCCTTGATCAAGGGTGCAGCCGTGTAGCTTTTGATCAGGTCATTCCCAGGTTGTGCAATATTGACGGGAGACCAACGGATCGGGGTCTCACACGGCGCATGGGGGAAGGGGAGACTCGGTCGGGCAGGCACATTGAGTGAGGTGCGGGAGCAGCTTCTCACAGACAGAAGCAATGAGAGGTGAGCTAGAAAATCCCTTCCGAAAGAAGTTGTCTGCTTCCCATGTCTGCACGGCTTGCGTGTCTGCAGCAGCAAACTCGACCAATGGGTAAGGTAGTCACCGCTCTTTTCCCTGCTTTGCTAAACCCATTTGATCTGTGGCAAATATTCATATTCATTCCTCCGTCATGCCGGGCACCGAATTATACGATTCTCGGTCGCGGCGCAGAAGCGAAGATGCTGAGGGTTGCATGCAGGAAGAGAGGGGAACCCTTTCAGCTCGTGGCCTACATGTATATTTGATATTATCCATGTCTACTACCATGTCCACATTTAACACGTTTTATTTATCTAGTGAGCCTCCCGTATTTGCCTTGTTATCGGTGACTTGTTGCCTGCCGTCAGCATTGATATGGAGAAGTGGCACTAACATGCGATGGCCTTGTTATATAGCACGTGCATCTAAACTGGCACCATTGAACTTGCAAGATTGCAGTTGAAAGAGGTCTAGAACTGCCACAAAGTTTAAAGTGTCGGTGCGGGGTCAAGGTTTGTTCAGCTAGCCACAGGGTATCAATGTTGCCTGGGGATGGCAATCCCCGTTTAAGCGCCAAGCCGACTTCTCTTTTCGGGACGGGAACGTGCAAGCGAAAAAGCGCAGCCGGAGTTACCCCCTTTTCGGGTGCTCCGATGGAACTCCTCCTCCAGGAGCAACAGTAAGATACGAAGATGGGTTGCACACAAGTGCGCATACGTGCGTTGAATTATTTGCTGGGTGGCTCAGCAAATCGGGGACGGCACAAAGGTCAGCAAGGCCTTTTTGCAAAAAAGTGAATCCCGTACCCACCTACCTTTGGTGCTGACCCTTGGGTTGGATGTATATAGAGTGGAGGGGTGCGGCGGGATTGGAGACAGTCGGTCAGACCATTCTGGTCATTCTCTCAGCATCTCTCTCGCCCAACATGTCGTTTGAGACCAAGTTCCAGGCTGGCGAGTCGTACGGGGATGCCACCAAGGAGCCCGCCTACTCCTTGGATGACCCCGTCCATATTGCCAAAGAGCTCATGAAGGAGCTGGTTAGTGTGAAGAGCCAAGTGACTCTGCCTGAGGTCGTCGAGATCATCCAAAGCCTGGTCCAGAAACCACTTGATGACAAGAAGGGGTATGTCAACGTTGCAACCTTCTATCTTGCTATTGATGGTTACCTTACATGTATTGATCTGTTTCAGAACCACCGAGGCCTTGATTGGCATCTTGACGGCACTGTCGTCCAAGTCCCCCTTGCGGACATTTCTCACCAACAAGCTCATTGACTCGCTCTGGGACAACCTTCAACATCCTCCCCTGAGCTATATTGGTGGCGATGTCAAGTATGATGTTGTCAGCCCCCAGCAAGCGCAGCAGGCTGGCCCCTCGGACACGATTGAGTTCAAAGTGCCCGATAGTGATGTCGTCCTGCGAGAGCGCGTGCCTGACCACCCCAATGGCCTTTACCAATACAGGATGCCCGATGGCAGCTACAACAACATCCTGAGTCCCTCGCTTGGCCAGGCCAACACACCCTACGCCAAGTCGGTCCGTCCACTAAAGTCGCTCCATGGCGTCAAGCCCGACCCGGGTCTTTTGTTTGATCTTCTCATGGCTCGTGACGACAAGCATTTCCAGGAGAACCCAGCTGGCATTTCCTCCATGTTCTACTACCATGCGGCTATCATCATCCATGACATCTTCCGGACCAGTCGCACTGACCCGAACAAGTCCAACACGTCATCCTACTTGGATCTGGCGCCCTTGTATGGATCATCTCTCAAGGACCAGCTCGAGATCCGCACCATGAAAGAGGGTAAACTGAAACCTGATACCTTCCATGAAAAGCGACTGCTCGGCCAGCCGGACGGTGTCAACGTCATGTTGGTTCTGTACAACCGCTTCCACAACCACGTCGCCGACATTTTGCTCAAGATCAATGAGAATGGCCGCTTCACTCTCAAGAGTGGCCCCAAAGCAACTCCCGAAGACAAAGCCAAGGCTTTGGCCAAGCAGGACCACGACCTGTTCAACACGGCCCGTCTCATCGTCGGCGGTCTCTACATCAACATCTCGCTGCACGACTACCTGCGTGCCATCACCAACACGCACTCGTCCAGCAGCGACTGGACTCTGGACCCTCGCGTCGATATTGGCAAGCAATTCGACAGCGAAGGCACCCCGCGCGGTGTGGGCAACCAAGTCAGCGCCGAGTTCAACCTGCTGTACCGTTTCCACTCATGCATTTCCAAGAAAGACGAGCGCTGGATCAACAAGTTCTTCCTCCAGCTTTTCCCCGGGAAAAACCCGGACGACCTCAAGGAAGTCAGCTGGGTCGAGCTGGGTCGTGCCCTACAGGCCTTTGAAGAGAGAACCCCCCAGGATCCCAGCCAGCGCACTTTTGGCGGACTCGCGCGCCAGACTGACGGCAAGTTCAAGGATGAAGATCTGGTCAGGGTACTCAAGGAAGCCATGGATGACCCGGCGGGGATTTTCGGTGCCCGCACCATCCCGCACTCGCTCAAGATCATCGAGGTGCTCGGCATCAAGCAGGCTCGTCAATGGCAAGTCGCATCGCTGAATGAATTCCGCGAGTTCTTTGGTCTCAAACGCCACGAGACCTTTTCCGATATCAACTCGGACCCGGAGATTGCGGGAATCCTGGAAAAGCTCTACGCCGACCCAGACATGGTGGAGCTGTACCCCGGTCTCATGATTGAAGACTTTAAGCCTGCCCGCAAGACCGGATGCGGTATTTGCCCAACCTACTCCCTCGGACGCGCCGTGCTTTCCGATGCCGTAACCCTCGTGCGGTCCGACCGATTCAACACGCTCGACTACAACATCGCCAACCTCACCGCATGGGGCTACCACGAAGTACAATACGACAACAAGACACTCGGCGGGTCCATGCTCTACCGCCTCATCCAGCGCGGGTTACCAGGGTGGTTCCCCTTCAACTCCGTTGCCGTAATGCAGCCCATGTACACCAAACAAGCCAACGAACGCATCGCGCGAGACCTCGGCACCATCTCGCAATTCACGCTCGACGACCCGCGTCCCCCGCCGAAACCCATCGTCCTCACCACTCCTTCGGGAATCAAAACCGCCTTGGCCAACCTGTCTGGGTTTTCCGTCCCCTGGTTGTCTCCGATGAACGCGTTATTTCCAGGCAAAAAAGATGTATCCTGGTATATGCTTTCTGCGGATGGTCCCGCCAACATCAAAGACCGCGCCGATACAGATCGAGCACTGGCCAAAATCTCTGGTGTCGCTTCCGCGCTAAAGGAAATGCTCTCCCGGGTCGGGGGGAGACTTCTCGAAAAGGAACAATTTACGCTCCGCAAGGGTTTGGTACAAGTTGATATCCTTCGCGACATTGCGATTCCGTTAAACGCGCAGATGTTGGCGGATTTATTCTACCTTGACCTCCGCACCGATGAGAACCCCAGCGGATCTCTCGGAGTGGTGGAGCTCTACCGTGCGCTTTTGGATATTCGCATTTGGGGAGTCAATAATAATGACCCGGCCCATGCGTGGAATCGACGACGTCGAGCCCAGGAGGGAGCAAAATTGATTATTGATTCGACGCGGAAGCTAGTGGATAAAGTTAACCTGTCAAAGGGATTGGGATTGGGTATTGCGAGTGCGATTGCGAGTGCCGTATCGGATATTAAAAAGGGTTCGCTGCGTGATTGTGGACATAGGCTGGTCGAGGAACTCCTCGCCCAAGGAAGATCGCCCGAGCTCGTGGTGGATAGCCTGTGGCTGAATGCGTTTGGGGCCACGGGAGTGTTGGTGACGGTGTTTTATGAGGTGTTGGAGTTTTTTCTGCGGGCAGAGAATGCAAAGATCTGGGCCGAGGTGCAGGATCTCGTCGAAAAGGGGGATGATGCTACCTTGTCGGCATATGTGAACGAGGCGCAGAGATTGACCAGCACGCAGCGGACGTTGAGGGTTGCGAAGCAGGCGGCGACACTGGAGGGGAAGGAGATTCAGCCGGGGAATTTGGTGGTCATGTTGTTGGTGAGTTCCCTCCCTCCCTCCCTCCCTCTTTCTCTTTTCTCTTTTCTCTCTTTCGGTTTAGAGGACTAACGACCTGCAGGGCGAGGCCGCACGCAACCCAGCCGAGGTGACAGATCCTCTCAAGTTCGACCCCACGCGCAAGTCCGACGCCGCCCTAGCCTTTGGCTTTGGTCAGCATCAGTGCTTTGGTCGCCACCTCGCGGGTATCTACCTCAGCAGCATGATCAAGCTGGCAGCCAAGCTCAAGAACCTAAGGCCGGCACCCGGCGAGATGGGTGTTGTCAAGACCATCCGGGTGAGCAACGAAAAGGCCTATCTCAACGATAGCTGGTCTTATCTTGCTTTTGATGCGAGCAGTACGTTTTTTCCCCCCCCCCCATCTTGCAAATTCTGCGCTAACTCAACCCGTTTTAGCATTCAAGGTTCACTTCGATGGGTATGGAAAAGGCGTGTTTCAAGGAGACAGAGCCCCCACCGAGGTCATGGACATGCAGCGGTATTATGGTTTGATCCAGGAACACAAGGGGGAGAACTTGGCCAAGACAGAGACAAAGTACTGAGTTGACGTGTCACATGCCAGATTGGTATTGTTATTGCAATGAGGATAATAAGATGCAGTGGGAATATGATTTGAATGATTGAACCAATGACTACCTAGGTAGGTTGCTCCACAATCCGATGATGCCCATCTGTGATGATTTTGCTGGTGGAGAATCAGCAGCGTGAAGCTCCATCTCGATCCAAGCCTACAGTGGGTAGAAGCTGCCTAGATTGCTAGCTTTGATGGAAAAACTCTCCTGCGCTTAAAGGTTATGGTGCCGTCACCAGGGTCTAGAGCAAGAGCAAGATCGTAGAAGGTATATTGTGTCGTGTGTTGTTGCCCCAGCGGGAGCTGGGGCGAGTTGCGGTTTTTATATACAAAAGAAATTAGATCAGCCACGGCTCGAGCAAGCCCGTGGCTCTATGTGGTCCAGGTGGCTTGACTAGCTCCATGTCCCTGGCACGATCACCATGCGGGGCTCATCTGTTTCCACCGAGTCTGGATTCCCAATCATACGTTCCCTGGAGCGCTCCATGCCACGAACGGGCTCAGGCTGTTCCCGACGGGCAGGTCCCAGAAGCGTCGCAAACGTCTTTTCCATCGGCAGCATTTCGAACCAGTATTCAGCATCGTCGTTGCCCGCCCGTTTACAGATAAGAGCCATCAGACCAATGGCACTCATGGTGGCGTCGCTGTCGCGTCCCGTGAGGTCGTAATGACCGTCAATGGCCTTTTGAGCATAATTGTAGGCCGCCTCCCATTTTTTAACCAGTGCAAATGTGGCGGCAAGGATCTCATGGGACTCGAGAACTTGCTCTGGAGTCCGGCTGTTGCTTCCATCTTCGGCAAGCGGTGTATGACCATCGACAGCGTAGGGGACCAGGAGTCGGGTTATTCTGGCCTCGAGGTCACCTCCTCCTGGCGCTGGATAAGGACCTACATGTATAACGGCGCCTCGACTCTTTGGTACCTCCTCTTCCATCTTAAGGTAAGACTCAGTGAGTGGCGATCGCGGTCGAACCAGAAGCCGACTTGTATGTGGCGGCGAGGGGTTTCGCGCCCCGTCTCTCGAGACCTCTCGACGGGTAGGCAGGGGCGGGCGTGATGTAAACCCGTGCTGTGGTTTCTTGTCTGCGCCCTTCAGTTTCCGGAATAGACTGGGCATGTTTGACGATTGTTTGTATCGCGTGTCGAGGAGAATTGTATTTGGTTGGTTGCGCGAGGGTTGCATGTTGGTATCGGACCCCGCGACAGATATTTGATGTGCATGCTGCACCGCCCCCGCCGCCATACCCTTTCGGGAGACTGCATGCGTGCGGCTGAACAACCCCTCTTTTCCGCCACGATCCTGCCAGAGCCTTACTGCTCATCTCTAGCTCAACCATCGGATCGTCAACCACCTCATGCACGTTCACCATCGCCATTTGGCTGGGTTCCAGATCAGAGTTAGATCTCGACCCCTCCCGAGCTTGTCATGGACCCCATCTCGATTACCTCAGCCGCCCTGGGGTGCGTGAAGTTGATTCACGACCTGGGGAAGGGCATCGTGGCCCTCCGTGCCGCCATCCAGGGTGTCAAGGAAATCGACAATGAGCTGGCCGCATTTCAGGGCGAACTTGATGCTCTGCAGATGGCCCTTACCGTCTTGGATCGCGAAATCGAGGGCTCCCGGGGCAAGCTTCCCGAAGCCATCGCCAAATGGTGGCCCGAAGCCAGTCTCGAGAACATCCTGCAGAGCGCAGTCAAGACATTCGACCGCCTCAACGAGATCTTTGTCGACGTCAACAAGGACCGCCGCGCCCTCGAGAGGCCAAGACAATACCTGTCATCCAAGTTTTACGAGGACGAAATCCGCCATCTCCGCCATCGTCTCAGCACATATGTGTCTTGCTTGAACCTCCCAGTCATTCTGCTGGCCATGTAAGGACCCTGTTCTCCGCCATCTGTCCGCATTCTTTTCCCTTGTCAATATCTATTCCGATTTCGATAGCCGGCTAATTATGCCCAATAGCATGCGCCAACAGCCCTCAGCAGCGCCTGTGTCTGACTTTCGCCTAGACCTCCTGAGTAGCAAGCTTTCTGCTCTCGATACCAGCATATCTTCGCTGCAGGAGAGCTTTACCCAGTTCCGGAGCCAAACCTCGGTTGCTTCTAGCTCGTCATCCCAGCCCCAGATAGCGGCTCCAAACTCGCAAACCGAGGCGACAATCCGGGACACAAAAGTTCTCATCGACATGGCGGAGAGCATATCCTTCAACGTCAGCACTGCTGCATCCAGGTTGTCGACAGCGCCATCTATTGCCTGGGATGCCTCATCGCGAATCGACGAAGACTTGGCGTCCCTGTTCGAGGCGGCACTGCCGAACCGAAGCCAGAATCGTGTTCTGTCATGGATTCACGGACAACCCGACGCAGCCGAGTCAGAATCTGGAGTGCACAGCCCCCCTTCGACAGCCAGTCACGACATCTGGACACGGGACGGGGCCAGCGCTGCGGAATCCACCACGACCATCAGCCTGATGTCGCCTCGGGGCGGCATCAATCCCCAACAAGAGTTCCGCAACATCAAGCTCAAAAGGGCCGTGGATTATGTCAACCGCGGCGACACGCAGCGAGCCATTCGAGTCTTTGAGGAGCTGCTCAACCAAGCAGCCAAAAGCCCTGCTCTGCAACCAGAGACGGATATTTTCGCACCCTATGCTCGAGCCCTCGTGGAATCTGCGTCCCAACCCGTTGACTATATCGCTTCCACTATCATCAAATACCCGGGTATCGAGTCTCAACTTATAGACCTTTCGCTCGCGACCGCCCAGAAGCTGCTGGCCCAAGGCAATTGTGCAGCGGCAAAACCGCACATCATGGCACTTCGTCAGAGGTGGGCGCTTGACGTTCACATTAAGCCGCAACCTACACCCAGAGGACGCCCATCATTTAGCCTAACACAACCTACTGCCCCCAAACCGCCACCGCCCGGAATCAAGTCCATACTAGACATTGGTCTGGCTCGCTGTCTCTTTGAAGAACTGAAAGCCGCAAACACAGATGGCCGTGACCAGCCATCGTTAAGTTATAGGGAACGTTCCAGGAGCCGTTCCGACAACGTCTTGAACGCTCAAGAGACTCCAGTTCCACTGGGACCTCCTCCCGCACGTCCACGAAGTACACATCCGGAGACACTAGCAGAGTTCTTAAAAACATCTACCCCGCTGCCACAAGCACCACGGCGCCGCGATCCCTAGATGAATTGATATTGAAGGGAATTGATAAAGGTCGCTAGGTATTTGGATATCTCTTATATATATATATAGCACGTAAATCAAAAGGGAACATAATGTTAGAACCTACAAATACAAAAAAGCATGCCACGCCAGCCGTGCCCGGTCTTCTTTTCATCTCTGAACAAAACAAACTCCGCAAACTCCCTCCCAGTCAGGCAGCCAGCGAGTAAGTAACCTGAACCAACCTCAATCCATTTCACCTCCCCGTCCCCCCTATTTCCAGTCTTTCCCACGCAGTCTTCCCTTTCCCCGACTAGAAGCCCGAAACTACTAGACAGACCACTGATGGGACATGAATTCCTCAGAAAAGCGTCATCAACCCCACCGCCGCCAGCACTGCCGCCAACCCCGCCGACGACAACGACGCGGTGAGCCCCGCTGCCGCATTAGCTCCAGTAATAGGCGTAGACCCGTTGGAGCTGACGCCCTGTCCGCCATTGGCGTTGGTGTCAATGGTGAAGAAAGTGGCGCCGATGGCGGGGCCAAGACCAAGCTGTGTGCGCCATTGAGAGAGCTATTTACCACAATTAGTCTCCATTTTTCCATGTACCTCTTGAGATTTAGGTAGGTAGGTAGGTAGGTACGTAAAACTCACATTCCAGTTCGCCGTCTGGACATCCATGCCCACCGACTCAAATCCCGCGGTATTGAACCGCACCGGCTGCGTGTACAGCGCATAAATGAAGCGATGTACGCCCGTGTTAGGCTGCGGGTTCGGTGGGGTGAATGGCGTAAAGGGGAAAAACACGTTGGGATTCACGGCGAGACGGGTCGAGTTACGCAGGACCGACGAAGCTACCGTTGAGAGCGTGTAGTTGCCGGCGAGATAGTGGCGCAGGTTACGCGCGCTCGGGTTGTTACGGTCGGGCGCATCAGCGTCGAGCTGTGTTTTTTCAAGTCAGTTCATGATCGGGACACCTTATTCTCTCGGAAAAACTCACGAGATAGATTAGATATCTCGTCTGCTGGTTGATGCCCGTCGCATTCTGGATATTCTCCACGCTAAACTCGACCGGGGGCTGTCGGGCCTCGTTGACCGTCAAGCTCGAGCCGGGAACCAACAACTCGGTGTGTCCATCGGCAGCCATGTAGCTGGCGTAAAAGGAAACCGAAGGGTCAAGCGCGGCGATAACCTCGGGGACGATTCCGGATTGCTGAAACCGGTTCTTGAAATCGAGAGTGCTGACGCTGACGGCATTGTCGTCGGCGCTAACAAGAGTGGCCAGAGCCAAAGTGACAAGACCAGCTGGAAGGAGCATTTTTTACAACAACGACAAATGGTCAATACTAAAATACGAGTATGTACAAAAAAAGGGGGTGGGTGTCCAGCACCAAAGAAAAGAAGCGAATTAGTGAAAAATTGGAGAATGTAAAAAATGTCCGATCAGGCGAAAGAACAGGTCGGAACACATCAGGGATGCGAGGCGGGACACGATTGTGTATTTAAGCCGTGGGGGAGTGTCCCGAAACCGGGACCACCTTTTTTTTTTTCTCTGTTCCCTTGTCTCGGAGACTTGTGTCCCCGGCGACAAAACACACTCTGTGGATGGACGCCCACCCCCCCCTGGCGCTTCCCTCCGTTTGTCAAATGGCAAATGGCACAGGGACTGGCACAGCGAGAACTCTGAAGGAGGTTGAGTTGGCTGCCAAGAGGTCAATCACACGCGCTTGGCGCCTCATTGCGGGTTTCAAATTCTTGTCAGTGCTTTTGTCGGGTTTTTGCAGTGGTTGGTTGGTGGGATTCCAGCCAATCGGGTGTTTGCATCAGTTGCCAGGGGTAAGGTCAGTTGGGGATCCACCCCCTGCGTACCTGCCTTACCGTTACCACTGCTGTCCCGTCCCACGAACCACGGGCGGTCCCGATGTCATTTTTTACATTGAATTCGGCAGTCGGCACCTGGAGACGGGCAAATCGGATCATGCCAAGGGGTGATCAATGATCAAGAGTCTCGGAATCTCTGTTGTTCCTCCATCAAAACCGTTTTGACAAAAAATCCGGGGTAAATGTTTTATCAATGTTCGACTAGTTAGTTCTACTGAATGATGATGGAACTCAACTTGAGTGTACCCGATTCCAACTCCGCCATGACCTCCCCCTTCATGACGCCGTGCACATAGCATTCTCCAATGAGCTGCCATGTTTCCTTTCCCGTTTCGTTAACACCAGTGTTTCTCAACACAAAAGGAACACTCGACCCGACAATGACTGCCATCCGATCTCCTAGCTTAGCATCCTTCGGCCCCAACCCAAACCGACCCGACTTGGTGATGAAGAACTTGCGTCCCAGCGAATACTTTTCCATTCCCGGAGCGAAGGTGCCCTGGGGAACAATGCTTGGCACCGCTGTCTGTTTGGCGAACTGGATTTCCTTCCACTCGCGAACCATGTCGGGGGTAAGAACTGGCCTGTCTGGTTCTAACTTGTCCTCGGGTCGGTTGAGAGGTAAGGACACAATGGGACGGGGGCTCCATTCTTGTGTTATCCGAAGGGCAACTTTGTCGTCTGTTCTTCGCGTCTCCCAGTAAGGATCCGGAACCATGTGAAGAAAGGCAAAGGGTCGGTGGTACAGATCGTACGGCTGTTCGTGCCACAGTGATGCCAGTTCGGCCAAGGCTGCCTTGTGTTTTTCCTTGTCGCCGTTGGACCATTCTTCCGGTGAGAACTCAGGATGCTCTAGGAAGGTAATTTCTTTGGTTGCGTCTGCCAACGATTCCGGGCCGAGTTGTCGAGCATCGTATTCTTCCTGGGCTAACTTGACGGCCTCCATCGTGGCGACCATCTCGACCAGTCCCGCAGTTGTTGAAGTGACCTGGGGAGCAGTGGATCTCCAAGTTTCGGGGATAGTCGGTAGCCACTCTTCGTATCGGAGCTTTTTTGTGTTATTGCCCTCGTCACCGATTTCGAACACATCCGGATGCGCGACCTGTCCAACAAAGAGCGTATTCCAAAACGCTTCGAGAAGAGCACTTGGCTGAGGATATCGCGCAATCCCAGCAGAATGCCCCACAGCAAGAGCCTTACACTTTCCCACCTCCACCATGAAGCGCGTCGCATTCTCCCAGTCCCCCTCAACATCATCCACAAACCCCTGGCCACAAACTTCAAGCTCATCAAACCATATCCCTCCTGTCTTTAATGCTCCGGTTGCTGGATCCACCGCCACCTCGGCCTTTCCGTCTCCTCCGGCGGAATATGGCCTTGAAGGCTGCTCCTTATCAGTATTTCCAATCTCTCTCAACAACCAACTCTTGATTCTTCTCTCGGTAAGCACCTCCCCGCGCCTAATCGCATCCCTATTTTCATGCCCTTCTTGTGCTTCTCTCGGATCACAAACCGCCAAAGTCAACATTTTGTGTTTCAACATATTCTGGAACATCTCCCGCATCGATTCCGGCATTCCCTGTCCTTCGGCCTGGTTATGGAATGTAAACCCCGAGGGAATCTCATCCAAATCTGCAACGACGCCGAAACCCTTCGCGGCAATTTCAAGTTTCACAAGACGCGTGTTTCGGAGACGGGTATCTTCAACTACGTCGCGTGGAAAGGCGTAGCTTGGAAATTTCACTTTCGCAGGGAGGATGGTTCCATCTTCGCAAAGTTGGTGCGGTTCGACCTCGATAGGTTCACTCCACCAGGGCACGTCAAAATATCTTTGTAGACGCCGCGCAGGGAGTGGGATGCATGGAAGGGGGGTGGACCAGTCGGGCACCCAGGATGGAATGTCTCTTGTGTTAGGTCCACAGTGCCGGAGAATTTCCAACGCATCTAGACAGGGAGCGTCACCGTCGACATCGCTAGTACTGTTGTTGGTGCTGGCATTGGACTTGGTGACCTGGTGCACAGCATACGCGATAAACACATCCCTAACATCAACATCATACCGAGTCGGATGTTGTTGTCGGGCGTGTCGTGCAAACATGTTGATGATAGCGTAGAGTTTGTCGCGCGGATTCGTGGCGGCAAAGTGTCGATAGCGACATAGCAGGTCAAACGAGAAATCTTGGCTGATAGGACGGCCGACGAGTTGCAGGAAACGGTGGGCGGTTTCCCGAAGGCTGTCGAGTTCGAGGATGTTGGTGATGTTAGGGAATGGTTGGCGCAGGTCGTCTTGGTGCGCGCGGATTCGGGCCGCGGCGATGACAGTGGCACGCCACGGGATGGTGGAAGGACCGCAACGCAGTTCCAGTCGGTCGATCTTGATACCCATACCGCCGATGGCGAGCTCTTGTATAATCCAGACCCGGGTCCACCATGGTCGGCCGAGGAGTTTCTGTAGTGCCTGGGTGGAACGGTGGCTGAGAAGACCTAACTTCTCGTAGGGCGAGGTCGAGCCGAGATCATGGAGGGTCTCCATGGCATGGCTGCTGTCGTCGGCTTCGGGGCCCAGCCACACGGTGAGTCTGTTGGCAAAAGCGTAGATCAAGTTCATCATGGGGATCTGGGCGTTTTTCTCGTCGAGGTCTTGCTGGTTGATGCACACCGCATCGACCCAAAGCGATACTGTCTCCGAGTCATGTCGTCGCTGTCGAAGAAAAGTTTCGAGGTTTTGTGTCACTTTGACTTGTTGATCGTTGACGATAATGTGCTTTTGAATTGTCGGGTCGCCCCATGTGTAAGAGAGTGCCTCGAATCCTCCAGACTGTTGTAGTCCACCAATGAGGGAAACCGTCCTGAGTTTACATTGAATGTCTGATTCGGGTTTTTTTGATGGCAAAAGGTCCAGTAGCCGGATTTCAACTAGGGCGGGGTTGAGTGGCTCGTAGAGTCTGTCCATCGTCAAACTTCAGAGGTAAAAAGTGTCTTTGGTTGTCGATGACTTATGTGACAGAAACAAGATTCGGTGCGAGAACTGAGAATTTGTATTCGAGACTTGTTCAACTTTGACCCGCAATTTGCTCCCCTTGAACTGTTCCATCGTGTGTGCATGTGTTGGGCATCTAGCGTGGCGGAGTGGCCAATGGCGATGCAAGGAGACTGAAGAGGCCACCAACACAACACAACGAACACTAGAGTTGGTAATATATGGCCTACAATGCAAGGGACGAGCGGCCTCTTCCAATACATCCTTCGGCGATCAAGAGAGTTAAAAACCCACTATTGTATGCAAATGCTCGTAAATGCTTGTAAGAGACTTGACATTATCCAATTAGATATATATATATACATGAAAAATCATTAAATATCCAAGTCGTCGAGTCATTTACATTATGCCTCGCACATGTTCTATGTATCCGCTTGTGCTTCCCGTCATGATGGATCGCAAATGACTTAACGCCATTCCATCTCTTGTTCGTTTGTCGTAAATTCCTTTTTTTTTTTCTTGGTTGTGTTAGTGAGGTATGCTGAGGAGTCTAGCAAGTGCCAAAGCCACTCTGGCAACCCGCTCCACAGTATTCGCCGGTTGAGCCGCTGTGATATTTGTTAGCTAGGTCCTTGTCAACGTCGATAAAATGAGACAACTTACCACCAGCCCCATTGCGAGCAGCAGTTGCCAAAGGGAGAGCCCGAGCAGGTGAATCTTCCACCGCTGTTGCTTCCGCAACTGCCATCGGTAGAAGGAGTGAGACCACCACCTCCACCTCCGCCTCCACCTCCACCGCCGCCGCCGCCTCCTCCTCCTCCACCACCACCACCGCCACCAACGGCATTACCGGTAGTTCCATCACGATACCAGTTTCCAGACGGGTCGCCAAGACACTCACCGACGGTAACGGCACGGTAACCCCGCTGCTGCGTGGTTTGGATGATATGCTCAGCCAAGGCCGACACCGTGTAGGGGTGGACATCGTGTTCGAGACTGATGTACGAGTTGCCACTGGGGTTGGTGCTGACGGCGCTATCAAAAATGTTCATGCTGTTCTGGATAGCACCGGGGCTCTGGTTGTTAAAGTCGAGCGTGTCAATGTTCCACATGATGACGTGGTAGCCGAGGGCGGACATGTCGGCCAAGCAGGCGCCGTTGCAGTTGCCATAGGGGGGCCGCATGTAAGTGGGGAAATAGCCGAGGGTGCTGCGGAGGAATTCCTCGTTCAGCGCCATTTGTTGGCGGCGGCCGGCGGAATCGAGAGTGTTGAGGTCGGCATGGTTAAAGGTGTGGGAAGCCACTTGGTGGCCCTCGGCGGCCATGCGGCGGATGATATCGGGGTAGGGGGCCTGGCGGGCGTCTCCCCAGTTGAGACCGTTGATGAAAAAGGTGGACTTGACGCCATACCGGGCGAGGAGATCCAAAAGCTGGCTGGTGTACACAAACGGTCCGTCGTCAAAAGTGATGGCAATGGTGCCAGGCGTGCTGCAGGTGGCGATGCTGACTCCATATGGCACTGATCCAAACTTTGGGCGGGGAACATCCAGGATACCGCCACCTCCTCCACCTCCTCCTCCCCCACCGCCGCCTCCACCACCTCCACCTCCGCCTCCGCTGTTAAAAAGTGTCAGCCAACAGTCACGCATGAAAGAAAGA
>Ga0247765_1000956_pt1 | contig 17326 bp, 26 predicted proteins | sample UWRJL106311C6_FD_179949 | JGI IMG/M metagenome (GOLD analysis project Ga0247765, IMG submission 179949) | Plant litter microbial communities from Arlington Agricultural Research Station in Wisconsin, United States - UWRJ-L106-311C-6 | ecosystem: Environmental > Terrestrial > Plant litter >... | reverse complement strand
GTGTGGTGTTGGGGGGGGGGGGTGGGTGGGGGGGGGGGGGGGGGGTGTCCGCTTGTTTTTTTTTTTTTTTTTTTCGCTATCGTCAGAATCAATTTCGGTCATCGACCCACATCAATTGACCGAGCTCTGTGTAAGTGCTCGACCTTGCGAGTCGCTCGCCGCAGTCGCTAATAGCCACAGCTTGGTGTGCTTTCACTTAAGAATATCGCGCACTCTCGAGGGAGGACGACCCAGGTCCTCCCTCTTCCTATATATCGTGGTCATGGAGCAGTGATCAAGTACGCAATCTCTCGCAAGGTTATCCTGGAGCTGAGGGAGACGGTCTCTACGGCAGAACCGGGCTAGTAGGCGGCTGCTCTCACGGTCTTGGAACCTATGAGGTATTGGACTTTGAACACTGGGGGTTGGGGTTGGTGGGTTGCGGCGGAGGAGGAGGGACGCTCGACTGGACACTTCACGACATTATTGTCTCCACGCAGCGCCACGACGGACGACAGGACGACGGCTGGTGGCCAACCTTTCCCATCTCGAGCTATCTTACAAGCCAGCTCCAGAGAAGTCACACACCACTGCCGTCGGGCATTTGCATAATGTCATTCCCGCTCCCGGCGCAGGTAGTGGGAATGTCTCAACTTCGACTCATGCTGTCACTTCAATTTCGACGTCAGACACAGCTAACTCCTCGGCCCGCGGCAAGGAGAACCAACCGAGGTGAGTCTTCCTGCGAACCAATGACATGTAAGTTGTCTTATGCTGCTAATAATAAGTAAACCAGAGCTCGCAGCAGAAAGCATCACTGCACTAATGCCAGCTGCGCGAAATTATTTGAGTCGAAAAGAGATGTCCGGAGACATGTCGAAGCAGTTCACAGTCGACACTTCAGTGTCTGCCCTAGGTGTCTCAAATCGTTGGGGAGTCGTGCAGACAACCTCAAGAGGCACCTGGACAAGTACTGCAAGGGCGATCTATGGTCTGTTGGTGTATAAAGAGGATAGTGAGGGGAGGCAACTTCCCGAAACGGGCGCCTGCTCGCAGGCCGCTAGGAACGTGACCATCCCTCAACACATTTACGGCAATACGATACTTGTTTTTGTTTACTACAATACGTTTTACCTGCCTGCTGCTGGGACTCCGAGGCCATGCTAAGGAACAGCGGTGTAGCTCCGGATCAACTCGACGCATCTATACGTTAGGATCCGATGGACCACGGTCAAGACGTCTTCACTGACTGTTCTTAATCCGCCATCTATGATCATGCCCCAGGCTCGGTCTCCAGCCATTACCACGCGAGACCAGGCATGGGACGCCCTTTTGGCTTTGTCTAGATTAGTGCGACGGTAATTTAGGGGGGCGGAATCAGGGAGGGAGAGGATTGGTTTCATTCCATTGTCCAGTGCAATGTCTGTTAGTTGGTTTAAAGGTTGGAGGGAGGTTTTCAATCTCATAGTAGTTTTCCCTGTGTCATTTCATATTACATTGCTTCGCACTTTAAATGTTTACCTCCAATTCGACAGTCGTGGCCCAAGCAAACTTCTCTCCAGCGTCACCGCAGCCAAATAATATTATAAAGCCACGCGTCTATATACATGTAGCAGAACGACTGCGATTTTTATCGGCCGCTATCCGAGTAATTACAACCCACCATATTCCGCATTTTAATAAAGAATTAAACTAAGCTTTTGTTTTATCACTTTTGCAACTTGCGTTATAGGTAAGTATCTTAACTTCGGAAGGAGGCGGGTCCTGGTGCCGCATCTCCCAGCTTAATCACCGTTCATGCTGGGCATAGCGTTTTTCTCTTTTTTTTTTTTGGATACCCTACACAAACTGACTAGTATGGCGACCAGTGAAATTACTAGCCCTGTCTAACCTGTTACCATCTAGTTTAAGGTATGAGTGATTACTATTATTAGGGTTAACCCTGGCCGCTGAAATAGAGATAATAGCGTTTTACGGAACTCTAACCTACCTTCAACTTCTACGATTCCGTATCTGTTGGGCAATGCAATAACGTCCTGGGCCTAGTTGTGGCCTCGAGCTGGTAGCGCTATGGGATACGTTGCTACAGTCCCGAGCATTTTGTCCCCTACTATATACCACTTATTAAAAGCCAAAATATGCTGTTGGGCTCTAGCGGTTACCAATTACCGTCGAGACGAGAGGGATATTAAGGGTTTAAACTATGACTTGGGGATACCGTTGAGATTATTATACAAGGGGAGCTGTTTGGGGTTGTAAACGTACCTCGCCCACACGGTGATATTACTCACCCTAACTTAGGCTCGGCTTAGTCCTTACTTAGGATTTGCTTAAGCCTACTCACCCTAATTACCATTTTTTGGCAGGCTGAAATTCTGGCAAGGTGGAAAGTTACAGCCCAAATTCGGGACAGCGAGCATATATTGGTACATGGTGTGGGATAGTTGTCACGGCACCAAAGGACGCAATGCGTAAACACCACAAAAGTGGAACGTTGTGCAGTCAGGCACTGCACCGTAGTCCTTCTACATCTAGCTGCGTAGCCACAGGCAGGCAGCATCACCGTACCGTGACATTGTTCTGTAAGCAGATTAATAATGACGCTTATGAGAAAAAAAACAAGGGGGCGGTTCGGCTTTGCGGTCCGTCTGTCTTGAGTCTTGCAGTCACGATGCATCAAAAAAACTTCATTTTAGCATCTTCCATGTGAGAAATAATTGTCAGACCGGTTAAGTACATGTAAGTGCTGCATCTGTGTCAAGCTCCGTAGCCATCTCCGTCTTCTATTGTCGACATGCATGGACAGCGCCCACGAAATCATGGCCAATTTTAAGATTGAGAAAGCATGATCAAAGTTCACGTTCACAAACACCACAACGCCTAGGTCAAAGTAAGTCAGGTTGCCGACGCTTCTTAGTCAGTCAGTCAGTGTATCCAGACTCCCGGAGCGAGTCCAAAAAGGCAATGTTACTCTCGAATTACCATTGAGAGCCTTTGACCATCTGCGAAGCTGTTCAACCCCAGCCCAAGGGATGCATGTGGGAGGGTAGAATGGTTGAGATATCCCGTTCCTTTTAAAGTCGCAGGACATGAAGGCAGAGACGGAGGAAATTGTGTATTCTACTACATCAACGGAGTGCTGCAAGCGTATTGAGCCTCGACATTTCGAGATGCAGCATCTCGTGTTTAGAAGGTGATGATAAAAAGTTCCTAACAAAATAACGCCTCGGTCGAGTCATCGAGTGCGAACTGACCGTTGTGTGTGTGCCGATAAACATAAAAGATGCGTTTGTCCTGCTGTCTCGGCGATTTCGCGTGTCCGGCACCCCCCTCGCCACCCCAGTCCTGTGCTGTGTGCCGCGTTCTGTCCTGTTCGGAAAAGTAATAATGATACATGATTAGTACAGAGCCTGCAAGTGTCCATCTTGTTTTGTTGGAAGCCAAGTCCGCAAACGTAAAAACACCCTGACGCATTAGCCAACGCCGTTCAATGAAGCGAACAAATCAGCGCAAGAGATACTGTGAGACTTGTCAGCACATCCCCATTGAGACTGCGAGTGGTGGACTTACTCGATCAGTTAGTATTGTAGAGCCAGGGAAACTTTTGGCGCATCTCTTCCTCGGTTCGTCGCGCTTGGTTCCAGCCAGAGATGATGGTGCCCCCTCCTTGCGGCCGAGACCCAGCTTGTGCTGCATGTACCCAGTTGGTGGTCCTCGTCGTGGGCAACATGTCGATATCCTCATCCATTGATGCAGGCGTGGTGGGTGCCGAGGCGGGTGAGGATGAGTACGATGTGTGGTTGCTCGCAGGTCCAGTGGCATCACGTGCAGGCGCGTCCACGTCGAATTGACGCGTCTTCTTGGCGGCAGGGGCGTCAAAGTCGTCGAAATCCAGATCGCGACGGCTTCGCTTGCGGGAAGTAGTGTCAATTTCCATTTGGAAGTCCATTGTGAAAGGGGAAACAAAAGGGCAGAAAGAGAATGTGGTTGTGATCTGATGGAATTTGGCTGCTGCGACGTTGGTGGTTCGTGGTTGGTTTGAGGAAGGAGGGACGGGACTCGCTGCGGGCAATTAAACCCCGGCAAGAGCCCTGTGGGGCGCCCTGTGCGACGGCAGGGCAACCATCGGAAGATTCCCCACTGCCTGCAAGTAAGTCAGCGGCACAGACCCAACATCCGAGCGATCAGGGTCTGATGTGGGGTGCTGGATGCTGCCGGAATGTAAACTTGCAGGCAACTCATGGAAAGGGGTCACTCCAACAACAGTGGTCCCGGGGTTGCGATGCCAATTAACACAGCACATAAGCATAGCACGCAGCTGTGCATTTATCGGGCGATTTGCATCAGTGACCGTGCCAGTCTCGCTAACATACATGAAAGCCTCGCGTGCTGAATAAACTTCTCCAATCGAAGGAAGGAGCAGTCATGGACTGCAGCGAGTCAATTACCTAGGTAGGTACCTAGACTTGTCGAACGCAAGTTGGACTTGTGAAAAACAGTACGATGATAGCATGCGGTAGTCTATGTAGGTACCCAAAGTCTGCAAGTGGCGAATCTATCCTGCCAGAACCCCCACTGCTCGAACATGCTCAGCCGTGCTCTGGTTTTCAGTCGACTTACACTTTACGGCACCACCACTCATGAGACCCATCCTCATGCAAATGATACCAGTTGCCGTCCCCCCCACTCCACTTCCAGTAGCTGTCTGCAGTCGCAGTGGACTGCTCTTCGGCTGATGCCGTGAATGTCAATGGCCGACACAATGTCATCATGTGATGCCGGATGCCTCGATTCCCAATAGGACCCATTTTTGATCCTGCTCGGTTGTGAGAACCCAGAGGTCGCCACAAGTACATGAACCACCTCCAGCAGCTTTGATTTCGATGGCCAAGAACGGGAACCGAAGGCCTTGTATTGTCGCTTCCGCAAACCGCGCATTTTGAGCATGTAGAACCTGCTAGGCCAAGAATTGCGACTGCGTGAAGGCTCCATTGCTGAGAGCGCCCGAATATCCGTAGAGGAGGTCGGGTTTCAGTCCAGACACTCTAAACTGGCTTTCTTGATTGTGGGGGGACGAGATGGGGAGATATCAGGCATGACTTGGTACTTTCCAAGTCTGCCTGGCGGCCATAGGCGGCGTCATTGTCTTTTGGAAACACCGAGTCTTGGAGAAATCCCGCCACATGCGTCTCAGTACATCCTGCCGCAAGGGTATCCAGCCTGTCGAAATATCCATCGATTTGCTTAGACAATAGATTAGGCGAGTTCCTTTGCTCTCGTAATCTCTTTATATGACTAGAGATATGATCGGGAAGCCGAGCACGGGAATATCGAAGATGAATGTTGTTCGAGTCCAGGTAGTTCCGACGATAGGACGGATGGCGGACATTGGCGGTGCTGGAGGATTCCCCGCTTGGCTGGCATGATCAGAGGGGCCATGTCGAAGCTGGTGTGGGCGGCGCGGCAAACCCATCGGCGTCTTTTGCGTAACCTATCTCCGGCACCGATCTCGCGAGCCGCCTCGGCACAAGGTCGTCTTCTGAGTGGTGCAGAAGGCTATCCGATCGGCAGTGCTTCTCCCGGTCCGATCCAACTGACTGGACCCATTCGAAAACAAAGGTATGGAGCGATACGGGGTATGTAGGATCGACACCATCGACAAATTTTTGGACAAACGCGACGTAGGGGCGCTTGGGAGGGCTGGGTGTTGGCTGACAGAGAGCCGTCTGCGCGAGCTGGTGAATGTGTGCGAGAGACAGTTCTCATACCTCCTTCGCCCGCTCTGCTGTCTTGTCCTCCACTCTAGGCTGTAGGGTGTCCGGATCGTCCGCGTCGAGCCTCCTCTCCCGAGCCTGCAGGGTCGCGTCTCCCGCGGGTCTTTTCTCTCCAGAGGTAGCTCTCGATGGTTCTGAAGAGACTCCTTACCTGGTGAGCAATGTGTCAGCAAGTCTCTCCCAGCCATCTTTGGAAAATCGACAGACACACCTGCAATGTTACTTGAAACAGCGTCCAGCAGCGTTTGTTGCAAGGCCTTGGATAATTTCACACGAGAGCGCCGGATCTGCGCTTTAAAGACTCCGTCATCCAAAACGAAAAATAATGCTGGTCGATAGAAAGACGAGCTGGGAGCCCTGGGGTTGTTCGTATTGTCGTGAGCAGATGCGAAGATTTATGCTGTGCTACGCAGCACGTAGGCGGCACGTCGTGAATACTGAGTAGCTGAGATCCGCGGGGTCGGGTCTGGTTGGAGTTTGTGTTTTAATTTGCCATTCGCTGCTTCATCCGATTATTCGCGAGTTGCTCAAAAGAAAAGCGGCTCGTTTACGCGTCTAATTTACAAACGTAGATGCCACTATACGCATATTGCCACATAATGCGGCTGACTATTCTAGAGGGAAGATAGAGTTCCCCACCCATGGCATGGCGGCGGCTGGGCTTGTTGAGGCCGAAAGGCACCATCCAGCGTGATCACACCATGAGCACGCTCTTTCAAAAAGGCATAAAATCCATGTTGAGAATGTGTTTGTTTGGCAAAAATATCAGTTCTGCACTATTCCTTACCACCACAAATACCAAAAATCTGTGAATGTGTTTTATGTCGACACTAGGACGACATGCCAGCGACAAAGATGCCATCTTTCTTCGGGCTCGTCACGTCCTGGCCCAGAATCGCAGCATCAACGTTGCCCGACGCCTTGGTGATATGAGAGGGAACAGATTCAGCTTTTCAAGCGTCCTGTAACATCAATTGTAGGTACTTGGCATAAATCGATGCGCAACTGGGTGATGGGCTGTTGCATGTGTGGCGTGAGGCAACTTCCTTCTGGGAGCTCTCCGTACCTGCCAGGGAACTCTCTGGTATCTTAATCTGGGGTTCATTGTAATCTAAATCACTCCATACAGCAATTCTCGAAATCACCAAGACACATTGTCAACTCTTTTCGCTCTGGGCGGGGATTATGTGAGGTGTACAGTCTTGGGCCAAGAGTTAGTCAATCTTATCTCTTAAACTTCGCACCGCTTTCTGCTCGGAGTACTCTGCCAAAGTGCAAATGTAATGCTTTCTTTCACTCTGTCGTGAATTATTTCTTACCAGTAGCTATGAAATTTCTGTTTGGAATAAATCGTATCATCTACAAACCTTGCTGAGGGTTAATGCTCCGGATATGTATCGCCCTGTGTTGGACCGCAGGTTTCTGAGAAACACCGCGTTGATACCGCCAGGTTGAAACTCTGGGCACCGCACCGCCGAGATGTATCAAAACTTAACCCTCATCTATCAGGCCGCGAGGCCGCGAGGCCTCAATGTCATCACGCCGTGATACACGCCCCGCCTTACTAGTTGTGGCTGCTCCTCCTACTTTGGAAAATTCTCGCAGCTCGCAATTTCCTTCTCTTCTCTTCTCTCCCACATCACATCACCACACCACACAACACCACACACAGTGTTGTGTGACAGCCATGGCGGAGAAGAAAACCAGCACCAGCAGTCCTGGCCCCTCGAGCGAGGGGACATTAAACGTCCCTTCCACTCCCACTATTACCATGGGAGTGGAATTTGAATTTCTTTTCGGCTACCTCTCGCTCGAGGAGGCTAGGAAGTTTGACCACGCCGACGACGACGAAGACGCTGGCGATGATGAGTCAGTCGGCGGTGGTGATGATGACGACAAGGACGACGATGAGGACTCGCCTACGCTGGGGACCGCCACCACCCCGGCGGAGAAGAAAAAGGCGGTCGTTTCCGCTGGTGAGGGGTCGGCCTCCTTTTCCTCGTCTGCTCGTCGTGGCGAGATTGCGGCCGAAGCAGACCCGTGGGGCGACCCCTCACTGGCTGGCCAACTTTGTGAGTATTCCTCCACCTCCCTGTGTCTATGTTATCACTTGGTCTTTTTGGACTTCTTCTCCAATCCTTTGTTATCATTGATTTCTTTCCAAGAGAGACCTCTCATGGTTATCTGGGAGCTCTCATATTATCTGGGTTCACCGTGAACCAGCTCCTTGTTCATGTTCTGATCGCTCACTAACACGTTCACAGCCTCTCTCAGCCTCATACAACCGGCTTTCCTCATCCCCAAAGCCAACATCGGCCCTCGCGTGGTCTCCCACATTTTCGGCAAACTCAAAGCCGATTTCGCTGGGATCGGTTTCCGCTCGCGCGTTCACGGCCTAGTCCGCTTCGGAGCCGGTGAAGGCAACCAACGCGACTGGTGGTACCAAAACACGTGGACACTGAAGAAAGACTCATCCGTCTTTCGCAACAGCTTCAAGGGGCCCTGGGGCGTGCGCCATCGTTTCTGGGGAATCGAAATAACCAGCCCGGTCCTCGACGCGCTCAACCCTCAAAGTTTTGGGCATCTCAGTTCCGCCGCGCGCGTTATCAAACAGAAAAACCGCGTGTCGATTACTCGAACTTGTGGGTTCCACGTCCACGTTGGCCTTGGCCCATCTACTACTACTTCAAATACACTACAAAACTGGGATGGTCTTACGATCAAGAAACTTGTGGCCTTGGTGTTTCTGATCGACGAGCGTCTCTTTGCTCTCTGTCGACCATATCGAACTACTTCCCGGTTCTGCATGCCGATTTCTCAGCAATCGCGACTGGCAAACCTCGATCTTTCGGGGGTCTCGTCTCCGGCGTCTTCGTTGGCATCTTCATCGGCATCTCCTCCTCGGGCATCTTCGGCAGTATCTCCTCCTTCTCCGACATCTTCATCGCTGGATGAATTCCGCATGTGGATGCCTTTTCCACCATTCTCCCTTCCCGCTGACGACGGCATGGAAAGACAAGATGACGGACAAGAACAAGAACAAGATCCCATGGAACGCTACACTGCGCTGATGAGCTACTTTTTCTCCCTCCCCACATCCACCACCGAGGAAATGATCTCTCTCCTCTCCCTCGTCGCGCGCGTTGGTCGAACCGGAGTTCTCACCAGCGGAGGTTTATCCGTTAGTTTCCGCCCGTTACTCGGCTTGCTTCTCAACCCGGGAGACAAAGACTCCAAACCGACTGTGGAATTCCGTTTGCTTGAGGGAACGATGAACGAGCGGACCGTGGTGGCGTGGACGCAGCTCTGTGTGCGAATAGTCGAGCTGGCGAAGATGGCACCCCCCGAAGAGTTTAAAACGGTCCTGACGGGGCTGGTGGACGGCTATATCGGAGGAGTGAAACCCCAGCCGCGTACCCCTACTCCTTCTCCCTCGGCCTCTCGTTCTGATACCTCTGGCGGGGGGTCTGATGCCTCCAGTGAGAGAACTACCCCCAGTAGCCACAGCAACGACGGCAGCGACAACGAAAAGGACCAAGCTGAGAATGACGACGAGGAAATCAAAAGGGAGGCCGAAAAGAAAAGGAGAGCCGCCGCCGCGTCGGAGATGCTACAGATTCTCCACGGAGGATGTCTCACTGATGAGGCCATCGGCCATTTACAGAACAAGATTACAGGCGAGCCCAAACATTTCACCTGCTGCGACCATAGCGATCCCGCGTATCATGATGTTGCCGCTCTCTAGGACGGGTTGGCTAACACGGTAGATACGACGGGGACGGGGGATTATGTTCCTGTGAAATGCAGCGTTCATGGACCACCCTAGGTCTCAACTAAGAAGAGAAGAGACAAGGGGTGAGCCGAAGGTTGATCAACGTTGGGGGTGGGACATAGGGAACTAGTGGGGGAGAGGATTCAATTCTCATGACTGGACTCAACTTCCAGTTGAGCCGAGCTGAGAGGCGCATTTGGAAGGGAAAATAACCCGGCCCAAGGGTCATGGGTCTGAATCTGGCTTGATCAATTTGTCGCTTCACAATGGTTTTCTCTGGGTTTGGTAGAGGGGTTTTCCTCTCTTGGGTTGGGTGGTCTTGGCCTTTCCAACAGGTTTTGTACTCTAGATACCTGTCGCTTCACCAACAAAAGTGGTCTCCAGTCTCTCAACATGAATATGCTCTGCACCAAACTTGAAATGTCTTGTCAATGTGTCGATGTCTATTCGAGCCTCGACCACCAAATATCGCGACAGGACCTATTATTCCCACATCAGTGCCTCTCTTGGTATCTCTACACTACCTTACTCAAACATCCTGACACCTTCAAGAGGTCCTAACACCTCCAACATCCTGACACACCAAGATCCTGACACTTTAAGAGCCAGGAATCCCCGAAAGTATACCCAACACCATAGCCCCACCTAGTTGTCTTCCCAACAGCCCAAGATTACACAGCGCGCGTCCACATTGTCCTCACCTGTGGAGTCGCCTCAACGTATACGCATGACCGCCAGGTCAGTGAATCAGGCCCAAGCCATCAAATGCGCCGGCCACAAATGCCCGGTCAATGCCCTGGCAAAACGCCAGCAAAGCGCCAGATCAAACCCGCCCCATCAACACACACCAATTCTCTGATTACCAATTGGAAATATATCCCTGTAATGCCAAAGGGTGGCGAGAGACTAAATCCCCGTAACCGTCGTAATCTGCATCGTAGCATCCACATAAAAGTGGTTGTGCACCGAACACCCTACCCCTGGCGCAATCCTGAAAACACCTTGCGGACCCACGGTAAACTGTGCCTCGCCGTCGACATCGACTTTAACTTTGCCAGCGAGCAAAACACAGGCGCGAATCTTGTTGGGGTCTGCAGCAAAACTATAGGTGCTGCCCGAGGTGATGACAGAAGACGTGAGCGAGACGTTGTCCGCTATCTGGAGACCGCCCTGTCCGAGGGACATGTGTGATGCCAAGACTGTTTTCTGTTAGTTGGTTTCCTCGGAGCTGTTGGGACGGAGAAGGAAACCTACCACCTGGTAGACTGTTTCCCGAGGCTACCTGGCCACCGTTAATCTCCCAGTCCTCCATGCCGAGGGAGGATGTGTCATCCATCTCAGCGGGAATGGCTGAGACTCGGTTAACAGAGGGAATGGCTACCTGCTTGGCCTTGCCCTTCACGATCGACACTTGGGTGGACGTTTGGCGACTGCTGTTACCGGAGGCTGTCGCAGTTGCTCCGTTGGACACATTGGTGGCCACGAGTCGGCGTTTGGCCGGCGGGTCATGGTCCTCGGCTGACTGGAACACTGCTTCGTCCGTGCGTTGTGGTAGAAACTGACCATTTGCCCCCCTCTGACGCTTCTGCGCAGCAACGCTCAGTAGGAGATTCTGTCTCAGGCGGGCGAGTGGGACGTCGTTACTGTCATCGCCGTCACTGTATTCGAGATGTGTTCCCAGTGTAGGTTCAACCGAAGAGCTGTGACGGCTTGCAGAGGCCGTCTTCGGCATGGCTGCCGGCTTCTGTGTTGAAGCAACTACTGGCTTGGGGTGGCTCGACTTAACACTGCATTTGGTTGGATACCTGTGAAAGAAACAGCATGCGCAACTGTACTTCTGGGTTCCGAGTTCAAAGTTCAATTTTCCGGCCAATGATTTTGGCAGGCTGACGCATAAGTGGAATGGACTGCCGTCGCGTCGGCAGCTTGAGCATGGCGTTCCCCGGACAATACCCGTGACCTGGATGAGAAGTGACAAAGCCTGGCGCTCTGTCAAATTGTTCAAATCGTGATCGAGCGGGTCATTGAATCCCAGGACGCGTTCTAGCGGTTGATGCAGGAGGATCCTGTGAGGTTCGCTAGCTGGAACGGGCAAATCTTGTCCGAGAACAGCGCAAATATGCGCCCATAAACCGTTTGGGTCGCTGATCAGGAGCGACTGGTTGAATGACGAGACGTTCGGGGACGGGGTTTGTTCACCAGCGGGAGCCGTCTCGGTCTGGATTGCTGCAGCAGGCATGCGGGCAAACTTCCGATCTGCGTCAAACTCGCACGGTACGCCCATGGGGAGGCGTGGGCTTGCTGGAGGTAGCGCATTAGGGCCAAGCGGGTCCTTGGACACGATAATTGCGGAGCTACCCCCGTGGGTGCCGACTTTCGAAAACGTTCCGTCGAGGTTATCGTTCAAGCTCAGATTCTTATGCGCCGCTTTGAAGTGGTTGGCCAAACCCAGCAGGGCGCGAGCTAGCACCCTGCAGTCTCTCATCGGACAGACCCACGGGCGGCCTGGGTGTATCTGGCCGGGCTCGTACCCGACTGGAAGTACCAATCCAAGTTTCAGCTTTATGGTCTCACCCGTCTTAGGTGCTAGATACATCAGTTAGCAAATGAAGGCAGCAGAGGGCGAACGAGGACTTGCCAGTCCATTCGTCGTATCTGCGAGTGGCGGTAGCCATGACGAAGCCCACGTCGGAGCGAACGGCGTTGACATTCTCATCTGAGTCAGTCTCCATGGTTAGAGCCGACGATTTGCTAGCGGTCGAGGACTGGGCTCGGGATGATCTGCGAGGCTCAAAGTTCTTCCTTCTCGACGGCCCCAACGCGAAGATGTTGATTGGGTGTGGGGGGGCTCTCCCGTGTCTTCTCGCCCAGGCGTTGACTTGGGATGTGGAAACTCTCGATCTCCTCGTGGCGAAGATATTAATTCCCTTGCCGGGCCTTCCCAGACCGGAGAGCACGGGGTATCCAGTGTCGGCTGAAGATTTTTTTGGGACGGAGTGGGGTTGAGGGGCAGGGGCGACGGGAGCGTCGTGAGCAGACGTGGGAGCTACCCTGAAAATGGGCTCTGAGGAACGACTTGATGCCTGTGATTGATTTCTGGGGCTCCGGCGGACTTTGTCTTGATCTCCACGCCTGGAACGTCTCGGAGTTGCAAAGATGTTGATTCCTTTCGGCGTGGGTGGGACAGAGCTTGGGGGGGGGAGACCGGAGACATGACCGGTCCGCTTCATTTTGAAAACTTTTCGGCCGGGGCTTGCGCCTTCCCAAAACCCCGATTGCACTGTTTGCTCTGTCGGCCCCGCTTTATGGGCCGGCGCGGGGCCACTCCGGACATCTGGAGGATCATGATCTAAAGGGTTCGACATCCTCTTGGTTTGGTGTTGAAGATATCACAAACGCGTTGAGGTTGACGCGTTGGGCACTAAACCGGCACGTGCTCAGGCGAAACCTTAGCTGGACGTTGTGGACTTCCACTTTTTATTAGCGTGATTCAGTGAGACTTGTTCCACAGATTGTGTGCAACGTCACTGTCAGTCAAGGCCTCTCAATAAAACATGTCCGCTATTGATTGCAGCAAAAGAAACACGTCTGCCAGGTTACCATGCCAATTGCAGGGCTCAAGAGGCAAGTATAGCCTGAAAGCCAAGGCTTGCTAACTGTGATGCCCGCTGAAGGCTCTGATACCCCAAGTAGCTCCTACACAGAAACCATCAAGTTGAGAATCTCACAGGTTCAACACCGGAAATCCACCATCAATTTACCATCATGTAACGAATTGTCAACCCGCCTGTTCAAGTGCCTTGTGGGACCATTTCCTTTGTTCAGACTGGTGAGATTAGGCGGCATCTGCTGTAATGGGTTGCCGTTGCGGCTGTGCCCCACCTTGGCGAGCCAGCCTGCTCTGGCCGTCTTTCGACGGAGTGAAACAACAGCTGAGATAAAAGGCTCCGGCTCCCGCTCTGGTCCAAAAGTCTGTTTTCCACCGACATGAAGTCGTCCATTTTGTCTATGGTTACGTTGTACATCACCATCGCCTGACTCCACCCTCACCAAATCCACAATCATTATGACCCAATCATCCAATGCGCGGGCGCAGGTGGTGGCAGCACCTGAACGCCAAAAACCTACAGGCAAACGATCCATCTTTTTGGCAGGGACAACATCCTGCCACGACTGGCGCAAAGACCTCATCGATGCGATTGCACACCTACCTGTCACCATCTTCAATCCTCTACGGTCCGACTGGGACAGCTCGTGGAGGGAAGACATTGAATTTCCGCCGTTCGCTGAACAGGTCCACTGGGAACTCGACATGCAAGAACACGCTGATGTGGTCGTCGTTTACTACGGCCCTGGCACCGATGCGCCCATCAGTCTGCTGGAGTTGGGACTGTGCGCCCGCTCTGGCAAGGCTATTGTGGCATGCCACAAGGAGTATCGAAAGCGGGGCAATGTCTTTATCGTTTCGAAGAGATTGGGCATCGATTTTATTGACGCTGATGACAATTTTGTTGGAGCGATTGCGCAGAGACTGGATCAGTTGGTGAATGAGTGAACGAGTGAGCGTGAAACATGAGTCAATTGAGAATTTTCTTCAGTCAGCTTTCGGCGTGCATCAGCGAGCTGTGCCAGGCAAATTCCAGTAGGGCGGTGCATGCGCCACACCCTGGCTCGAGCAGCGGGGTGTGCATCGGGACCTGGTCCGAACGGTGGAGAATGTGTCACCCCGCCTTCTGGGCAGGCTCTGCGGGTGGGTTGAAATTGCACCACTGATCAATGCATGCGATTCCATTTGACTCATCCTCCAAACAGACACGCTGACCTCTTTTTATGGGTGCCAACCTTCTCCGCACCCGAATGCGCCCCGTAACACTTTCTCGGATACTATTCTCTTCTGCTAGACCAGTTTTTTATCGAGCCCGATTGACGCGGGCATTTTCAATGGCGACCCCAATCATCAAAGTCCACAATTCGCTGCGCCCAGGCGACCCCGTCCCCTTTGTCCCCAAAGAGGACGGCAAGGCAACCTGGTACGCCTGCGGCCCAACCACTTATGATCTCAGCCATCTTGGCCACGCTCGCAACTATGTCTCAACTGATATAATTCGTCGTATCTTGATGCATCACTTTGGCTTCAACGTCTATTTTGTGGTTCGTAAAGTTGATTCTCTGTACTGCAGTCAACGGGGGGCTCACTCGGTGTAGATGAACTTCACCGATGTCGATGACAAGATCATCATCAAAGCAAGGAGACAGCGATTGCTTGACCTGGAGAAGGTCAAGCCCTACACCCCAGAGCAGATTCATGACCTGGTTTTCAAAGCCTTCGCCGCTTACGCTGGGTCCAACCTCTCTCTCCTTCAGCCTGATGATCTCAATGAGACCAACTACCAAGAAAGGAAAGAGGCCGCATATGGGAAGATACTTGCCGGCGGCACCCTCTCAGGGGAAGGAAAGCCCTCAGATGCCGAGGCCAAGGTCAAAATGCACCTCAACAACATGGACTTGGCCGCTCGGTCACTCCAAACTCGGTCTGGTTTCGAGGGTGCCGACGACATCCTTCTGCCGTATCTTGACTCCCTCTACAAAGAGACGATTGACACCAGCGACCAGACGATCTTCACGGATCTGACACGGGCCATGGAGAAAGCCTTCAACGATGACATGACTGCTCTCAACGTCCTTCCACCAGATGACGTAACACGCGTCACCGAGTACATTGAACAAATCGTTGCTTTCGTCGAGAGGGTGGTCGAGAAGGGATTCGCGTACGAGGCAAATGGATCGGTCTACTTTGATATCTCAGCATTCGAGAAGGCCGGCAACACATACGCCCGTCTCCGCCCTGAGAGCAAGAACGACAAGGCGCTCCAGGAAGAGGGTGAGGGGTCGCTGTCCAAGGGTTTGGAGGGGAAAAAGCGTTCCGGAGACTTTGCTCTCTGGAAGAAATCGAAGCCGGGTGAGCCATACTGGCCAAGTCCTTGGGGTGCTGGCCGCCCGGGTTGGCACATTGAGTGCTCGGTCATGGCCTCGGATAAACTTGGTGACCAGATGGATATCCACTCTGGTGGTATCGACCTCGCGTTCCCCCACCACGACAATGAGCTGGCACAGAGTGAGGCCTATTTTCACCAGTGCGACAAGGGCGAACACACCTGGGTCAGGCATTTCTGGGTAAGAGATTGTCGACATGGTAGCCGGTAATGCTTCGCTGACAACTATTTCAGCACATGGGCCACCTTTCAATCTCAGGTAGGTGTTTTGACAGTGTTCGCACAGAGTCTATCGACTGACTTGGATTTCAGGCAGCAAGATGTCAAAAAGTCTCAAGAACTTCCAAACCATTCAGGATGCCCTGGCCACTACATACACCGCTCGCAACATGAGAATTGTGTTCCTCATGGGTCGGTGGAACGATGGTGTAGAAATTTCCCCCGACATGCGAAAGCAAGCAGACAGCTGGGAGAACACTGTTGATGTGAGTACACTCCCCTGCTGATCATCTAGGGTTGGCGCTGACGAGCCAGAACTTCTTTACCAACATCAAAGCAAGGCTCTCAGAATCCGGGACTCCGCTAGATGGGATCAAAGACCTGTCGATAGTTGACAGTCCAGCCCAGGGGTTGCTTGACGAGCTGGAGAAAGCAAAGAAGGGTCTGGATGCTGCCCTGAGAAATTCTTTTGACACTCCTGGCGCTATGCAGGTTATCCTGAAACTTGTGCGGGATGCTAATGTCTACATGAACGACCGATCCATCCAACCCCACCTTCAGGTCGTGGAGGTAGTTGCTCGATGGGTGACCAAGATCGTCGGTATCTTTGGACTGGACGCGAGCGCGACTCCACCATATGACGGCCTTGGCTGGGCGTCGGCTACCGCGTCGACAAATGTTGATCCCCAGACCGCCGTGGAGCCGTACAAGGCCGTATACACCTCGGTCAAGCAGGAAGTCCAGGGTTTGGCTCTCACCGAGACTTCCGTTCAGACACTGCTCAACCAACAAAACCCTGACACCGAGTTTTCCGAGCTGGAAGCGGCGGGGGTGAAGGATGTTGAGAAGCTCGCTCTACCATACCTCCGGGCGACATCCCGTCTACGAGATGAGCTTCGTGGCATTGTGTCAACAGCCACGCTCGAACCCGCGACAAAGCAAGCCATCCTGGCACTCAGTGATCGGATCCGTGACTACGATCTCACCGACCTCGGCGTTCAGCTCGACGACCAGACTGACAAGCCTAGCCTGATCAAGTTTGTGCCCGCATCCAAGCTCATTGCCGCGCGCGAGGAGAAGGCGGCGCTGCTGGCCGAAAAGGCGAGACAAAAGGAAGAAGGTGCGTCGTTCTCTCTCTCATCCACCAAATACAATACGTAATACCATGCCCAGGCACGCATGCTAACCTGCCTACAGCACGTAAAGCCAAGGAGAAGGCCGAACAGGAGAAATGGGCCAAGGCCAAGGTCCCGCCTCAAGATCTGTTCAAAGGCGACTCCAAATACCAGGAGTGGGACGCAGATGGTGTGCCGACCAAGCTGGCTGATGGTAACGAGTTACCCAAGAGCCAGGCGAAGAAGCTGAGAAAGGAATGGGAAAAGCATAAGAAGCTTCATGACGAATACCTGGCCAAGTTTGGCTCTGCCTGAGCCTGGGGGAAGTTCTGTTCGGGTTGTTGTTTTATCTTAGACCTGGTTGGCAATAGCAATACATGTGCACGGCTTTGGTTCCATTTTTCCAGAATAGAATACGTTACTGAATCGCCACTGGATGGGGGGGGGGGGGGGGGGGTTTTTTTTTTTTTGGCA
>Ga0247765_1000955_pt1 | contig 17352 bp, 19 predicted proteins | sample UWRJL106311C6_FD_179949 | JGI IMG/M metagenome (GOLD analysis project Ga0247765, IMG submission 179949) | Plant litter microbial communities from Arlington Agricultural Research Station in Wisconsin, United States - UWRJ-L106-311C-6 | ecosystem: Environmental > Terrestrial > Plant litter >... | reverse complement strand
TTGGGCCGTCCGTGCGTTTTTTTTTTTGTTTGGCTCTTTCTTTTTTTTCCATATGGTGGATACTCTCGTTGGTGGCTTCGGTCCCCTCTTCGGTTGATAAAAGATGTTGTTACGACCGGAGGGAAGGGGGGGGCAGTCAATCAGCGTATGCGTGGGAATAGATGGCATAACTTCGCATAAGTAATGCAGAATGAAATCCCCATAGCAGGCGGTATAAGCGATCCACCATGAATTCCGTCGCTTCCACTATTTTCACATTTCAAAGGGAAATCGAGACCTTCTTCCTTGCGATTCAGGCCTTTTCCTGTAGAAAGCAAAAATCTTCAGCCCTTAAGTACCGAGACAGAGAATAGTTCTACCGACTTATTAGTCAGCCGTTCACCAAAACTACTATGCCCCATTATCAATAATCGCCCAATTTACTACATGTATAGGCAAGGTAGGCAGGTAGGTAGGCAGGAGGGAATAAAGTGCGCAGCGACGGAGGCTATAGTGCACATCGTCACCGTGCGGTCCACCTCAGCATGACAGGAGAAACAGAAATCAATATCAGGAGCTTTGGCGTTGGTGAATCGATTGTCTTAGGCTCAAGTGTAGTATCAAGTCAGCGACATGAGAATCCCCCATCCTCCTAGGGTAACTAGCCCATGTTCAGAGCTACAAGGGCGTCATCGCGCCGTGGACACAATCTCTCTACATCGCCCTGCGTGATTTCAATCTCGTGCCGTTCCTTGAGGTGCCTCACCATGTTGTCGGCTCTCGTTGCGCTGCTCGTACAACCTGGCATATAGCAGCGGAACGATGGCTCGGGCTGGTGAGTCTTTTGATGCCTTTGGAGACCGCGAAGCTGCGGGAAGCCGCCGGGGTCACCGCCTTCGCCATACTTGCAACCTTCGACCTCGCATTTGTAAGGGAGATCGTGCGTCTTCATGTGTTTGCTGTCGGGATGGGATATGTCAGTTAGTTTGCCACGTGATAATGCGGAAGATTATGGAGAAATCTTTGCTGACTTACTTCAGTTGCCAGAGATGCTGAAACACCTTCGGATTCAGAGCACAGGCGCCATCACGGCAAGTCGGGGGTGAGGGGGGTGAGGCAGTGGAGGATTCAGCGGATTGCATTGTGGTCGTCGTAGCTGGCAGGATTGTGGGATATCGAGGAGGGGTGGAATAGTACTGTGGGTGGTGAGGCGAAACGAGCGACTGGGGCGAAACAGGAGAAGAACTTGATGAATAGGAGAAACGTGACTGTGGCGCCTGGAGCTGACTCCTCGGAGAGGAGCTAGAACCACCACGCCTCGGTACCGAGCTACCTCTCTAAAGGAGGCAGTCCGTGTTTCCCGTATGCATCGAGGCCGACGGGGTGCCGTCGCGAGGGACTGTTGGGTTATTGAACGTGTCATCGGGCGAATCGCCGAAAGGGGAGATCAGGGGTGAAGGCGAGGAAATGGGAGCCGATGACGACGTCGGATGTAAGTTCGGACCTAAGTCATTGTCTAGGAGCTCCTGCGGGTTGATGGTCATTGATGTCTCGGCGTGGTGATGGGCTGCGTTGGATCCGACATTAGCTGGATGTTGTGTGACATGGATGGATAGCGGTTGAGCCTACCGGGGAATTGAACTAGACCATCGTCAGGGAATGGTCCTGGCGTTCCACAGGCTTTTATGGATGAGTTAGTATTACCCTCAATTTTGGGTTTTATCCAAGACATTGGGCACTCACCTTCGTCCCACCACTGACCCGTATCGTGGAAGTCGGGACAGTCACTCATCCTCACCAAGACGTTTGCCTCTTCACGGCCAAGACTGACTGAGGAAAACCGGCTCTGGAAAGAGCAGGAGACCGCTGAAAAAACGCTTGATGGCCGACATGTTTAAATACCCGTCGACTTTGCTCCCCTCCCAGCGTGGGGAGTACCGAAGTACCAGAGAGCATGGTCTGATCAAAGGGTCCGGCAGCCTCGGTTAATTGCCTTTGAGAACATATTTCAGGTTTGCAGTCTGCTGCACTGAGAGGGGCTCCTACCAATCAGAACATCGACTTTTGGCAAGGCGAGTATGCCCCCATCTCTGAAGCCACAAGACTGGTTGAAGAGGCCCACAGTTGCGTTCTTTTGTTTTAGTTGTGTGACATCTCTGCCGCTCCCCGAGCGACAGACAGCTGAGGAGCCTGCACCAGCTGGCCGCAATGCGAAAGCAGCTCGGCGTATCGGGATGAGGTTCATCGAAGGCCCCACCAATCAGAACAAGTTGGATGGTAGTCCTCCTTGCAGCCTGGCCAATCTATGACGCCCGCATGTTGAAGCACTGGACCGGCCAGCGGTTGGGGCGTCTTTGCCAACGGGCGCGTTCGCCGGTTGGGCCGCGCAGTTGCAGAAAATGGAAATTAGCCCACACACGTAAATACTGTTGCTCTGATCAGAGGGAGTCTCTTGTTCCCAAGATTGGGCAGGCCAATTACCCCTCCTTTCCGGATGGTTATCTGCCCGGCTTCGACCCACTATCCCTAATCCAGAAAGGCGCCATGTGACAGTCTGTCGTGGGTGTTGAACCAACGTCTAAAATGATCTCAATTAATGCGAGTTTCCCGAATGTCATGGCAGAGATCTCCCTGTAAGAACCTCCTAGATCTCTTTATTTCCTCGTCACGGCTGAATTTTGCGCTAGCTTCCTTTTCTCACACACTAAAAACCGTCAGCAGTTTATCCCTCCGTCGATCTTGGGTAGCTTTCAGGTAGCGCAACACACACGGCACACCTATTGTCCAACATGGCTGTCCTCGACTTTCCCGGTGACATCGTCCCCCTTGACAAGGAACAAAAAGGCAAGTTACGCAAGGATCTTCATCCAGCACAACTCCTTCTTATTTGCCTCAACGAAATTTGCCCCGGAGGACCCCCGCTGAAACCAGCGGAGCCGCCCCTTGACCGAAACCAGTCCCCCGAAGAGTTCTTCCACACATTCGTCAACAAACTTGCCCAGATTCTTAACTTCGACACCGGCGGCAAGACTATCTCCGCCTTGGCCGTCATTCTCCACAACGGCAAGACAACCTATGTCTTCGCATCCAACGACAGGACAAACACGCCGCTCCGGAACGCCCGCAATGGACTCCTCGAAGTTCTAAACATTCTAAAGTCGAATATCGAGGCACCTTCCAAAGAACCGGACGACGTCATTGAGCAGCGCCTGCTGGACAAAATCCTCATGCTCAACCAGAGGCGCATCCGAGGCTACATCAACACCTTAACCTCCCGGCCGCTAGAGGTGCTCCAGACGTGTATCAACCGTTGCGACACCAGCAAAGCCGAAGGGGTCGCCGCCAAGGGCGGTCTGACCCAACTGGCAAACTCTCTTCCAAAGCCAGCCCTCAAAATCACAGAGTGCATGTGTCCGCCCCCTCTCCACTTCTTCCAGTCCATCCTCCCAAGCTAACACGCCCATCGAACAGACATTCCCTCCGTGATCCACACCATCCGTACCGTTCAGTCCCTCCAAAACACTACCCTCCACCGTTACATCTCGGCCCGCGCCGCCGAAGACCACACCATGGCCAAAGGCGGAAGCTGGTCGGTGCTCAAGCACGTCACCGGCCGCCTCCTCTCGTACCAGTACGCCGTTGAAGTTCTCGTACACGCGCACCACATATGGGCAAACACCGACCTCTTTCACGATTTCGAGATCGAGTCCGTGCGTTCCAGCTCTCCTTATACAGTCACCAAGGATCTGCTCAACCCGACGCCCGAGAGTGCCGAGATGATTCTGAATCGTGCTCCAGGGACCTCGAAGCGGAAGGAGGATATGAAAATACAAGCGAAAGAGCTTGAGAAGTACAGTCTTGGCAGTGCGTTCCACGAGTTGTGGCTAAAGCAGGTAAAAGGAGAGACGGAGCAGATTGTGCATGCTGAGATTCTGCTGCATTCCTGGTTGATGACTACCGAAGGGGGCGTCCATAAGACAAGGTTCTTCCAGGGGTGGCAGTACATTGTGAGTGCTCTCAGTCTCACCCACTCTCGAACCTCGCAAAAAAAAAAAAAAAAAAACTCCCCCCCCCCCCCCCCCAACAAGGCAAGAAAAAGAGAGCTAAGTTTAGAACCCCACATGAGGAACCACATGCACAGTACAAGAAAAAAAAAACCCACGCCGAGACTGTCCAACCTTGGAATCTAGTTCGGGCACATGAAGCTCGGTGTATACGACGACACCCATTCATCTCGGCCTCGCCCGACGTGGGGAACTGGTCCGGATAGGTAGGTACAAAAGGTAGTTCAGGTACATGTATATTTCTGGGGTTGGAAAGGTCACAGATAACCCGCTAGCTAGTTAAGGCAGCTCGCCCAGAAAGTCATCAATTAAAATATCCAAAGTACTTACCTACTCGAGTAGGTAAGCATGGTCAATAACCAAGAGCAGCTGGGCTTGGGCCGGGGAATATGGGATGGTTCCTTCCTGCTCGACTGAAGGGGCGGTACGTTGGTTTTTGCTCAACAATGCGCAGTCTCCGAAGATCGCAGTTTGGGAAAACACGGGATACTGAATAATGTTGATGGCAAACGAATGGCCATCAAAGCCTCCATCAACAACAAAGCGTAACTCAAGCTCTAATTGGCCCCCGACATGGCACCTGTATATGCACGTGAGCCGCTACGTTTGGGGAGTCAGCCAGCCACGGCAAGGTAGGGTCAGTGGCGAAGGGGAATGAAGCCAGTGGATGGGAGAATCATATGTTTGCTGGGCGTAAGAAAAACGGGACTAAATCCGCCTCAGCACCACCTCAACGGAATCCCAATCCCGTCAAGTTGACTGGAGGGGAGTTGTGAGTAAGTGCGAGCGAGCGTGAGTGAATGTGAGATTGTGGGTGGGTGGGGCAGCGCAGGGAGAGAAAAGAAAGAGACCAGAGCGAGATGGCGCAATGTGGTAGGTTGAGAGGGTGTGAACGAGCGATAGATTGAACAGGTGAGGCTCCAGTGCGGGACCTTATTGGCCGTTAGAGAAGGTGTTCGAACTCGAGTGCCGAGCAAACATGACAGATAGCGTTGCCTGTCGTGCCCCGTGAAATGGGATGCGTCCATCGGAAGCTCGGAAACCGTGAGAAAGTTGTCGAGTCAACACCTCGTGGGTTGTATCCTCTACGTCACTGGGTGTGATTCTGTGTCTTTGAATGCCTTCGGGAACCGCGGATGAAAATACCGTCGACTGTTGGTTGTAAATCACCTCTCGTCCAACTAGCCCCGGTCTGTAGAGACAAACATGCCCCCTCTGCCCCTCTGGGCGGCCGCATTCCAGTGGGAGGTTGGGAAGTCTTGCGCCCGCTAATTCAGGTGACGGGTCAAACACAGGCCGAGCTGAAGCCAAGGGGAAGCGAGAGCAAAACTGGGAAGTGTGGCTTATGCATCTGGCCACGATGGGACAGAATCTGGGGAAAACAAGTCTTGCCGCAACGACGCGCGTAGCCATCAAACTCAAGACGAACCCCGAAGAAGATAGGTCTGCATGAAGAGTGGCGCTCAGGAGGGAGGCGAGGCATGGGAAAGAGCATGGGAATCCTTTGACGGAGTAGGAAAAAGCTTTACTAATGAGACACGACAAGCCAGAATCAGACCACCAATATTGGCAGAGCGAGCGAGGGAGGGTCAAGTACAAGGCTGCCGGGTCTCGGCCATCTTGATAGGGCCAAGTCACGCGCAAGAAAAAGTGACCGTGACTGCATCCTTAATACGAGGACTATGAGCAATAGATTGCTTGTCGCCGTGGGCTGCGGCTGGCAACCCAGCACAGTGGAGTCCTGAGGATGGGTGCCATGGGCTCGCCGCGAGGCCCTAGATGAAAGCTCCGCGGGAGGGTGTGGTCTAGCTGCACGTATCGATCAAAATGGTGGTCGGGCTCGCGCCATGATTCGCTGATGTGGGGACGCAGCGATCACACATGTCCCCCGGCTGCTTGCATACAGCGGGGAGCAGCTTGCGCATTGGAGATCGGCCAAAACGGGCGAGAACCCCCTTCACGAGCCTGCGAGCACCAACTGGGTTGTCGGTTGGCCAGAGAGCGATCATCGACATGCAAGATGGCCGACAACTGCGCTCCCGCTCTCGCAGATGCAAACACGCTCCAACAGGCGAGTGAGCGGCCAAAATGTGACCCAAAGTTTGGAGGTAGCCGGCGGGTGGAGCAGGCGGGTGGAGGAAGCGGGAAGCGTTATGTGTATGGTGTGCGCGGAATCGGATGGGGGATGAAGAACCACCAGAGCAAGGAAAAATCGACAAACAAAAAAGCAGGGTGACGGCCGGCATTGTGAGTAGACCCAACCCAGGAAGTTGCCGGATGGCGCGAATGCGGAGGATGTGGGGTAAAGCCGCGGCGCGGAGCTTGATAGCAAGCAAAAATGCAGAGAGCGTTTGAAACTCGACGTTCGCTTGGCGTGCACAGGAATGGGGCTCGACTGAGATGGCGTCTTTGGTTGTGCGACCTGAGCACCCCACGCTCCAAGTGCTGATTTATGACGACAGCTACGGCGCCAACGTCCCTTGTGATCACGGAGCCAAATCGGATTCCGGCTTTACCAAAGATTCCACCGGCAATGTCGGGCTTGCAGCCTTTGTCGAAACGGTGAACTCAACGGGTCCTGACCGGAGATGGCCATGTCGCGCTAAGTCTTCTCGAGCCGGCCGTCCCATGACCCGGATCAAGGGATGGGAGCATATCGTCGCCAACATGGGACGCTAGCAACCTTGGTGAGATTTCGTGCAGATGCGCGGAGAGCGCCACTAAGCACATCTGGACTGGCATCTGGGCCCGGCGATCTCGACAGCAACCGCGATGGCCGGCAAGAAAGACGTCTGACCAGGCATCGGCCGTGATATTGGCTGGGATGTGTAGTAATGCGGGCGGCCCATTGCCGCTCAGCGGGAGACAGTGCTCTGGGTTGGGCGTCTAGCTGCTATTCGTCCACTGAAAGCCGCCAAAGCCGCAACATCGACAAAAGATTTGCCCAGCATACGTAAAACCAGTGTTGGCCCCTGATCTGCCGTGAACTGCCGTTGAGGGATCATGACCAAGGGTTGCAATTGTCTAACCGCTCGGGGATGCGGGGAAGGAGATGGCGAGGGCTCGTCAAAACTCGCAGGAAGTTGGCTGTGTGGCCCGAGCGCGACAGCTTTGGGGGCCTCAGTGGAAGCGATGGGATCGGCGGTGTCACACACCAAACGCCACGAGCAGAGAAAACATGCCGGAACTTTGCGATGGTGAGACGAGATTGGGTTCGCGAACATCGAGAAGGTAGCGAGTTCGGCTGGTCGGGCTTGGACCAACAGTTCTGGCAGGTCAGACCCGTATTCCAGGCTTCCAGGCCAACACCGACCCCACTTGGGCTGAGGTCGACGATAAATCTCGTGAGAAACCCGATTTTGGGATGGGACAGCAGCCGCGATGAATCCTGGGGGACGTCTTCGGGACAAAAATAAGCGCAGGACGCCCGTGTCGCATGCATGTCGTCTGCAATCGAGACGACAGGCCGAGAGGGGGCTGACTGTGGCCGCGGGTGCAACGTCATCCCATGGCCGACGGTTTCCTATCTGGTGCTTATCGTGCCTTCCTCTGTCTCCGCTTCTCCAGACCAAGAGAATGCATTTGCATTGACAAGTCACGGCTGGCCTATTAGCATCGCATGCGGGCTTGGCAGCTTCTTCTGTCGGTGCGGCCACCAGATGGCGAGTGCTGGGCAGGCGAGGTGGAATACGTTGTGGTAGACCCTCTAGAAGGGGCCGCGCGATGTGCCCATATCAGAAAACGGCTGGCTGCAGCTTGAGTGGGGGCGTTGTGTTGCTGTGGATAAACTCAGAATCAGCATTGCATATACCGCCAGAATGATCACGGGTCTCGTCGGCCCGGGTCAGAGGTAGGTTTCCCTGTTTCTTGAGGGGAGCGCAGACCATTCAGTCACATCTCAGCTTTGGTGAAAACGACACACCGCCTGGTCGGAGGTCAACCGACCACAGCGAGGAGACGCTAAACCCCGCCGCCTGGGCAGCTCCGCTTCGGACGAGGGTGCGAGCGAGGTGAGGTGGCAGGAAGGAAAGCTCCGCCTTCACCGCGATGGCCAAACTGGGAACTAGTGGTGGCTTTGAAGCTCTCCCCCTCCTTCACCGAGAGGGGCCGGAAGCTGTCCGACCCCTGCTCTTGGGACGAGCGCCTTGACGAAAAGCCTGGTTGGCCTTTACGACGGACGCCACTAACGTCGCTCTTCTCACCCTCCGTTTTGGGCTTTTTTACGAAGCGTTGGTAGCCCATAACTTACAGGATGGTTATTGTGGTGCGAAGTATGCACAACATACCCCACTTTGGGCTGTTCGTTCGATCCAACCCTGGGAAGGCTGTTCGCACGGTACTTGAACCCAAGGACATTTCTGCTAGTATCAGGGTTCAATGAAGAATATTATGGGCCTCGGTGGAAACAATTCATGTGCTTGATATCGGAGTTTAAGTTTTAGAACTAACGCCTGTGTATTTCCCCTCGTCCCCTCATCCCCTCGCAAATAGCTCCCACAGCTGTTTTATTATTGCGAGAACCCCTGGTGCCCGCTAGGTTCCACGCTAACAATATTTCAGGGGTTGGATTGTAGTTAGCCTGGGCTGCAGTCTTGGAGGGCACCACAGCAAGCACCAAGGTACCTCGAGCTCAAGGTACTTCTAAGCTGCCCAGAAAAGACAGGGTTCGGGACAGGATGTAAGGGTCCGTTTTGTGCCATCAACGGGCTGCTCAGTTGCGTGAGTCAAGGTGATGAAGTCGGATTGCGCTGCCTTCCCGCAATCGCATCGCCAAAGCCCTAAAAGCTTGACTGACTGCCCACCTCGCTGGCCTCTCTCACTTCCACCAAGTCCTCAACTCCTCGCCGCCACAGCGTTTACCTAGCAAGTAAGACTCGCCCCCCGGAGTCCTCATTGGACTACCGCTGCCCATCGCGCCATCGCTTCAAGTCGTCTCTTGCGCCGGCAGGCATCGCGCGTGGGTTTCCCGCGAGTGGGTGGTTATCCGACTGAACCGCGCTCGGCTCGCCCCATTCATACATCCCGCTATCTCTTCCCCCCCCCTTTTCGATTGCTCGCGCCCTCACCTTCGCCGCCAGCCACTTCGTCGTCCTGTCACTGCCACTTGCGGAGCACTTGGATAGCCTCTCTATTCACGTCGCCGGCTCCTTTTTCCTGTCGGTTTCGGATGCATCTGGAAGCCTTCGTGCTTGCGTGTCCAATTGACGGCAGTCGGCTCTAACCCTGGCCACTGCCCCTCTTTTCCGCTCTTTGCACCCAGTTAAACGGCGCGTGTGCTGCCAAAGAATCGGGCCGCCCCTCCACCGCCCAATTTTCCCCTCCCCGCCTCCTGCGCGCACTCTCTCGCCCAACTCACTTCCCCGAAACGATGCCATCATCCAATCTGGCTGAGTTCCGCCACACGCGTAGCGGCAGTCTCAACATACAACCCCCAAACGCTCGATCCAATGGCAACATGAACCCAATGCCCGCGGGACAGAGATTTGACGGGCCGCGGAGCCCTCCGAGTAAGTGCAATCTCCTTTCCCCGCCATGGGCCAGGCCGTGTCGCGATCCCGCCACGTTTGGCCCGCAGAAGACGACAGTGACTGACACGACATGTTTTCTATTGCCACAGACACCTCGCACGTTCCTTGCAAGTTCTTCCGCCAGGGCGCCTGTCAGGCCGGCAATGCCTGTCCGTTCAACCACGACCTCGGTGCGGCTGCTGAGACGGTTTGCAAATACTTTGCCAAGGTGCGTGACCGCAATCCCCGCACTCCCAGCAGCATGGATCGCGCCTCGGCTGCGATGATATCGGCGTCGCACCATGGGGCAGCGCCGAAGGCGGCCGGATACTCGAAGGGCGTGGTACTAATTTGGTGTTACGGTAGGGTAACTGCAAATTTGGACCGAAATGTGCCAACATCCACATGCTGCCAGATGGCCGCCGAATTAATTACGGCAAGAATGGCAACCTTACCATCGGCGCGCCGTCGGCGGTCGCCCTCGGCGCTCGCGTGAATCTTACGACATACCATCCTCCCTCCAACAGCGCTCTGACGAACTCGTTCCTCCGCGCCGATGCCATGCCCTCCTATCCCGCCCCCTACGGTGACGACCGATACGTCCACCAATTAGGACGTCAGCCAAGCATGGAGAATGGCCTCCCGACGATTGACACCACGTATACTTCAAACCCCACCTCAGCATACGGATCGCCACGCGATGAGGATAGCAACCGGTTTGGCCTCGGCTTATCGCCTGGAAACACAAAAGGGCTTTCGGTGCTGGACGCTCCGCTGCCGGCGTCCTTTGATAGCAACGGCATCTCCCATGCCGCTCGCTATGGACCGTGGCCGGCATCCGTACCGTCCAAGTTTGGTCTCGATTCTCCCTCGCAATCGCTCGGCGCTGCCAAGGACGGTCGCACTTCAGAGACATTGAAGCTGCTCCACGACTCGGCTTTTGGCAGCATCGACCACTTGTCACCATCGGCTATCGGTGCCGGAGAAATCAACGGGTTTGGAAGCAGCCCTCCAGTTGGCTCAGGGGCAAAGGGACTTACCCTGGGGAGCGAGGAGTACTTTGGGAAGAAGGCAATGCACAGCAGCTCCCTTCGCTTCTCCAAGCCGCGGCTGATGAGCAGTAGCGCGCCAAAGATTGACCGCGACTGGGAGGCCGAGTTCCTCTTTGAAGAGGATTACGTGCCCGGCGCCCTGGCTAATGAGGTGCTCACTCCTGCAGAGAAGGCAAGGAGAGGATCTACGAACAATGCACTTCGTCAGGCGGATGGGACAGAGCCCCTCACAGAGTCTTCCCCAATTGTGGGGACCAAGTTTGGAAGTCCTGCTGCGGCTGCCAGCCCTAGCCGCTGGGGCTCATTCTTCCAGAGACAGAGGGAGGAAGACTCGTTGGATGCAAGCACATCACGGTCGCTGAAGGCGTCAGCTTTTGGTCACGTCGGCAGCCCGCTGCGCAACTCCAGCTTGGCGAGCGCCATCAATTCGGAATTGCAGGGTGACAGTATAGATCGGCCCGGCTCCGGAAGTCGTCAGATCAGCAATAACGAGAACGGGGAGTCGCTCTCGGTGCTCACGCAACAACTGAAGCGCGCGCGTATTGCGGACGAGCCGCCCCTCAGCACGAGTCCTCACCTCCACCCCAACGCGGCTCGCATACCTGGCTCAAGTGGTTTGGGATCTATTGGTGCGGGCATCATTGGTAGGGAGAGGGAGAAGGAGCGAGGACTGGAGCGGCACGTCAGCAGCGGGTCTATCGGTTCAAGCGTGACTGGACGATTCACTACGCCCATTGACGAAGAAGACTCTGCCTTCGTTTTTAGCATGGAGGAGGAAGAGGATGCACAGGCTCGGGCCAGAAAGCGAGCATCCGGTGGCGCTGGAGTTGCCAGCCCCTTGAGTTCAGGTTGGACCTACGCTTCTGCAGTTACGAATAGCCGGAACACCGCTGGTGCGGTGAATGGCAGCAATGGCGGCGGTACCGCAGAGACGGTGGGTAGCAGATGATGTGCATGCTGGTGTTGTTTAGACTGGGTGTGCTTATCTTTATGGGGCGGTGCGGAAAACCATCAAGAGTTGGGGTACGATTGCATGAGCCATGGCCCGGAGTCCTCTTTCTTTGTATACGTTGGATCACACCTCCTCTCTTTCCTCTAATTTGGCTTTTTGGAAAGGAACCGCTGCATGGTGGAGCGTTTCCTCTGCACTTTCGTTCGGTTGGATGCCATCTGTCTGCTCAACACCCAAATGCCAGGACTTTGGATATCGGCTGGGAGAGAGGACGAGGTAATAGATGGGTGAAGGAGCGTCATTACGATAAGGAAACGACAGCCGTGGGCAGGACACAAAAGCAGATGGGCATTCCTAATTTTGGCTTGTTGGCATTTTCGTCGAGTGCACATGTGGTCGGTTGGGGGTTGGACGGTTGGATAGGATAGGAAAAGACAACAAAAAGATACACCAGGGTAGGCTGGTACTATTCTTCAGACATCTGATGCATGAGTGTGAGGGTCTACCTGTTCTACCCAGAGGCGCCTTTCCTATCTTATCTCGCCATTGTGGGCAATTCCGGGCCGCCCCTCCGATAAGATGCAGGTTGATACCGGTACGAACGTGTCAGTTGGACTCGAATACTTGTGATATGCTGTCGGATTTATCAGCCAGTGGGGTTCTTGGGTGTCTATTGCGAGGCAGATTGTGTCCTCCATGTCGTGATGGGTTTTATTACTCATCCCTTTTGCACAGATTGTGATTTGTAATGGGGACTGCCAAGCCAACCAAGGCTTCTCTAGCTGATTCCAATGGTTCTGGCAACTCCAAGACACTAAACATGGCCCGGAGTTAACAAGTGTTTATGTATTACCAACACGAGTATCCAGAATAAGTGGGGTATTGAGCAGCAGTTTATGCATGCAGGGGCCCTGTCTTCACATTTTGGATAACCTCGGACGGTAGTGGAGCCGTCTCACGGGAATCCGATAGGATGGTCCGAGGATACTATAGGGGATGGGTTGTGCAGTGGTAGTATAAAGATGGCGATTCCGGGTCTTGAATGGCTGGAATTCTTTTTTATCATCGTTCTTGTTTAAAACATACACAAGGCTTACCAGGGGCCAAATCCCAAAATCTAACTCTTCTGTGACACCATCTAAACTGCTCTCGTATCACTATGCCGTCTTATCTTGTCACGGGCGTGAGCCGAGGACTCGGTGTAAGTCCTCCTTCCCACCTACCGAACTGTCCAGTGGTATATTGCCAGAATGCCTCTAACTGTGGTTCCAGTACGAATTCCTCCGGCAGTTCTCCAGCGATCCAGCCAACGTAGTCATTGGCCTAGTCCGCAACAAGGCCGAGACAGATAAAAAGGTGTCAGAGGATGTTGATCTTCAGTCTCGGACGAACATCCACATTCTGCAAGCAGATATTACCGATTATGATGCGTTAAAGGTAGGTTCAGCTGAGAGAGAGAGAGGTGTCTGGTTGGATGTATGGATTTGATGGATGCTTACCGAACTTGACGGACAGGCGGCCGCCGCTGAGACGGACAAGATCACCGGCGGCAGTCTCGATTATGTCATTGCCAATGCGGGAATCATTAGCCAGTTTGACGCCTACGATGGCATTAAAGCATTGTAAGTCTTCCTGTGCATCTTTTATCTTTCCTAGGTACCTAGGTAGAATAGCATCGGATATCTAACGGGAATAAAGGGCCGCCCATCCCGAAGAAATCACAAAGGCTAGTAGGGAGGTATTCGAAGTCAACGTCATTGGCAACATCCACCTCTTCAACCTCTTCATGCCGCTGGTCCTAAAGGGAAAGGCCAAAAAGGTGGTTACCATCACCAGCGGGTTCGCCGACCCAGAACTCACGCGCACTTACGATATCGGCACGGCCCCGCTGTATTCGGCCAGTAAAGCTGCGGTAAACATGATCGTGGCCAAGTTTAGCGCAGAATATAGAGAGCAGGGGGTCCTCTTTTTAGCGGTGACTCCGGGGACAGTTGATGTAGGGCAGTATAATGGTGGTATGTTCTCTCTCTCTTCTCTCTTCTGTCCCCACAGTTACATGCACTTTTTGCACCCGGGGGGTTTGAGCATTCATCTAACATTCACAGCTACGCCCGAACAAGTCCAGAACCTAGGAAAGCTCGCGGCAAAATTCGCCCAATACGAACCCAACTTCAAGGGACCCATTCCCACCGAGGAGTCGGTTAAATTGATGAGGTCTGTCATTGACAATGCGAGTGTCGAAAAGGGCCATGGTGGGGATTTCCTTTCGCAGTTTGGAAGTAAGCGGTGGTTGTGATCCAGCCAGTCAAGCATCTGGGAGCCCGTGTTTACACATGCATGATGTTAAGTATATTTGATAGTGGAAAATACACCAATACACCTATTTCGGAAGTGAAGAATCGGGTGCAGACATGTGCGTACGAACCTGAGTGTGCCACTTTCTTCGGGACTTGCCTCGGCTGCACCTTCCTCTCGTCCAGCGCACAAAAACACCATCGTCAAAACATTAAATTACAAGATCCCAAGCCAACGAGAAAATCATGATGCTTGCGCTCTCAGGCAACCAACAGTTCCTCAACCTAAAACTCCCACCCCTCACACCACTTCTTCATCAGACCGCCATCCACCGGTGCCAATTCTGCCATGGCCGCGCTTCTTTTCACGGAGAGTCCCGTCCCAAAGCTACACTGCACACCTTGCTCGCTATTAGCCAACCCCTGGAAGAAGTCCAACAGTCTCAATGCTGGGTATTGCTCCACATCTTCGCTGCCTTCCTTCGACGCCCCGACCTCCTGAAGGTGGCGAACCCAATCTTCCATGTCGACGATTTCCATCACCCGACCACTCGACACGTAGAATTCTCGCACCGCGCTCACCAGATCACTCCAGGGCACCGGCCGGGGATTCACGAGGTTGAAACAGGCTACCTCACCCTGCTTGTGACTTGGTCGTGACAAGGCAAGCTCAAGAACCGCTTGTGCTGCAATGTCCACCGGCACCCAGTCCACTGTGCCATGACGTCCGTCAAGAGACGACGGAATTTTCCCCAGGGACTTGGATGTGGCGACCAATGAAGGAAACCATTCTGTTAGTTTCTCAGTTAGCCGAGGTGCCCTATACCGACAGAAAATTGTTGGAACTTTGCAGAGCAACTCACCGTGTCGTCCCCAGACACCTGTCCCTTCCTTCGGCCCCGCAAGTTGTCCCGCTCGGATGAGTGTGACATCCAAACCCCAGCGCCTTGCCGCCCGAGCCAGTATACAGCTAGCCACATGCTTGGACTCACCGTAACCTTGCTTGGCCGGGAGGCAGTTATCCTCGTCGAATTCCTCCGGCACAAGAGTCACATCGTCTTCCACCGTTATCCCCTTCGCCACCTCCGTGTCACCACCTACGCTGCAGCCGCTGTCAGAAATGTGGCCCTCCCACTCCATGGATTCGGCATCCTCAGCGCTTCTCACGGAACCCCAGTTTGTGGCGCTCGCGACAGAACTGACAAAGACGACGCGGGTCCCGCGCTTAGCAACCCTCGCAAACTCGGCAATGCGAGCGACACCTTGGATTGCACCTTCAAACTCTTCTAGGCCCTTGTTGAAGTTTACCGGCCATGCGTTGTGGATAAACACATTTGCCGTGTTGACCAGCTCGTCGTACGCCTCCTCTGAGAGTCCAAAGGCGGGCTTGCTCAGATCCACAGTGTGGAAAGTCGTTTTTGGAGACAGGGGCAATTTGGTCGGTGTGACGGCCGAAAGCAGAGCAGCCTGGCGGGACGCGGCATCTGGGGCACGGTTGAGGCAGTAGATGCGTGATACTGCTGGAGATACCAGCAACCGATGCAGGAGATGAGTCCCCAGTGATCCGGTTGATCCTGTGAGAATGACAGTCAAGTTGGAAGAGGGAAGAAGAAGCGAATGGCGGCGGCTGGTGGGAGGCACGCCCTTTGACCGGAACAGGGCGCGCGTGTGTTTGTGGATTAGACGGGACATCTTCTCCTCTCGCGAAACCACGGGCTGGGATGAGGCGGCGAGGAAAGGACTGACGAGGACCTGAGCAAGTGATGATATCGTCGGGTTGTCGTAGATGAGCCGCGGTGAGCATGACAGACGTAAAGCCTTGTTGGTGGTGGTGCCTCGATGGTGCATGCGGCGGCTGAGAATCTGGCTCAACTGGAGGACCTGTAGAGAATCCATGCCGAGGGCGAAGAGGCTGGTATCGTTCGTGACGGGAGTTGTACCGAGAACAGATTTGACCGCCTGCTGGATTAACTTTTCGGTCTGGACGAGGTTCAGTGGCGCGAAATTGTCGGTGTTGCTGCTGTTTGCCGCTGGATGATCCTCCTCCTCCTCCTCCTCCTCCTCCTCCTCCTTGGTGTATAGGGCCTTGATTTCGTTCTCATACAGCTGCGTGGTCGCCCTCCGCATGACGGACCCCTTGGGGGCGCGAACAAACGGCTTTTCCTTTGGTGCCAACATGATCATTGATCGCCACACCCTTCCATGGGCCGGGTACTGCGCGTTTGCCTTTTCCACGGCAGGCCACACGCTGTTGATGAACTCGTCCGAGTTTATCTCTGAATCGGGCTGCGGCTCAAGGATCAAACCCGTCTGGAACTGTCCCTCCCCAACCACAATGGCTCCCTTCACCCATGGATGGCTTTCGAGTAGCTTTTCGAATGACACGGGGTTGATCTTCTCCCCGTTGCTCAACACCAACACATCATCGATCCTACCGACCGACTTCCACAGTTCTGGTTTGGTCGCATGTCGCACAAACAGATCCTTACTCCGCCACTCGTCCAGCTCGGGATAATTGAAGAACACAAACTGGTGCTCCAGCCCCTCCCCCCTCTTGACGACCATCTCAAACAACTCGGCGCCATCCTCCCCGACCGTACCCGTCTCCTCCATCTCAATGCCCGCTCTGTCACTCCATTCAAAATACCTCCAATCTTTTCGGGATTCTGGAACCAGCTGACATGCCATCCACATTTCCGTCGTGCCCGTAGAGTTGATCAATCTCGTCACCTTACTCAACGCCTCTCCACAGCCAGTGGCGATAGGCGCACCGCCATAAAACACAAACTCCAACTTTCCCAGTATATTGATCCCTTTCTCTTCGGGGCTAATCGCACAGATGTCTTCGAGGATCGACGGCGGACATGCGATTCCTGAAGGGTTTGTCTTCTCAATCGCTTCGAGCATCAACTCTGCTGTGGCGGGCCGATCGCCCGGAAGTAACACGAGGGGCGCAGCATGGTATACCGAGCGAGTAAGGAGGTTTATTCCATAGCAGTGGAAGAAGGGCGTGGCGGCGATAATGAGTCTCGTTCCGTAGAGTTCTTGATGCACGAACCGTCTCTTCTCTAGTGAAGAGGAGGGTTTTATATCAAGGATGGAGGTGACGAGGCGCCAGATTCCCGATTTCTGCACAATAGGCTTGGGTAGCCCAGTGCTTCCTGAAGAATGAAGAATCATGATCGTTTCATCATCAGAGATGGAAGCAGGTAGGCGTGAACAATATGGCTCCGAGGAAGGGCCGTGGGATAATAGCGTGGAAAGGGAAGGGACTTGTGCGGTGAGTAAAGTCGGAGACGCACAAGACAGGGATGATGCGAGGTGCGTGAATTCCGAAGAGTAGAGGAGTTTGGTGCACGAGGTGGACTGTAGTAAATTGAGGTGGCCTTCGATAGAGTTGCGAGGGGATGAGAGAAGGGCCTGTTTTTTTTGTCTCTTTGGTTAAATCCAGTCGACAACAAATACTAAAGAGAAAGAAAGAAAGAAAGAAAGAGAAATGAAAGA